>Ga0315274_10002149_pt1 | contig 30050 bp, 25 predicted proteins | sample YL17G02_20_MG_FD_203700 | JGI IMG/M metagenome (GOLD analysis project Ga0315274, IMG submission 203700) | Sediment microbial communities from Yellowstone Lake, YNP, Wyoming, USA - YL17G02_20 | ecosystem: Environmental > Aquatic > Freshwater > Lake > Sediment | place: USA: Wyoming | collected...
TCTCCGGCCTTGAGCGTGTGCCCAGCGATGCGATGATGGAAGAGACAAGCTTAAAGCAGTCAATGCCGAGGTCTCAGCCTTGGTCTTGACAATCGTTGAAGGCAGTACCCTGGCGGCGTATCCAGAATTGGGCATGTGCTGGCTGTGGTGAATGTTGCAGACTTCAGGTTCAGTTGACTACGGGCGAGTGGATAGAACTATCTAAGACGTATGGATACGGCATGGTAGCGCAGAACATTGACGGATTCTTCATAAACAAGACTGTCGAGGGCTGGTGTCCGTTCCTATACCGGACGATGGGTGGCTCCGGATGTGGCCTCCAACAGACAAAGCCTCTGGCATGCAAGCTCTGGCCGTTCCGTATCTCCGACCATCCGCGTCACGGTTTCAAAGAGGAGGCTGCCTTCCAGCATAATGGGAACACATTCTACGTGTATGGCATCCCTTTCTGCAGTGGTTTCAGATATGGTACCCCAAACGAGCACTTTGTGAAGGATGTTGTTCCGGAGTTCCTCGATATGCGGACGGGGTACAGGAGAGCTCAAGTCTTCTCGACGAGGAAGCACTCGGCAAAATAAGGCGTCCTCCCTTGCTTCGTGACTGGGATGTCAAAAGTCAGATAGGGATTGCTGTCTCCACTCCGCTTCGGTTTTGAGGCGTTGCCACTCTTCAGCCTTGATGAGGCCGCCCACCTGCTCCTTGATGTTCTTGGCCAGCATGGGGCCTAGCGTGGGCACAGCCGCGATCTGTTCGACCGAGGCCTCTTTGAGGGAGTGTACGGTTCTGAATCCCGCGTTGTAGAGCATTCGACCCCTAACGCGGCCTACTCCTCTGAGGCTGGCGATGTTGAGGAGCTCTCTCCTGACGCCTTTGTCGACTCTCTCATGGGTCTCAAGTATCTTTGACAGCAGCCCTCTGTGGCCGAAGAGTCGGCCGAGCTCATATGAGGCGTGGAGGAGCCATTTCGCAAAGTCTATGAGGCGGAAGAGGTCGCCTGGTTCAAACCTGTACTCGTCGATTATCTGGTCCTCGGTGACCTCTTCTATCCATGCCTCAAGCACTTTGGCGAGCTTGACTTCTCCGAGAAATGCTTGGTAGTCGACTTCATCGTCCAAACTTGGGAGTGGGACGAGGAACTCGTCCGAGTGGAGGTCGGCATAGGAGACTAATTCGTCGATCTCGCTGCTCCGGGGATAGTACCTGGAAGGACTGTCAGGAGTGTGGCAAACCATATGGATGAAGCTGAGTTCTGTTAGGTGCTCAGCCCCGCGTTCTAGTGCGTCCCGGATGATGACGGCTGATGCTGGGTCGATGTAGAGCTCAGAGACCCGCCGCCCAAAGGATGTGGCCTCAAGCAGCTGGCCTTTCAACACTGTCATCTCCTCCCTGTAGAGGTAGGAGAGAGATTTGGCGACGAGGATCTGTATCATGTCCGACCCGTACTCGTGGGCATAGAAAGTCTTTCCGAAGAAGTCTTGGACTCCCAGCTCTGATTGGGTGAAACCCGAGGCGACTGAGGCAAGGACGTGGCCTCTGAGGACCTTCTCGACGGCCAGCTTCGACCATATCCTCTCAGGCTTGGCTAGGACGTAGCTCTCCATGAGGTAGTCCTGTTCGTCAGCATTCTTGGCGATGAGGACGGCTTCGCCGACTTTGTCGTACTTGGGTCTACCAGCTCGGCCCGCCATCTGCTTGTACTCGAGGACGCTTATCGGGTTCCTGCCATAGCCCATCTCATACCTCTGGTAACTGCTTATTATGGCTCGGCGCGCGGGGAGATTGACACCGGCCGCGAGTGTGGGTGTTGCAGTAAGAACTTTGATCCTGCCCTCCCGAAACGAGTCCTCAACCAGTTTTCGGGTGGCTGGTGAGAGGCCCGCGTGGTGGAAAGCCACGCCGGTCATGACGAGTTTGCCCAGCGTATCTTCTATGCGGGTTCTCTCGTTGGAGGATTGGAGCTTTTTGCATAGGGTTTCAAGACTTCGCCTATCGGGCTTGGAGATTAGTCTGCCTATTGGCTGCGAACAGCTCTTGGCGTGGGCCACGGCTTTGGCCCTTGTCTCCGCGAAGACTAGTACTTGTCCTCCCTGTCGAACCACTTGTGCCGCCAGGTTGATGACTGGGTTGTGGTCTACGTCCTCGACCTTGATGGCGCTGCCGTCGTTGAACTGGCACTCGTCGCCGTGGTAGACTCCTTCAATGAGTCTGACTGGGCGCCACTCCGTGGTGATCGAGGCTGCCTTAAGCCACTCAGCTATCTCTGAGGCGTTTCGTATTGTGGCGCTCAAGGCTAGTACCTGTATTTTCGGGTTGACTTCCATGAGACGGGTCAGTGTTACCTCCAACGTTGGTCCTCGGTCTAGGTCGTTTAGGAGGTGCACCTCATCGGCGACGACGAGCGATACGGAATCAATCCAGTCGCTCCTGTGGCGGAGGAGTGAATCGCACTTCTCGTTGGTTGTGACGATTATGTCGTATCTGCCGAGCCAAGAGTCGTTGCTGTCATAGTCGCCCGTGGTTATGGCGACTCGTATTTTTCCGCCGTCCGGTTTTGTCAGCTTGGCGTAGGCCTTGAACTCTTCATACTTCTCTGATGCTAGGGCCCGGAGCGGGGCCATGTAGAGGACCTTGCCTTTCCTCTCGAGCACCTGCTTGAGGGCGCAGAGTTCTGCTACAAGAGTCTTACCACTGGCGGTGGGACTGGCTAGGACGAGGCTCTTTCCATCCAGGACGCCCGCTCTTATGGCCTCTTCCTGAGGAGGGTAAAGCGTTGATAGGCCTTGAGCCTTTAGGAGGCTCTTAACATCTTTTGGTATGGCTAGTTCCTGTATGTCCACTGTTCGCCCTTCGTGAAGATTTCCCTATGGAGTCTCGACGATTCGTCTTAAATCCTTAACTCAATTAGCCGAAATCTCCAGGTGCGTCTTGAGAGTTGTTGGATCTGCAGGGCATTTTGCGCTTAGTGGCCCAGCGAGGGCTTCACTGGTAGGACCCCGCTAGGCGGTACACAACCGCAAGTGTTTCGAATGCCTTCAGGTAGTCTTCTCCCGTGAACTTTACGGTTCGTCCGTCTACTCTGGTGAGGGATGGTAGCCGTGAGACGGCGTCGGCATATGAGGAATCAATGAAGGTGACAGTGGTCTGGACAGGCGGGTTGAAGGTGAAGGGCGTGGCTCCCACAACTCTGGATACGGCCTTCTTGGCGCCTTCGCGTATGAGGCGGCGTGACTCGTCTACCGAGATACATTTGGCCGCGTATCGGCTGATCCCATCCTTGACCGAGACCGTTTGGACGTTCCCGAGCAGGCTTCTGGCCTCCTCACAGGCAGCGTCGTCTCCAGTCACGAGTGCTACGGGGACACGGTAGTAGCCTGCTATAGCTGCATCTGTACCTATCTCTCCGACTTCTGTCCCATTGAAACTCAGGGAGAATATGTTGCCTCTATACGTGTGGGCCATTACTCCTCTCAGGGTACCGCTCTTTGAGTGGTATCCTACGAGCATCGCAGCTTGAAAGGTGTCGTCGATGGCGACCATGTGGTCCTGGGGCTTTGGCTGTCCGCTTATGAAGGTCGCCCTGGGGTCAAGTTTCTCTGGTATGATGTTCCGCATGTTGCCGTGAGCCTCTGAAACCACGACCTCAGTGGCACCTCCATCAAAGGCGCCTGCTACCGCAGCGTTGGCGTCTCCCGTGACGAAGTCTCGCTCCCTCTGCCTGTCGGCTTGGTCCCATTGGACGTAGCCCGCCACTCCTTCAAGGTCGACTGCTATGAAGATCTTCAATCTATTTTCTACTCCCGGTCAGTCTGGTTGACCTTTGAGATATTTGATGCCTTGACAGTTTTAGGCTTTGCATGAAAAAGGAATCGGGTAGGAGAGGGAAGGATGAAAAAAGGAAGGTGGGAAGGGTGGGTGTACCTGTTCTATGCTTGTCTCAGAGCCTTCTGGAGGACTCTGTCAACGTCCCTGAGCCCGAGTCTCTTCAGCTCTTCGGATTTGGGGATGCCTTTCTGGTCCCAGCCCATGTCGGCGTAGTACTTGGCCCTCATCTCGATGAATTTGGCCTTATCGACTGAGCTGCCCTTTCGTGGCCCCGAGGGAAGCGGCTCATAAAATCTGGCTGGATTGTCGTCGTCTTTGGCGGGGTCCCATGCTATGTCTGGTCCACCTAGGAGTAGGGCTGCTCGCTGAATCATGATGATGCGCCGACCGATCTGGTCGAACCAGGCCTGGTCATTGAGGTCCCATCCTGTGACTGCCTTGTAGAAGGGCCATAGGAGGGCCGGGTCATACCTCCAGCCAAGGCTTGCAGTGCAGAAGACTAGACTATCGCCGACGGTGCTACCGATTTCTCCTCCTGGGAAGGGTGTGGCGGGTGAGGTGTGGTCTCCTCCTTGGGTGCTGCATGGGTAGCCGATGGGGGTTATGAAGCCTAGGCCGCTTCGTGGGCTGTGGCCTCCGACGCCGATGCCCTTTACCTGGACCACGTACTTTGTGAGGTCCATCTTCTTCACCTTACCGAGCTCGATCGCCGCTCTGTAAGTGCCTTCAGCGAGGATTTTGCCGATCTTTTTCCTTCTCGCTATGATTTCGGCCAGCTTGCCCATGGCTATGGGGTCTCCCCACTTAGGCTCGAAGCCGAAGTCGTCCTTGGTCAGAATTCCTCTCTGGTAGAGCTCCGCTGCGAAGCCCATGGTGTTGACTGAGTTTATACCGCATAGGCCCAGGTCATCTACCACGCTGCTGACATAGACGTTGCCCTCAGGCTCGTATATTCCCAGGTTGGTTCCACAGTAGGCCTGCAGCTCGTAGTCAGGGTTGTCGGTTATGGCTCCGGAAAGGGGGCCGTCTCTGACTGTGGCGAGTTTCATGCAGGACATAGCGCAGCCGCAGTCGCTCCAGTACCGTTTGACCCAGGTCTTGGTCTCGAAGTTGACCACGCTGAACGAGAGCGCGTGGTGGTATTCCTCCTGCCAGTTCTTCTGAGGCTCCGAGCTTGTGCCAGCGCCTGTCGCGAAGCCGCCTGCGCCTGTGCCCCACCTACGCATCGAGTCGTTGGCTATGGATGACTCGATGAACTTGGTGAGCAGCTGCTGCATTCCAGTTGGATCAGCTATCTCGGGTAGGGGCTGCGTGCCCTTGGCGACGATAGCTTTGAGTTTCTTGCTGCCCATGACCGCTCCATATCCGCCATACCCGGCTGCGTGGCTGAGCTTCTGCATGACTGCAGCGCTTCGGACCATCTTCTCGCCAGCTGGGCCGATGTAGATCATGCCCGGCTCCTTCCATTCGCCGAAGCATCTGTCCGTTTTCCCGAGTTCGGATGTTATTTCATTGTTTACTGCCTTGATCGTGTCTTTTCCGCCGAGGCCCCAGAGCTTAGAAGCGTCGCGTATCTCAGCCTTGTTGTCGGTTATGAAGAGGTAGACTGGCTTCTCGGCTCGGCCACTGACTATTACGCCGTCGTAACCTGAGCACTTGAGTTCCATGGGGAACTCACCCGAGGTGGTGGAGCCGACTATTCCGTTGCTGCTCGGTGACTTGCCCGAGACACAAATTCGCGTGCCGACGAGGTAGCCTGTGACGGGCCCCGTTAGTGCGAGAAGAAGGTTCTTGGGGCCTAAGGGGTCAATCCTTTGCCACTTTTTGCCGAGGCGGTCCCAGAGTATCTTGGCCGCTAGGCCTCTTCCACCAACGCACTGTTTGAGGATGTTCTCACTGAAGGTAGTGTCGCTGACCTGGCCCTTGGAAAGGTTTACCTCCAGAAATTTGCCTGTGTATCCGTTGGCCATGCTAGATGACCTTCTTTCCTTCTTCGCCGAAGAATAGTGTTGCTAAGTTCTTCGCGATGTCCTTCGGCCTAACAGCGTAGGTGTCATAGGTTATGACTTGGCCCCTGGGTACTGTTGTGAGACAATCGTAACCTAGCTTTGTGCACATCTTGGAGCACTCTGGGTCTCCTCCGCAGAGGTCGCAGATCACGATGCGTTTCCTGTCAGGGTGTAGATGTGGTATGTGGCCGGGGCAAGCGTTGGTGCACACTCCGCACGCCGTGCACTTTGGTTGGCTGACCTGAACAGCGCCTGTCTTCTCGTCGACACTCAGCGCCTTGGTTGGACAGGCGTTGACGCATGGGTAGTTGCTGCACTGGGTGCAGAGGTGAGGCACCTCGAGGCCGGGGAACGGCATGAAGACTCGTACCATCGAAGACTCTGGCCATATTCGTCCCTCATGCTTAAGGGTACAGGCTACCTCGCAGAGTCGACATCCGCTGCACTTCGCAAAATCCCTGGCAACCCACACCTTTGTGACAACTGATGGTTGGCTCAACTTAATCCTCCTAACGGTATTTTTCCGGTATAGTCAATCAATCCTAATATAAAGCCTACTTTTCGACGGTATTCTCTGGACTGGGGGAAGAATCGACTCGGCTTGGCTCGACTGATGGAGCGCTGAGAAGTATCACGCGTCTAGAAAAGTTTTCGGACAAATCCAAAAAACCCATGTCCAAATGCTCATATATGCACAACTAATGTACAGTAATAATAGAATCTAGACTGTCTCTGCACGGTTCTGGATATGTGACCAATCGAGCCACAAACCAGAATAGTCTGCTTCAGGTTTGTTGGACTGACTCCATTGGGTGGCGGCCTTGTCTGGGTGAACTTGTGGCTAGCCTCCTGCTTGCCTAGCGGGTGGCGCCTGTCTGTCCTCGGCCTGTCAATCTTAGCCTGCTACTGTATGTGCTTCCGTTCTTAACCACGGCTGCAACCTCCAAGAGTCTGTCGCCCACCACAGTCCTGCCAACTGAATCCTCGAGGGAAAACGTGCCGCTCTTGAGCTCGAAAATCGAGACATCACCCAGGCTTCCCGGCCTCAGAGTCCCGAGTTTCCTCTCGACTCCAAGCAGCTTGGCCGGAGTCGATGTCGCCTTAGCCAGGGCGTCATCCAGTGCGAGGCCGAGGTACATGAACTTCGATATGGTAGTCGCTAGGCTGTAGACTGGGCCGAAGACGTTGTAGTAGTGGAGGTCACTGCTGATCGTTTCGGGCAAAATCTTCTGGGCGAGAGCCTTTTCGGCCACGTCGAAGCTGAAGCTTCCACGGCCATGGCCCACGTCCAGGACGACCCCTCTATGTACCGCGTTGCGCACCTCGTCCAGTACGTTGCCCTGCTCGTCGAGGATCCCATGCTCGTTGCCGTGGAAGCAGTGTGTGAGGATATCCCTGCTCCCTAGGTGGACGAGTATGTCGTCAAGGGGCATGGCCGTGCTCCCGGGGTGAACCATTAGAGGCATCTTCACGGCCTTTGCGACCCTCTTCGCCAAGTGGAGTGGCTCAATCCCGTTCCCGCCGACAACGCTCCGGGACATCCTAACCTTGACTCCTAGGATAACGTCCCTGTTCCGCTCGATGACCTCAATCGCCCTCTCCACATCGGCGAACCTGATATCTTCGAGTTCACCTACCTGCGGCGATACCATGCCCATCGAGGAGACATTCAGTAGAGCATAGATCCTCGTGTCCGAGACATCTACGATATACCTCCGGAAGGCCTCAAAAGTGTCGGCCCCAGAAGAACCCGCATCCATGACTGTTGTCACACCGTGAGCCAGGCAATGAGTATCCGCATTGATTCCATAGTGGCTTACGCCTGGGTAAACGTGGACGTGGATGTCGATCAGGCCCGGTGTAACTAGGAGTCCAGTGGCGTCGATTACTTCCCGAGCCTGGTCGGCCGAGATGTCTTTTTCCACTAACTCGACTATTCCCCTGGACAGGGCGATGTCTCGTTCTTGATGGAGCCCTTGGGAAGGGTCCACCACCACTCCTCCTTTGATAAGAAGATCGTACAACTCCAGCTTCCTCGATGAGGCCTTGTCTAAGATTCCATTGGGTCCTTATCGAAATAAAGCCTTGGCTCGCGGTACGTGCCTAGATGAAAGGATAGGAGAACAGTGCAAGCCCCAGGCAACCTGTGGTGTGGAATGCAGTGACGGATACAGGGTACTTCTAGACCAGCCGCTCGTAGACGGGGTGTCGCCTGAAGCGGAGTGTGCTAGTCGACCTCTCAATGGTCCCACTGGGCATGCGAACGCAGAGAGAGTGTACTATCGCCCCGTCGCTAATGAATCTGACACCGTCCAAGAGCTCGCCCCTCGTCACACCCGAGGCGGCGAAGACAAGCTGGTCACCCTTCGCCAGTTCCTGCTCGGTGTAGACCTTCTCAACATCCACGCCCTCCGCCTCCAGCCTCTTCGGCCTGTCAGCATCGTCTTTCGGGCTCTTCCAAACCTTCACCAACATGTTTCCACCCAAACATCTCACGGCAGTCCCCGCTATGGTCGCCTCTGGCCCAGCGCCCGCGCCTACTAGGAGATCTACCCCAGTGTCAGGGAGACAGGCAGCTACAGCTGGGGCAATGTCACCATCGGGGATCAGCAGAATCCTCACCCCCATCTTACGGAACTGCTTGAGTATGTCCATGTGCCTCTCCCGGTCGAGCATGATGACCGTGAAGTTCTCCAAGGGCTTATCTTTGCATGCCGCCACGATCTGGACAATCGCCTCTAGCGACATCTCCATGCTAATCCTACCTTTGGCCTCCGGTCCAGTGGCTATCTTGAAGTAGTAGCCGTCATCAGGCAAGACCTGAAGAGAGCCCCTGGGACCGCAGGCCAAGGCCGAGATAACATCCTTCCCACCCTTTGAGGTAGCCGTTGTACCATCAACAGGGTCCACGACGAAGTCTAGGCACGGACCAGTACCCATACCGACCTTCTCCCTCTTGAAGAAGGCCGGCGCATTGTCCTTTGGCCCCTCACAGGAAATCACCTCGCCGTCAATCTCCATCTGGGAAAGGACCGCTCTCGAAAAGTCCACTGCCGTCTGATCGACTAGGTCAGAATTACCCTGCCCGATGTGTAGAGCGGCCCCAACGGCTGCCGCAATCGTTATTCGCGTCAGAGAAGGCCCAATTGCCCTAAGAGAGATCAAGATAAGTCCCTGACAGAAAAGCATCAGGGATGTATATTTGAAGCTTTCACTGTTCGACACATCGCCGATGACATCAAGATAAGGGGTAGGCGGCGCGCGCCCAATAAGCCAGTCCAATCTATCACCAGCCCGCATGATGCCTTGGATATCTGGAAAACGGGGCGGAAACCACTGGTCTAAAAGAACCCTGACAATTACGGCGTGGTCAACATAACTAGGCAGAGACATGTAGCGCGCGCTCAAAACAGGGCGAATGACGTATTCAGATTCGGACCCCAGCATCCAGGTAAGTAGAGAACTCACAGAAAGAATGGAAGATGGGAAGCACGCGCTAGGTGTTCAAGACTTCCAGGGCCTTCACTGCTTTGACTCTGAGCTCGTTTATCGCCAGTTCCTCAGGAGACATACCCATCGCTAGTCCCAGCAGCTGGGTATAGTGTAGTACGGGCAGCCCGTAGTGTTCTTGGAATGTACGCTCCACCAACGGCTGATTCCCATCCAGCGTCTGGTGGCATGTCGGGCATAGAGTCACCATCACATCAGCCCCAGCTGCCTTGGCGTTCCGGAGTTTTTCCCTTGCCAGGTAGACGGGGATCTTGTTGTCGATACTTCCTTCAGAGGCGCCGCAGCATTGGTATTGGTCAACATACTCAACAACCTTCGCCCCAGTTACTTCCACCAGATCATTCAGGATCTGAGGACTCAGTGGGTGCGGGACACCCATCACCTTCGAAGGCCTGAAAATATGGCATCCAGTGTATGGGGCCACCGTCAGCCCTGTCAGGGGCCTCTTGACGTATGTCTTCAGTTTCTCGAAGCCAACGTCCTCCGTCAGGACGTTCGCGATGTGCTTGACCTCCGTCTTCCCTAGGTACTGAATGCCGACTGCAGCCAGCTTGGCATTCATTTCCTTTCTGAGGTCACGGTCATCCTTTAACCTCTTGTCCGCTTTTTTCAGGAAGCCTGTGCAACCATTGCAGAGGGCCATAACTTTCAGGCCCATCTTTTCAGCGATGCATAGGTTTCGCGTCGCCATGGCTAAGGCCATCTCATGGCTCGCCGGGTCAAGCGGTAGGCCACAACAGTTAGCGTCAGGCATGTCGACGAGTTCAAGGTCCAAGGCCTTCGCCACTTTGCGGGCTGAGATCTCGTAGCTACCCTCACGATAGGGAATCATACAGCCTAAGAATAACGCATAATTCATGTCTGCCATCGCTCACGCCTTCCCCAGAGATTTTTCTAAGTGAGTCACTTCGGCCAGCTTCTTCAGATCGTCAAGATTTGTCTTGGGTAGCGGAGGAAGGCCCCGAGTTTCACGTGCAGCTAACCGGGAACCTGGAATCGTGTAGGCGACACCCGTCTTAAGGACGGTCGCAGCCAGCTCTCTGAAATAGGCCGGAACATGGCCCTCAAGCGCCGCCTTGTTCTTGAGCGCTCTTATGACATCGGTTATCTCTACACCCTGCGGGCATTTTTCCACACAGTTGTAGCAGACGCTGCACAGCCATATTGTGTCCTCTTTGACGACATCCCTTATGCCCAGCTTCGCCATATGCATGATTTTGTTGGGACGGAAGACCTCGGTGAAGCGAGATATCGGGCACGTAGCAGTGCAGGTCCCGCACTGGTAGCAGAGCTTGAAGCTGTCTCCCCCTGGCATCTTGAGGAGTTCATGCATGAAATCCGGGTCGATACGGTAGATCCGTTCCTGAACTCTTGTCGGAGCCTCTGCCATCATATCCTCTCCTTTTTCAGCCTCAACAACGCCCTCCCAGGGATTCATCCTCGGGAGAATGGGCGCTAGTTGAGATGCTCAAAGGCCTTTAAAACGTTACGTTTCCCGAAAGCAGATTTGGCAATCTAGCTGAGAAACCGGCTATCCTTACTTCGACGATGAGAGGGCATTGGGCCATGAGCATGAGGGGGATATGAGGAGTAGCAATCTCTGCGTGATGGTGAAAAGGTCGAGGGAGCTCAGTCATCAAGTGCGCGCTTTGACGTGGCGATAATAGATGACTCTTCGGCGGCACCTCGCGGACACGGATGGCTACTATTGATTCGACAGCTAGCGCTATCGCGCGAAGGATACGAGACCCTAAATGTAACATAGGGCCTCAGTGAATGATGAAAACGCGAGTGAGCCATAACTGTCTGAAGCACGGGATTATTCTGCTCATATACTCAACTCCTCTCAAGCTTGAACCATTAATTGAGTCGATGCTAACGTCGAAATCGTACTCTCTCGAGCAATTCTGGCGTGCGCCCCTTCTGTACAGCGCTACGGCTACAGCCGTGGCTATCATGAACATCGTGGACGTAGAAGCCGATCCTCCAGGCTTCCTCTAGGGAACTTCCCTAGGGAAATATCCCTAGGGAACACTTCCCTGATTCCCCCAGGGAAAGATTCCCCAGAGGAGGAAGATACATCCCCTATAGGGAAGGGTGCTGGGGAATTTAGGGAAATCTTCCCTGACCGTCAGGGAAGCCAGGGAACACAGGAACATTTCCAGTATCCCTAGACGCGTCCCTAGGGAGCTTTACGGATGAAATGAGGGAGCTGAGGAAGACCATGCAGTTCGTCAGGGTGTCCCCGAGGATAGCTGGGGAAGCTGAAGAACATACATCAACCTTATCTTCAGTATTGCTTCGACACGTATACTGTCTGGCTGGCTTTCCTCCCACAGTGAACGCAGGTGGAGCCTACATTCTCATCTCCTTCGACTAGTGTTCCTCGTATGACGCCACCACTGGTTTCCTCCTGTATTTCCTTGGCACAGTCTTCGCGTCCACACCATGCAATGCGGACAAATCCTCCGTTGCCATTGAGTGTCTCCTTCAAGTCGGCATAATCGGTCGCTGTCCGAGTTCCTCTCCTCATCGCCTCATCAGCCCGCGTTGCGAGGTTAGCCTGGATCCTATCCAACGCTTCTCTTGTCTGAGATGCGACGTCCGCCCGCTCCACAGGCGTCTTCTCTCCGGTGTCTCTCCTGACTAGGATGACCCGGTTCTCTCTGAGGTCCCTGGGCCCTACTTCCACCCTAAGCGGGACTCCCCTGAGCTCCCACTCATTGAACTTCCAGCCGGGCGTGTACTCTCTCCTATCATCCACCTCGGCGAGTATTCCTGACGACTTCAGCACATTCTTCACCTGTGCACAGGCCTCAAGCACGTCTTTTTCTGCCTTCTGAGTGAGTATTGGGACTATTATGACCTGGACAGGGGCTATCTTCGGGGGAAGGACGAGGCCTTTGTCATCGCCATGGATCGAAATGACTGCTGCCATCAACCTTGAGATGGCTGGGCCGTAACAGGTTTGCCAGACATGTCGCTCATCGCCTCTCTGGTCTAGGAAGGCTATACCGAAGGGCTTGGAGAAGTTCTGGCCCAAGAGGTGTGTGCTCGGCAACTGTAGAACTCTTCCGTCGGGCATGAGGGTGTCTGCCGCATAGGTATGTACCGCGCCGGCGAATTTATCGTGCTCAGGCCGCTGGAAGAAGAGCAACGGTATCCCTAGATCGCCGTGGACAATCTTCTCGGTTATCCCCATGTCCTCCTTGACCTGCGCTAAGGCTTCCTCTTCGGTGCCGAAGGCGTTGTGTGCCTCGATCCAATAAAACTCCCTACCCCGTATGAAAGGGCGAGTGGCCTTCCCCTCGTACCGCCAGACTTGGCCCCGCTGATACAGCTTCAGAGGCAAGTCCCGCCAGCTCCTCACCCAGAGCGCGTACATTCGGTACATGGCAGTCTCGCTTGTCGGCCTGAGGGCAAGCCTCTCCTCAAGCTTCTCACTGCTGCCCCCCGCTTCTGTGACCCAGAAGACCTCTGGAAGGAAGCCTTCCACATGCTCTGACTCAAGTCGGAAGTTTGATTCCGGGATAAGGGCTGGAAAGAGGGTTGGTTGATGCCCTTTCTCTTCCAGCTCCTTCTCGAAGAGTTGGAACATCTTGTTCATCATTCGAACTGCCCAAGGTCGGAAGACTACGAAGCCTTTCACATTGTAACGTATGTCGGCCAACTCGGCTCTCTGAACCAGCTGTGTGTACCATTCTCCAAAGTCCTCGAGCTTGGCGACGCTCAATCCTCTCTGCTCTGACACTGGTTAGACACTCTCCATCCGTATCATTGCGACCCTTGACGCTCGCTGAATCCTATATCTCTTCTCCGACTGCTAATAGGTGCCTATATAAATAGCACCGGAATACTATCGTTCACTGAGTAGTCGGCTGCAGGAATGACAACGAATGCCGAAGAAAAGGAAGAGCAGAGGAAGAACAAAGGGAAACAAGGGACGATCATCGAGCGTACAATGTAGCCAATGTGGCGGAAACGTCCCCAGGGACAAGGCCAAGAAGGTAACCGTCCCAGTTCGTCTAGTTGACTCGGCGCTGTATAAGGAACTCAGAGAAGCAGGAGCCATTATTCCCCACAGCTACCAGGAGAAATGGTACTGCGTTTCCTGCGCCATACACCGAGGCGTCGTCAACGTGAGGGCTAAGGCTGAGAGAAACTACGGCTAGCCCGCAGACCAAACAGCATCCAGTTCACGGCTCCCAAATAGACGGCGACGATCAAGCCTATCAACACCTTTTGTCTAAGATAACCAAAGAGAATCTCTGGCTATACGTTCTACGCATGCTACTTGACCGGCCTATGTATGCCTATGAGATAGGCAAGGGACTGCACGACCGATACGGCTTCTCTGCTGCCACGGTCACAACATACGTTGTTCTCTACAAGCTGCAGCGAGAAGGCTTGATAGGTATATACGAAGAAGTGAGGGTCAAAGGTCGGCCCAACAGGAAATATTATGCAATAACAGAATTCGGTATAAGAGAACTCAACAAGGGCCGAAAGCTCCTGCAGGATACATTACGACTCCTTGAATAAGAGAGTCACTGGAGCCCATGATAAGCGCTCCACCCCCCAGCGCAGGTCTATTTGGCAAGATTCCTTCACTTTATTAGCGGCCCCGAGCGAATACACAACTTTAGCGGCGACGGACCGAAATGAGCAGAGCTCAGACATTAGATAGTGGCCAGCCGGACAGCCCCATAGTAGTCCTCGACATGGGCAGCCAATACGCCCACCTCATAGTCCGTAAAATCAGAGAACTCAAAGTCTACGCTGAGCTTCTTCCTCACAATATCACTGCTAAGAAACTAGCCAAACATACTCCGCGAGGAATAATCCTCTCGGGAGGCCCAGCAAGCGTCTACGCTCCAGGCTCACCAACAATTGACCCCAAAATCCTCATGGAGGGCACACCGGTACTCGGAATCTGCTACGGCTACCAGCTGATGGCCCAAATCCTAGGCGGCAGAGTCCAAAAAACAGACAAACGGGAATACGGTGCCACGACCATCCACATAGACGACTCCACGAACATCCTCTTAGGCTTGGCCCCACAGGAGAAAGTCTGGATGAGCCATGGCGACAAGGTTATCACCCTCCCTCCAAGTTTCAAGGCCCTCGCCCACACAGATAGCACTCCTCTCGCGGCCGCAGCTAACAGCGCGAGCAGCCTCTATGGCCTCCAATTCCACCCTGAAGTCGCCCATACACCTCGAGGAAACCAGATCCTTCACAATTTTATATACGGCATCTGTAAGGCTCAGCCCAACTGGAGCCTCACAGGCTTCATCGAGCAAAAGACTTCAGAACTCCGTAATACGCTAGGCCATGACAAAGTCCTCTGTGCTCTAAGCGGAGGAGTCGACTCCTCGGTCACAGCGGCGCTCATCAATCGCGCCATCGGGGACAACCTAACATGCATATTCGTCGATCACGGCCTCTTACGCAAAGGCGAAGCAGAACAAGTAGATGCTGTCTTCCAGCACAGGTTGGGCATCAACCTCATCCACGTCGAAGCCAAGGACCGGTTCCTGAAGAGACTAGAACACGCCTCAAACGCCGAGGCCAAACGAAGAGCCATCGGGAGGGAATTCATCAGAGTATTCGAGGAGGAGGCCAGCAAACTAGGAGGTATATGCTGGCTGGCCCAAGGAACACTCTATCCAGACGTTATTGAGAGCGCGGGCACGACGGGGCCTGCCTCGCGAATTAAGACCCACCACAACGTGGGGGGCCTACCTCGTAAGATGCGGCTGAAACTCGTCGAGCCCTTAAGGCTTCTGTACAAAGATGAGGTCAGACAGATGGGCCGGCTCCTCGGATTACCGGAGGAAATCGTGACCAGACATCCATTCCCGGGGCCTGGCCTGGCCGTTAGGATAATGGGTAAGGTCACGCCCGACAAACTACTAATTAGCCGAGAGGCCAGTGCCATAGTTGAAGAGGAGCTGAAGCGGAGTGGGCTCTATGATTCTGTCTGGCAGGCCTTTGCCGTCGTGGGAGACGACAAGTGGGTAGGTGTCAAGGGAGACGAGAGGAGCCTAGGCTATGTGGTGACCATACGCTTAGTACAGAGCCTGGACGCCATGACGGCCGATTGGGTTCTTGTCCCCCGAGACGTGGCTGACTCCATGAGTAATCGGATAACGAATGAGGTACCCGGTGTCGCTATGGTCGCTATTGCGATCTCCTCAAAGCCACCATCCACCATAGAGCCCTGCTGATGTATCCCTGCTTACTCGCTCCTTATGAGCCTCCCACTGGGAACCTTGAAGACGGTTGGGAGAAGATTCTCTGCCTTTAACTCCCTTATCACGAGGTTCCTTAGCCACTCCGAGGAAGTCAAACCCTCGCGAGAAGCCTGTTGTTCGACAACGCTTTTGATCTGAGGTGTGACACGCGTCGTCAATAAGGCCGCCTTGGCCTCTGAATCAGTTTTAGGCACCCCTTACCACCTCCTCTTTTTCCTCTCCATCACCACTATCATCAATTCGACCCGTCTCATCCTTTCTCGGCAGTATCACAATTCCTGAGTTAGTTATCTCATAGTCGTGAGTCAGCCTTGAATGGTCGGTTGACCTCATCTTCAAGACCCTGCAGGTTCTCCGCAGCCTTCCAGTCTTATCGAAGCGAGTCAACAGAAGGATCACACCGTCGGCCACGAACTCCTCAACTCCTAGCCCAATTCTCTCAGAGCCCCATGCTGTGTCAGAGATCATAATCGTCGTGCACCCCGCCTTCTGCAGGAACCTGTAGAGGAGATGGATCAAAAACCGGACATCTGTTGGTTCCCTTAGGGCCATCGAGAAGGCAGTGAAGGAGTCTATGACCAAACGTTTCGCATTGAGCTCCATTATTTTCTCAAGTATCAGGTTCAGATTGCCCTGTATACCCGGCTCCTTGGTCGTTGAGAGATCAAGGACAGAAAGCCTGCCCCTACGCTCAAGATCCTGAAAATCCCAGCCAAAGCGCAGAAGATTCCTATGAAGAGACTGCTTTGTCTCTGCAAAGCAAACGTATAAGCCCTTTTCAGAGGATGCCGCTCCTTGGACTAAGAACTGTGCTGCAAAAGTCGTTTTACCCGCACCCGGGCTGCCGGCCACGAGTATGATGCTCTCTATGGGAAACCCATCCTCTATGAGCTCGTCGAAACCGTCGACTCCCGTGGAGACTCTCGGAGGAGCAATCATTCTGACGGTAGTTGGCAACCAGGTATTAAGAAGCTTTCGCAGCACGCCCTGCAACCAGGACCCAATCTTTACGACCTGTTAGCTCTTGTAGACAAATAGCTACTTCATAGACGCCAAGAGGTAATCAGTTGGTCCTTGCGAAGCATTATGAGCTCAAGGGACTCAATAGTTGACTGCTTAGAAGCTGGGAAAACGGATGGATGCCCAGGGAAGCAAGGGGAGAACGACTATGAGGAAGAAGAAGTTGAACCGAGTAAATACAAAGGATGAAGTCAGGGGTCAGCCAGGTCCACCTGAGACGTAAGACTGCCACCTAACCTCCTCCGAAAGCCACAAAGCCAACGGGAAGAGAACATGAACTACAGAGCCGACGAAGCAACTAGGGTGCCGCAATGGTTGATAGACTGGACAGACAGATACTCGAAACAATAGCCAACTCTCCATCACTGGTCAGAACAGTGACCAGACGCGAAATCGAGACAGGTGTTCTCTTCCCGTCGGTAACAGCGCTGGACATAAAGCGTAACCTGCCCGGACAAGTTACCCTGAACCTGGTTGAAAGCCGTCTAGGCTCCCTAGAGAGAGATGGCTACATCTTCTTCAACGAAGGTCGCTGGTGGCTGAGCCATAAGGGACGCAAGGAGTTGGGAGTAGGCGACGAGGAAGGAGATACGAATATGGGTCAGAGACCAGTCCGAGCCGTCCTAGAGGAGACATTTACGAGGCATCAGAAAGCTCAGAATCAAGAGGAGCCTTTCAGCGTTGCCGAAGGCATCCTTCATGATTTGTATACCGATCCAAAACTGGGAGAGGAGGCTCGAATTGAGAAAGTTAGGCAGGTGCTCGACTCTCTCCCACAGGGAAGGGAAACCCAGGACTACCTCGCATCAAGAATGGAGTCCTTGAGATCTGAGGTCAGGTGCCTGGAGGATGAACTCGCAAGGAAGAATGCTGAGCTGGAGAGGGTTAAGAGACTATTGGGGAGTGATACACATCAAACAGCAGAGCAGTGAGTCCGAAGCGGCTCTTCTGAGACGCTGGCGTAGGACGCTCAGATCAGATCCGGAGTTGGATAACCAGGTCCGGGAGGATGCCTCGCGCCTACTCATGGGGGTAAGATTCCTTGTGGCAGAGAGGGAGTGCCTCCTTGTGGAGCGCGTGGTAATGGAGGCTGGTCTAACGCGTCTCATGCCTGAGCCTGAGAGACCGTTCTATGTGATGTAGCACATATTCACAGAAGACGATAGACGTGTTGCGTTGCGAACACGCGATTGACCAGAGCAGAAGGGAGTAACAGAGCAGTATGGTGGGCTTCTCGGAAATACTGAGGAGGGAGGCAGACCCTGTTTGGAGGAGGATTCTTGGTCACAGTTTCCTTTTGGAGGCAGCCCAAGGGACGTTGCCGTTGGAGAAGTTCCAGTATTACCTAAAACAGGACTATGCTTACCTTTTCGAGTATTGTCGCTTCCTAGCATTGGCAGCGTCTCGGTCGGAGAGCCTTGGGCACATCCGCTTCTTCTCTGAGGTTTTGCGTTCCGAGTTCGAGTTCGAGATGGAGATGCAGCGAGGCTTGGCGACACAGGTTGGGCTCGATGCAGAGGAGCTCGCTGGAGCTACTATGGCACCGACAACTAAAGCGTACACGTCATTCCTCATCAAAGTGGCCGCTACCGAGGATCTTGGCGGAGCTTTGGCGGCTTTGTCTCCGTGTCCTTTGAGCTATGTTGAGATCGCTACGAGCCTTGCCCCAAGTCGTCGTGGAATTGTTGCCGGAGGCTCAGCCTCAAGAAGCAGCGTGGAAGGAGCGTATGACAAATGGCTTGAGGCTTATGCGTCAAGTGAGTCCGTTGAAGTCTGTGATAAGCTTCGAGGACTCTTAGATGACGTGGGTCAGGTCGTGTCGGCTTCTCAGAAGGATAGGATGGTACGCAACTTTCTGGACGCCAGCAGGTATGAGTACATGTTCTGGAATATGGCGTACACTATGGAGGCGTGGCCGATATAGACAATCTCACGATAATGGAGTCTTCTCGACAGGCCAGGACCTAACCGCTGGGCCCAGTGTCATAGACTGCGTGCAACTACCACCATCGTTTCGTAATACATGGACAATGTCAACACGACACGTCGTCGTCCCATATTCTGGATTATGGAGTGGATATCTGCGGGATGGACGGGAGTTCTTGTCTAGCAGCATGAGCCGTTCTCGTATCTCACATCCTACGATGGTGATGGAACGCATACTAGATCCTTACCATTATTCATCACCCGGCTATGATAGCCTGTTTCCTGGAAACCTTTTATCGAGGATGATGGGCTCATCAAGAGCCCATGCGGTTGAGGCCTAAGCAGATAGGCGTCTGCGTCTTCATCGTTTTGGCCTTCCTCGCAGCCTCAGCAGCGGTGACCGTCACAGCTAACACTGTCCGAGCAGACAATCCGACGCTTCTAGCAGGGATGGTCATCTATGCAGCGACTGGTCAACCAGCAGGGAATTCGACCGTGCAAGTGTGGGATGCTACCAGTGAATACTCGTCTGTCTGGACACTGCTCAACACCGTGAGAACTGATGCCACAGGCCATTACTCTGCGTCAGTCAGAGCAGCGCTGCGGTACCGAGTGTACACCTTCCATGATGATCTGTCAACCCCTGGCCTCGACTACGTGCCAGTCTACCAGGACATACTGCCCGGGGACACGACAAACATAACTCACTACATGATATCCGGCGGCACCATCGTGGTTGGGGGTGATCTGCGCTTCGTTGAATCAAGCGTACCAGCGGACGCCTTCACCCTAACAGTTGTCGACCCAGTCACTGAGCAGAAATTGGGTGGAAGGAGTCTTGTCTACACCTATGGGGCCAAGAGCCTCGCCCATGATTTCCTACGGTTGAACCGTAGCATGGTCATCGCGCCGGCCGATACCCCAGTGGACATTCAGCTTAATGCCTCCGTCCTAATCGGCAGCAAGACTGTTACTAGGACATTCCGACTAGCTGGTACAACGTCCTTGGTCGTCAGCAAAGGAAAGGAAGCCTATGTCGGAGTTGAAGAATCATTGTCACTCTTCAACCTAGACCTTGTGCAGGCTAGGATGGGAACAGATGAGAGAGCTCTCAATGAGGTCGAGGACAAAGGCTTCTACGTTACATTGGAGCGAAGCGACCTGGCTAAGGCGAGGCTACTTGTCGATCAGGCAACGGGTGAGTTGGCCGACAAATCCTTCGATGCAGCTCACTCAGACCTTCGCGAGGCCTACCTAAGCAGCGTCGAAATTGGTCGAAGAATCGATGACATGTACGCTAACGCGTCTTCTTCCGTAGCCACGTTGGTCTTCTTTGTGATCATGACGGCAGTGGCTCTGTCATCAGTCCTATTCGAGGGATCGGTCATCAGGGTACTGGGCACATGCGGCCTCTCAGGCATATTCTTGGGATTCCTTCATGCAACATATCCTGGGGTGAGACTGATCACTTTGAACACCTTCCTTCTCTATGTGGGTCTCGCCCTAGTAATCGTATTCGTCGCCAGCTCTCTACTCTCGCGCCTCGCCGATCAGAGATTTGTCTCACTTTTCTCCATGGGAAGGCAGAATCTCAAGAGGAGAAGGCTACGGTATGCGCTTACCCTCATCTCAGTCTCCGTCTTGTCAATGAGCTTTGTCACGTTCACCTCTTTCTCAACCGGCTACGGCCTCGCAAGCAGCTCCTTCAAGGCAAGCAACAATGTGCCTGAGGGGCTACTCGTCAGGAGGCCTCCACCATCAGACTTGACCACAGCGGTTGGACACGTTCCCCTGGAACAGTCAACAATCGAGTGGCTTCAAGGCAAATCAGGAGTCTTGGCTGTGGCTCCAAAAGTGGAGAATAATCCCCAACTCCTCAGCCTGGCTACACTTTCGGCACCGGGAGGGGCTTCGGAGCCCCTGCCACTGTTCGGAGCCATAGGAATAGAACCCGCCGCAGAGGCGAGTATAACACACATCAACGAGACGATAGTAGAGGGGGACTATCTAGGCGTGCAAGGTGGGTACAGCATACTGATTAGCCGCAAAGCAGCCGACAAGTTGGAAGTCAGACCGGGCGACGAACTGCTGCTGACCACTGGCACATCGTCGAGTAGAATAGGCCTAGCAGGTCTCCTAGACGATTCTGGACTAGCAGCCTTGATGGATGTTGATGGCCAATCTCTATTGCCAAAGAAGCTTAGCATGACCATCCTCAACCCGGATGATCCTCCAATCATTGAAGTCAAACAGTGCAACCCTGCAGAGATAGTCATCGCAGATTGGCGGATGCTGCAGGGGATACTCACAGGAGTCAGTCTGTCTAGGACTGATGCCAAACTCGTCGACAATGCACTGACACCTAGTATCGCGCGTCAGATTGCCCTGGAGCGGGACCTCGCAGTGTGGTCTTCCTGGGATGGCAATTTGAACCTAGTCGGGCTCGCTGAATATTCTGAGGCTAAAGGCCTCTCAGTAATGATTCCATGGGTCATTGTAGTTCTCAACGTTGTCATAACTATGCTGAATTCGATGTTTGAGCGCAGGAAAGAGATAGCCATCCTTTCTTCAGTGGGCCTCAACCCCTCGCATATTGGAGGCATCTTCCTTGCAGAGGCTGCAATCATAGGTGCGTCTGGTGGAGGTCTCGGGTACCTCATGGGTCTTGGAGGATACCGGGGCATGCTGGCTCTAAGCATAGCGGTTGATGTCAAACAGAAGGTCTCTGCCGTATGGTCTTTGGCCTCCGTGGGCGTTGCCGTGGCAGCAGTACTAGTGGGAACAGCGGTTGCACTCAGATCATCGGTGGTCGTCACACCATCTCTCCTACGGAAGTGGACGAGGGGAGAGAAGATCGAGGGAACCGGTGGCCAATGGGAATTCCAGATGCCCATAAGGCTTCACGAGGAAGGAGTGGTCGCCTTGTTCGACTATCTGAAACGACGAATACCAGAGTACGTAATGTCAGCCTACCCCAGCATGGATCGCGCCTGGATCAGGAGCAGGATGAAGGAGACCGAAGGAGGCTCTCCAAGTGCCAGCTTCAAGATCCTTGCCTTCAACTATTTTCTAGGCCACAGCGATCCACTAGGCTCCTCCCCATTCAGCTTGATAGCCGAAAAGAAGAACGGTGAGGAGACATATTCTCTCAGGATAATCTGCAAAGGCGCGGAAGAGGGTGCAATAGAGAAGAAGGTCACGTTCATCCGTATGCTTATAGTTGACTGGGACGCGCGAAGGAAGTAATAGCAGGCCAGCTAAGCCGCGTCTCTATGCATCTCAACCCGCTCGACCTTCCCGTCACGCATGTAGACAACCGAGTCGCTCACATCAATTATCTTCAAGTCGTGGGTAGCCGCAATGATGGTGACCTCGCGTTCTTTGTTAATCGTCCGTAGGAGCTCTATGATCTCGTGTCCCGTCTGAAAATCAAGGTTCCCAGTAGGCTCGTCGGCAAGTATAATCGAAGGATCATTCGCTAGAGCCCGCGCCAGTGCGACTCGTTGCTGCTGTCCCGCAGACAGCTCCGACGGCCTATGATGTAGGCGTTTTCCTAGACCCACCCGTTCAAGAATTCTTACTGCTTTCTCCTCGCGTTCCTTACGGGGCGTGCCGGCGAATATCATTGGAAGTGAGACATTTTCGAGGGCTGTCAGTACTGGGAGCAGGTTGAATGTCTGGAAGATATATCCAACTTTGTGGCATCGGAGCCAGGCCAACTCATAGGCGTCGAGCTTCGAGATCTCTATCTCATCAATGTAGACCCTGCCTTTCGATGGACGGTCGAGGCCCCCAATCATGTTGAAGAGTGTCGTCTTCCCTGAGCCGGAGGGACCCACAATGGATATGTACTCGCCTCGTCTGAACTTCAAGTCAACTCCGTCGAGGGCCCTTACTGGGGATCCACCCACCTCGTAGTGTTTCTGTAACTCCTCTGTCTCGATTATGTATTCATATCTTGGTGACGACAATTCGGTTTCTCTGGCTTTCCCGTTGTGGGAAGAAGCGTAGAGGTTTCCGAAGATAAGGGTTTCTCAGCGTTATAACAGAGAGATTCACGACCTACAGCGGCTTCGATACATAATTCGTTGGGACGATGTTAGGCCAACGTCCGATCGCGATCTATCATATCTCATATCGTATGGCTTCCACCGGCTTCAGCTTCGCTGCCTTATAGGCCGGGTAGATGGTAGACACAACGCTGAGGACGACCGCCAAACCTATGGAGTATCCTAGGTTCAGGAGAAGGTCGGGGATTCTAACATTAGAAAGGGCGCTGAACCCTATTTGGGCGGCGGTCGCAAAACAGGCGCTTACGGACCCGGCTGCGAAGCCCAGAGTTCCTCCTATGAGGCCGAAGATTGTGCACTCGATGAGGAACATTTCCAGGACATGTCTGTCAAGTGCTCCAAGGGATTTCATGACCCCTATTTCTCTGTACCTTTCATAGACCGCTATAAGACTGGCATTTGTAAGGCCGACGACGCAGACAAGGAAGGAGACAATGATCAGCCAGAATTGATAGGCTTCCATTGTTAGGCCCAGTGACTTGCCGTAGGCCTCAAAGATGAGGTTCGCAACTAGAAAATGGGCCATAAGCGCGATTCCAAGAGCGATCGACAAGACGACTATGCCTGACCGCTTCATCCGTCTTCGAATCTGTTCAAGGCTGACTCTGAATGCCTCGGAGAGGGGCAGCTCGACCCTACCTTTCAAGTGCGAGCCTCTGTTCGTAGATTTCTCCAAAGCGCGCGCGCCGGTTCTCAACGAACGGCTTCCACTAGATAAGCCGTATGGTATCAATCTACGAGCCTATGCCTAGAAATAGGATTAGCACGCGCTCCTAGACGAGATCTCATACAGCTTGTCGTCACTGAAAGCGTCTACGCCCTATGCAGACACAAAAGGGTCAGGCTCTGAGTTGCTGACTCATGATTTACGGAAGCGCATGCTCCAGCCTACCTTACGCAAATGGCCAGAACTTATTAATGGTTAAGGTTCAAGAACTTTTCAAATGGGCCCACTTGCTGGAAGCCTGAAAGTGCTTTCATCCGACGAACTCGAACGAATCCATCAGACCAGCCTCAACATCTTGGAGAGAACTGGAGTAGTTTTCAAGTCCCAGGAAGCCCTGAAGGTGCTCGATCGAGCAGGAGCACTGATCAACTATGAGAAACAAGAGGCTAGGATTCCCAGTCAACTCGTGGATGAGTCTCTGCAGAGCGTTCCCAACAAGTTCATGTTATATGCGAGGAAGCCGGAGCACGACCTCCAAGTAGGGGATGGTGGGGTCTCCTTCACCAATGGCTTTAGCGCCACATACGTTCTAGAGAGCTTGACGATGCAGAGGAGACTCGCGAGGCTCAGCGACCTCAGAGATTTCACAAGAATAGCTGACGCCCTGCGATGCGTCAACTACGTGATAACGCAGTGCGTTCCTCAGGATGTGCCCAAAGAGGTCGTTGAACTCTACATAGCTTTCACGATGTTCAAAAACACGTCGAAACACTGCTACCCGGCGACGTATACACTTCAAGGGGCTAGGGACATGATTGCCATGGCCTCCATGCTGGTTGGAGGCCGAGAGGAGTTCATGAAGAAGCCTGGGATAGTCAATGGAGTTGTCTGTCCGACCAGCCCGCTCAGATTCTCTGCTGATGCAACTGAGAGGCTGATGGAGTTCAGCGGGCATCGAATACCATTCGGTATATGGTCCGCTCCCATGGCAGGTGCGACGGCTCCAGCCACTTTAGCTGGGACGCTTGTCGTGCAGAATGTCGAGGTCTTGGCCGGACTCGTCCTTTCTCAGCTTGTTGGATCGGGCACGCCTATAATGTACGGCTCCGGCGCGTCAGTGATGGACATGATGTACGGGACCTCTGCTTCCGGGTCGCCTGAGCTTGGCATCCTCAACGTCGCCTCAGCACAGCTTGCTCACTACTATCGCCTACCCTGCTATGGGACAGGCGGCGTCATAGACTCAAAGACCCCGGATGGCCAGGCCGCCTACGAATGTATGCTGTCTAACCTTCTATGCGCTTTAGCAGGAGTTGATGTAATACACGACGGCGTCTACGGCATCCTCGAGAGCGGAATGACCGCGAACTATGGGCAACTCCTCATCAGCCACGAGATAGTTGAAATTACGTCTCGCGTCTTAAAGGGAATCCATGTAGACGATGATAGTTTGGCTGAGGAACTGATAGAGAAGGTCGGGCCAGGAGGAGACTTTCTCAGGCAGAGACATACTCAACAAAGCTTTAGGGGGGAGCACTGGATTCCCACCCTTACTGACCGCTCGCCTAGGAGCGAGTGGGAACGCCTCGGTTCTAAGAACGTCCTTAGGAGGGCTGAGGAGAGGGCCCATGAAATCCTGCGTACCCACATCCCTGAGCCGCTTGATAGCGAAGTTCAGAAAGAACTTGAGTTATTCGTCACCAAAAGGGAAAAGGAACTTGTAGGAGCGGCATAGTAGGCGACACCGATGACCGAGCCCAGAGAAATATTCAGGAGACTGGCCTCGACCATAACGAACTATGATCCCGAGGCCGCGTCGAAGACAACGAAAGAAGCCCTGGCTGCTGGCGTCCCACCTATCAGAATAGTCGAAGAAGGCTTGGCTCAAGGATTGAAGCAGGTGGGGGAACAGTTCGGCAGACACGAACTGTTCCTCCCAGACCTCGTCATGGCAGCCGAGGCCATGAAAGAGGCCCTCTCGGTTCTAGAACCAGAGCTCAAGAAAACGGGTGAGAAGAGGACGACTCAAGGTAGAGTCGTCATAGGAACCGTGGAAGGCGATGTCCACGATATAGGAAAGTCCATAGTCGTCGCCGTCCTCACCGCGGGAGGATTCGAAGTCATCGACCTAGGCGTCGATGTCAAGACGTCCGTCTTCGTTGAGAAAGTCATCAAGCTGAAGCCGGATATCCTCGGTCTCTCAGCCCTTCTCTCAACAACTGTCCTAAAGCAGCGGGAAGTCGCGCAAGCCCTCACCGACGCCCTCCAAAGAACTCGAGTGAAGCTGGTCGTCGGAGGGGCCGCGGTCACCAAGGACTGGGCCGAGAAGATCGGGGCTGACGGATACGCCAAGGACGCGTTCGAAGCCCTGAAGGTTTCGAAGGAACTGCTTGGCAAATAGCTAGACTAGACGGACCAACCAGCGTCTTGGACGGCGAGACTTCATTGGAGAACGAATTCCAGCACTGGATGCTGTTCCTGAAAGAGGATCCCACGGATTGGATGCTTGAAGAACACTGTCCTCCGCCAGATACTTCGCGCTCCGAGACGTACTAGACAAGGATAATGATGATCATGAAGTGAGACAGACGAACAACGAGATAATTGAAGTTGGGACCGCGCTAAGGATTCTGTCAAACCTCTCCTCTCCTTTCAGATTCGTTCTCACCGGCGGTGGGTTGTCTGACTGGGGATGGCAAGACTTTTTCGCTGATATTCGTCATTGGTCGCTGGTAGGAGGGATGCTTGATGGATATCGTCTTCTTGGGAACTGGTGGTGGCCGATTTCGTCACTTACACTCAGAGGCGCTGGACAGGTGGAATTAGACTCATCGAGGGCCAACTCCAGGTTCACATTGACCCGGGCCCTGGCGCTGTGGTGAGGTCGGTTGATGCTGGCCTGAGCATAGAGAGGGTTCGACTCCTTCTTCTGAGCCATGGCCACCCGGACCATTGCGGAGACGCAGAGATCTTTGTCGAAGGTATGACTCGCGGGACTACACGCCGAAGAGGGATTCTGGTTGCCCCAAGAAGCGTCCTATCAGGACACGAGACTGTTGAGGCGTCAATTAGCAGGTACCATCAAAGCCTTGTCTCAGAACTCATCCAGGCTCAGCCTGGAGGAGACTACCACGTTGAGGGGATCAGGGTACATGCCACCAAAGCTATGCACACTGACCCCGATTGCGTAGGCTATGTAATCGATTGTCCTGGATCTGGAAGAATCGGATATGTCTCTGACACGGGCACTTTCGACGGCCTTGTAGACCAGTACCGGGGAACGAGGCTTCTGATCCTTTGCGTGATGCGCCCACGTGGCGCACCGCTGAGAGGGCACCTTTCTGTCGATGATGCTAGGGACCTCATTGCCTCGGCCCGGCCCGATATGGCTGTAATGACCCATTTCGGTATGAGAATGCTCAATGAGAGTCCTGTTGACCAGGCCAAATACATCCAAGAGTCCACAGGGATCCGCACCGCAGCCGGATTCGATGGAATGGTTCTAGGCCTGAACAGGAATATTGAGGTCACATCTCTGCGTCGACACAGAAGAGTCGCTACCGAGGGCAAGGCTGGACATGAGAAACAGACAAACCTCAGATGAGGCCAACTCTCACATTCTGATAGGAGCCGTCGACGCCCGTCCTCCGCTACGACGCCCTTGAAAATGCAATTCTTAAATTCGGCGCATATCCTCAGTCACCCCAATTCATGGCAGGGTTCAACGTGGCCGATTCCGAGTCAACAAGTTTCCCAAAGCGGTACAATCCCAGAGAGATCGAGTCAAAGTGGCAGACCAAGTGGCTTACGCCCGAGGTCTACAAAGCTGCTTATAGATTCGACAAGGAAGACGCCAGTCGCCCAGTCTTCTCGATAGACACACCCCCTCCCTTCACCAGTGGCGAGCTGCACATGGGTCACGCCTACTGGACGGTCATAAACGATACCTTGGCCCGTTATAAGCGGATGAGGGGTTACAATGTTCTTCTGCCTCAGGGGTGGGACTGCCAAGGATTGCCCACGGAACTAAAGGTCCAGAGCCGCTGGAAGGTCCGGCGTGACGATAGGAACCTCTTCCGGGCCAAGTGCGTCGAGTTCACCTATAAGATGCTCGCCAGCATGAAGGAAACCATGATCCACATGGGGTACCGCCCAGACTGGGAGCAGTTCGAGTATAGAACCATGGACACCGAGTACCGGCGCAAGGTCCAGAACACTCTCCTAACCTTCAATGAGAAGGGACTAATCTACAGGGACCAGTTCCCCGTCCACTGGTGCCCAAGCTGCGAGACAGCTCTGGCCCAGGCCGAGGTCGGCTACGTAGATGTCTCGGGCACACTTTACTACATCAGGTTCACCCATGACAAGGGGTATCTCGAGATAGCTACGACCCGTCCCGAACTAGTAGGCGCCTGCCAGGCCCTTGCAGTGAACCCAGATGACGAACGCTACACCCAGATGATTGGAGGCAAGGTAATGGTGCCGCTGTACGGGTCCCCTGTCCCCGTGCTAGCTGATGCCGAGGTCGACAAGGAGTTCGGTACGGGAGCGGTCATGATCTGCACCTTCGGAGACGAACAGGATATCCGGTGGCAGAAGAGGTACAAACTCGAAGTCAAACGCCTCGTGGACGAGAAGGGCCGCTTGGTCAATTCGGGGAAATATGATGGCCTAACTGTGGGAAAAGCTCGGAAGGCCGTAGTAACCGATCTCGAGGCCGCGGGCCTCCTTAGCAGGCGAGAGCCCATAACCCACAAAGTGCTCTCCCACACAGAACGCTCCGATTGTATGTCTCCAGTCGAGTTCCTCATCAAGACCCAGTTTTTCATCAAGACTACCCCCTACAAACAGTTGGTCATCGACGAGTGCAGGAAGATGAAGTGGTTCCCTGAGTACATGCTTCAGCGTCTAGAGGATTGGGTGAACAGCATTGAGTGGGACTGGCTTATTTCAAGGCAAAGAATCTACGGAACGCCGATTCCCTTCTGGTACTGCAACGAATGTGGAATGATCATCCCACCTAAGCGGGAGGATTTACCGGTGACGCCGGAAAACATGGCCTCACCAGTGGAGGTCTGCCCCAAATGTGGCTCAGGAAGGATAGAGCCGTCCCTTGATGTCTGTGATGTCTGGGTGGACTCAAGCATCAGCCCTCTCATCATATCAGGTTTCTTCGAAGACTCTGATCGCTTCATCAAGGACTATCCTGTCACTCTCCGGGAGCAGGGACACGACATCATCCGTACATGGCTGTTCTACAGCGCCCTGAGATGTCTACTGCTCACTGGTAAGCAGCCATTCCATAACGTTCTCATCAATGGCCATATCCTCGGCCCAGACGGCTCAAAAATGTCAAAATCCAAAGGAAATGTGGTCAGCCCCGAGGAGAGACTGAGCGAGTTCGGAGCTGACGCCATGAGACAGGCCCTCCTCTCACTCAAGATTGGCTCCGATTTCCCATTCAAGTGGGAAGTCGTTAGATACTGTAAATCGTTCCTCCAAAAATACTGGTCGTCCAGCAGATTCGCTGACCTGTTCCTTCAAGGCTATGACCCCGCCTGTGCCGAGGTAACGGGCCTAAACACCCTGGACTATTGGATCCTGTCTCGTCTAGCTGAGACAATCACGACCGTCACCGAGGCAATGGACGGCTACGAGTTCCACATCGCCCTAGACTCGCTTCAAGACTTTCTATGGCACGACTTCTGCGACAACTATCTTGAGGCCGTAAAGCATCGCCTCTACATACCCGAGAGCCCTGACGAAGCGGAATCGGCGAAGTACACACTGAGCACTGTTCTGTCAAACGCAACGTTGATGTTGGCGCCGTTCTGCCCCCACATAACAGACGAGATCTACCATCGCCTCTATGATTCTTCACTCCCATCGATCCACGCTCTGGCATGGCCTAAGGCTGAGGCAATCCGTACAGACGAGAAGCGTAAGGAGGATGGAAGGCTCCTTGTCGAAGCGCTGTCCATCATTCGGAAAGAGAAATCCAAGGCAGGCATCCCATTGAATGCTCCTCTCCAACGCGTCACACTCCAGGGCCCCTCGCAGACATTGGCTGTCGTCAGAAATGAAGAGGGCGAAGTCAGGAGCATCCTCAAAGTGGACAGTATAGTGTACGAAGACGCTGACGTCCTAGCCGCCAAGATAGGGTAGACCAGTCCAGCCCAACCCAGAGACAAGCCTCCTATCAGTCGCCCGATAGGCTTTATTACAGCAGCCTTGTACTTGAGAAAGAAACAGTAACTAGGAGAGACTACTTTGGCGATGACGATGAAGGCTGGAATCTACCATGGTCCAAAAGACCTCCGGATTGAACAGATCGATATTCCGTCTGTAGGGCCGAAACAAGTACTCGTCAAAACAAGAGTCTCAGGGATTTGTGGAAGCGACCTGCATGTATTCTACGGAGATTGGACTCAGCCAGAGGCAAAGGTCGCAACAGGCCATGAGTTGAGCGGTGTCGTTGTTGGGGTGGGTGATGGCGTAACCGATATAGTTGTCGGGGACAGGGTATGCGTAGAATGTTTCCACCACTGCGGACAGTGCGACTACTGCATGACCGGACAATATAATTTGTGTAGGAACATCCGGTTCCTCAGCCGGGTCGGCTCCGGGGGATTCGCTGAATACGCTCTCCTTCCCGTCTCGGCAGTCTTCAAGCTACCGGCCTCCCTTTCTTTTGAGGAAGGTGCCTTAGTTGAGCCCCTGGCCGTGTCATATCGAGCCATGTGTAGGACCAAGACCATCCACAAAAGAA
>Ga0315274_10002152_pt1 | contig 30044 bp, 27 predicted proteins | sample YL17G02_20_MG_FD_203700 | JGI IMG/M metagenome (GOLD analysis project Ga0315274, IMG submission 203700) | Sediment microbial communities from Yellowstone Lake, YNP, Wyoming, USA - YL17G02_20 | ecosystem: Environmental > Aquatic > Freshwater > Lake > Sediment | place: USA: Wyoming | collected...
CGTCCCCCTCCCCCCCCCCCTTTTTCCTTTTCCTCCTCTCAACAGAACAAGATCGCCACCAAGGGCCACGGCATCCTCGCCATGGACGAGTCCAACGCCACCTGCGGCAAGCGCCTCGACTCCATCGGCATGGAGAACACCGAGGCCAACCGCCTGGCCTACCGCGAGCTGCTCGTGACCACGCCCAACCTCGGCGACTTCATCTCGGGCGCGATCCTCTTCGAGGAGACGCTCTACCAGACGACCTCGACCGGCAAGACGATCGTGCAGTGCCTCAACGATCAGAACATCGTCCCGGGAATCAAGACCGACAAGGGGCTCGTGCCGCTGGTCAACTCCAACGGCGAGTCGTGGTGCCAGGGCCTCGACGGGCTCGCGCAGCGCTCGGCTGACTACTACAAGCAGGTACGGGGGGAGAGGTGTCTTTTTTTTCGACGGAACCGGTCTCTTCTTTTCTTCTTCTTGCGGTCGTCCTCGATTCCGAGCCATGTACCTCTTTTGTTTCTTTCTTCTGGCTCTGCGCCTTCTCGGCGGTTGGAAGCTGGTTTCATCATTGCGGAAAGTGGCAACGAGCTCCGTTGGGGAAAATGGAGCGGAAACTCTCTAGAGCGGAAAAACTCACCTCGACGAAAAACGAAAAACCTTCACCCTCTTCAAATAAAACAGGGCGCCCGCTTCTGCAAGTGGCGCACGACTGTCACCGTCGGCGCCGGCCCGACCAACATCGCCGTCCAGGACGCGGCCTACGGCCTCGCCCGCTACGGCGCGATCTCGCAGGGTGAGTTGCTTTTTTAAAAGTTGCCTTTCTTCATTTTTCTTTTTTTCTCGTGTCCCGAGAGATTGACGAAGTCGGGAAAAAAAATGCTCATCACTTTTTTCTTTCCTTTCTCTGAAACCCACCCCAAAATATTTTTCAACATTCTTCACATAGCCGCCGGCCTGTGCCCGATCATCGAGCCCGAGGTCCTCCTCGACGGCGAGCACGACATCGACCGCACCCTTGAGGTCGCCGAGGAGATCTGGGCCCAGACCTTCAAGTGAGTTTTTTTTTTTGAGGAGGGCGAGACATCGGAGACGAAAAAGGAAAAGAAACGGGGAAAACTTTTCAAATCTCATCATTTTCTCCTCGACTTTCTCATTGAAACTTTTTTTTTATAGGTACATGGCCGACCAAGGCGTCATCTTCGAGGGCATTCTGCTCAAGCCCTCGATGGTCACTCCGGGAGCCGACTGCAAGAAGCGCGCGACGCCCGAGCAGGTGAGAATGGAGATTTTTTTTTCCCTCCTCTGTTTCTCTCGGGAGCCCGGTTCTTCTCCTTCTTCTTCTCATTTCGCTCACTCTCTGTCTCTTTTCCTCTCTCGCTCTCTCTCTCTCGCTCTCTCTCTCTCCTTTGCCTCTCTCGCTCTCTCTCTCCCCTTTGCCTCTCTCGCTCTCTCTCTCTCAAACAGGTCGCTGACTACACCCTCAAGCTCCTGCGCCGCCGCGTGCCCCCGGCCGTCCCCGGCATCATGTTCCTCTCGGGCGGCCAGTCCGAGCTCGAGGCCACGCTCAACCTCAACGCGATGAACCAGACCCCGAACCCGTGGCACGTGTCGTTCTCGTACGCGCGCGCCCTGCAGAACAGCGTGCTGCGCACGTGGCAGGGCGAGCCGGCCAACCTGCAGAAGGCGCAGGAGGCGCTGCTGGTGCGCGCCAAGGCCAACTCGGACGCGCAGAAGGGTAAGTTTGTTTTCCTTCGAGCGGAGCGGAGCGCAGCGAAGAAGTTGACTCTTTTCTTCCTACAAGCGAAGACTGAAGTTGACTCTTTTCGTCCTTCGAGCGAAGCGGAGCGAAGCGGATTGGAGCGGAGCGGAGCGAAGAAGTTGCCTATTTTCTGCCCTCTCTCTTTTTCCGTTGTGGATTTTTTTCCTCACACTCTTTCCCTTTTTCCCCCGCAATCTTCAAATCCAACAATCCCTCTTCACAGGCCAGTACGACCCTTCGACGGAGTCCGCCGAGGCCGGCAAGTCCCTCTACGAGAAGGGCTACAAGTACTAGAGGGAGAACAACGCCTCTGCTCTGCCTCTTGAGTGCAAAAAAAATTGATGATGAGAGGGAGGGGGGGCCCTCAAGGGCTGCGCTGCTCTTTCGCCTAAAACAAAAAATGTGTCTGAGAGACCTTTTTTTTCTTTTTCTTTTTAGTTATAAAGAGAGGACCATTTTTTGATCGACGAGATGCGAGAGAAAATGTCCCAGGGGGGGACTGACAAAAAAAAGAGAAAAAGAGAGAACGAGGAACCGTTTTTTCTTCCTCGAGAAGCGGGCAGCTCGATTTGTAAAAAGAGAGCCTCTTTGCTTTTTCGGGGGGGGGCGGAACGACGCCCTGTTTCTTTTATCCTTCAAAAGAAAAACGTTCTTCCTCTTTCTCTCTTTCCTTGTCCTCTCTCTCCGGGGTAGATGAATACAGGTGGGATCAATTACACAACGAAGGAAGAAAGAAAGAAAGAAGAAACTCATTCCGCGGCGATCCCGCACACGCCGCCGACGACCGCGACCGCCCCGGCGGCAGTCAGCGCCGCGGCCCCGGCGCTCCGCGTCCAGCTCGGCCTCGGCCTGCCTAGCGCGGCGTCGAGGCCCGCCGCCAGCGGGACCTGCACGTTGAGGCCCACGGTCGCCACCGTGGGGCCTATCAGCAGCACGGCGCGGGCCCAGAGGTAGTCCGACAGGACGTTGTCGAGGAGGCCCTTGGCCGCGGCGGCGGCAAGGAGCCTCGGGTCGAGCGCGGCGGCGCGGCCCGCGGCCGAGAAGATCCGCGCCCCCGGGACGAGGGCCAGGGCGACGAGCGGGAGGCCCGAGACGAGGTTGATGAGGCCGACGCAGCCGAAGAAGAGCATCTGCAGTTTTGTTGTGTTGTTTTTTTGTGCGCGAGGTCGTTTCCAAGGAGGAAGAAGATGAATGGAGAGAAGAAGGTCGAGCAAGAGAGAACAAGGCAGCAAAGAAGAAGCAGCAGAAGAAGAAGAGGCAGCCTCCTCCTCCTCCCCGAAAAAACCCTTCGCACCGTCGCGGCCCCGCCGTCCTCGTCCACCAGCAGGGCGCGGACGGCGACGGTGTACCCGGCGTAGAGCGTGCACGAGAGCAGCACCAGCGCGTCTCCCGCCAGCGTCCTGCTCCGAGGAGAAGGGGGCGACGAAGGGGGCGGAGGCGAGGGGGAAGGGGAGGGGGCAGAGCCCCCCTTGCCGCCGCCCCTCGCGGCCAAAGAGTCTGCCAGCGCGACGGCGACGACGCCGGCCACGCACGCCGCCACCGCCGCCGCCCTCCTCCGCGTCGCCGGCTCCCCCAGCAGCCCCACAGCCAGCGCGTACGTGAACAGGCTCGAGGCCGTCGACAGGATCGTGTTCGACGTCACGGAGGTGCGGGCCAGCGACGCGTTGAAGGAGAGCTGCGCGCCGAACCAGAGCGGCGCGACGACGAGCGCCGCAAGGCAGACGGCGCGCTCGCGAGCCGAGAGGCGGGGGAGCGGCCCCGGGGCCCCCTCGGCCGTCGCGGCCGGGGGCACGAGGCGGGAGAGGGCCCGGTCCATGGCGGCGAGGAGCCTGCTGTTCGCCGGGGAGAAGAGCGGGGCGGCGGCCGAGGCGGGCGAGCCGCCGGCGCCCGCGCCGCCGCTCGGCTGCGGCGGCGGCGCCGCGGGCGGCCCGGGAGGCGAGGGAGAGGGGGGAGCGAGGCTGGGCGCGGAGGAGGAGGAGGAGGAGGCTGCCTCTCCCGCTGCGCTGCTGCTGCTGCTGCTGCTGCCGCCGCCGCCCTCGAGCAGCGCCCGGGGGCCCTCCCTGGGCCTGGGGACGAGCGGGAACGAGGCCTCTTCGGCGTCGTCGGAGAGCTTGGGGCCGCCCCCGCCGCCGCCGGTGCAAAAGTCGTCCAGGGGCTGCCCAAAATTTGAGGAACAAGGTCCTCTTTTGCTCGTGCTCCTCCTCCTCCTGCTCCTCCTCTCTCTGGCGCGGCGGAGGAGGAAATATGCCGGGAGGTACAGCACGAACAGCGAATTCGCGATATAGGTCAGCGCGAGCGGCGGCAGCCCCGCAGCCTCGACGCCGGCGACGACGAAGGAGGCTCCGGCCCATACGGTAGCGACGGCTCCGACGCAGGCAAGTCCCGCGAGGCGGCGGCGGCGGAGGAGGGATGGGGGCGCGGGAGGGGGAGGAGAGGGAAGAGGAGGAGAGGGCGTCGGGGTCGGAGGAGGGGCGTCGCCGGCGCTCCAATCGCCACGCATCTTTTCTCTCTCTCTTTCTTTTTTTGCCTCGCCCGCTCTCTCTCGTCCTCGCTCGCTTTTGCACGGGTGCTGCTGCGCCGAGCCGCTCCTCGCTCTCTCTCTCTCTTTCTCTGTCGCTGGCGGAGAATTGAAGGGGAAAGGAGAGAGCTCCTCTTCTTCGAGAAAGGCTTTTTTTGGCGATTTTGCCTTGTCTTTTTTTTCCCTTTCGAAGAAATGAAAGAGCAATCAGCTCAGATTGGTTCGGGGAATTCGAGCCGACGACAGCAGCGGGAGAAAGACGAAACAGAGAAGGCAATGCCGGCCTCTCTTCTCCGTTCCGCCTCGGCCAGCGCGGCAGTGGCTGCTGCTCCCCCCGCTTGCAGGGGCGCCAGGTTACCCCGCACAGCCCATGCTGCGCCTTCACGCACTCCTGTCGGAGTCGTCGCCGCAGGAGGGCGCCTCCCGCGGAGGAGGCAGTGGAACGATGCGTCGTCGTCGACGGCGGCAACAAAGGCCGTGCCGACGGCAAACACGTTTGCGGCACCCGCCACCGCGGAGCAGCGGCCCATCCCCGGGGAGGACCTCTTCATGGTACGAGAGGGACGACATTCGATCTCTCCTTAGTGTCGAGAGACGTTTCAGCGAGACACTTGGAAAAGCGGAGGGGCGAATTGGGAAAGAGGCGGGCGATGCGGCACCCGTGCTTTCCCTCTCATGGCGGCTGGCTAGTTTTTTTCCTTCTTCTTCTCGCTCTCTTCCTTCTTCTCTCAACCCCGACACTCTTTTTCTTTTCCTCTTTCTCCAAAAAACGACAGCCGGTCCGCGAGCAGCGCACGATCGCGAAATCCTTCACGATCGGAGGCATCGGGCTTCACACGGGGCAGTACGGTCAGTCGGTTTCTTTCATTTTCCACTCCCTTTTCTCACGACCTCGAACGCTCTCCCTTCCCTCTCTCCGCATCAGAAAAAACCTCACGAACGAACCATTCCCCCCCCCGAAACCCAAACCCGAAAATCGACCCACCGCCTCGACCACCACCCCCACACGTACACACACACACACACACACACACACACACACACACACACACACACACACACACACACACACACACGCAGCCTACGTCCGAGTCCGCCCCGCCCACGCGGGCGAGGGCCGCTACTTCGTCCTCGTCCCCCCCGGGACCAACGCCAAGACCTACGTCCCGAACATGCGGGCGGGGGGGGCCGTCAGCCCCGAGGAGAGGGCGGACGCCGCCGCGGACGCCGCCGCCGCGGAGCTCGACGCCGCCGCGCGGGGCGCGAGGGAGCGGTGGGAGGCCGCGGAGGCGCTGGCGAGGGCGGTGGCCGAGAGGGAGGGCGACGGGTCGGCGGCCGCCGCCGCCGCCCGGCGGGCGGCGAGCGCGGCCGAGGGCGTCGCCGGCGCCGCGCTGGCGGCGGCGGACAGGGCCGCGAACGCCGCCGCGGCCCTCGAGAGGAGCCGGCCGCCGTCCCCGGACGACACGGCCGCGCCCGGGTCCGAGTCCTCCCCGCGTGACGCGCGGCGCTACCTGGCGTACCTGCGGGCGCTCGACGGCGGGTTCCGCGGGGAGTACCTCGAGTGGCTCCTCCTCTCGGCCGAGGGGAAGGGGGGGACCGAGTCGACGACGGCCGACGGCGGGGAGGCCGAGGGCGCCGCGGCGGCGCTGGGGGGGCTCGCGGCCTCGCTGCTGACCACGACGCCGGCGCCGAAGCGGTACGGCGCCGGCGGGGCGGCGGCGCCGGCGGCGGAGAGGCCGGTCCCCAAGGGCGGGGGCCCCCCCGCGCCCTCCCTCGACGCCTCCCCGGCGAACGCCGCGGCCTGGGCCGCCGGGCGGTGCCTGGCCCTGGCCGAGGGCGGGGCGGCCGGCTTCGCGGAGGCCCCCGGGGGCGACTTCAACCGCAGCGACGTCCTCGCCTTCCTGAACGTCGGGCCGCTGCTGTCGGCGCTCGAGGGCATGGGCGTCTCCAACGCGCGCGTCGAGGTCGAGGCCGCCGGCGGGCCCCCCGGCGCGGCGCCGCTGCCGCGCGTCAAGGCGTACGCGCCGCCGGAGGTCCCCTTCTTCAAAAGGGGCGAGCGGCCTCCGATGAGGCCCCCGTTCGGCGTCGAGGACGAGGAGCCCGAGGGGGAGCTGCACCCGTCGGAGGCCAGGACGTGCGTCGAGCTGCCCGTCGCCGACGGGTCGGCGCTGCAGTGGGCGGCCGAGATCGCGAGCGTCGGGCTCGTGACCGCCCCGCCGCCGCCTCCCTCCTCCTCCGCTTCCTCTTCCTCCTCGGAGACGGGAGAGTGGACGCCGGCCTCGGCGCCGGCGCCGAGGAGCTTCATCCGGGTCGCGTCCCCGTTCCCAGGCGGGGGCTTCGTCTCGCTGCACCCGGAGCCCGAGGCCGCGGGGGAGGGTTCCGCCTCTTCCCCCTCCTCCGCCGCCGCCGCCTCGTCTCCCTACTCCCCGCCTCCTCTCTCCTCCGCTGCCCCCCCGCCTCCCTTCTCCTCCTCGACCTCCTGCCGCGTCTCCGTGGGCGTCGACGGCGGCGCCGAGGCCCCCGTCGTCGGCTCGCAGTGGCTGTCGTGGTCGCCCTCCCCCGGCGTTGGCCCCGGCGGCGCGGCGCACTACCGCTTCAGCCTGGCCCCGGCGCGCGACTGGCTCCCGTCGGCGGAGCGCCTGCTCGAGCTGCGCGCGACGCGCAGGCTGTACCGGGCCGGGACCGCGGGGACCACGCTGGTCGCGAGGGGCAGGCGGTGGGCGGACGAGCGGCGGTGCCGGTTCGTGCCGGACGAGCCCGCGAGGCAGGCCGCGGCGGCCGCGGTCGGCGCGCTCGCGCTGCTGAGCGGTGCCGGCGGCGTCGGGGTCCCCCGGAACGCGCACGTGGTCGCGTTCAACGCCGACGCGGCGACTTGGGTGGAGTTTGTGAGGGCGGTGGAGGCGGAGGGGTCGGGGAGGGTGGCGCTGGAGTAGAGGGAGAGGAAGTGGAGGGAGAGAGAGATGGAGAGAGAGAGAGAGAGAAAGAGAAACGGGGAGAGAGGGAGAAAGAGAGAACGGAAACGTTTTGTTTTGTTTTTGGGTGAAGAGTAAAGAGAGTTCGCGAATACAATGTTTTTTGACAATTATGCTTCTCACTTGGTGCCACGGCGGGCGCGCTTCGGGCGCTGCGCAGCGGCGGCGTCGGCGTCGTCAGCAGCAGCGACAGGAGGAGCAGCAGCGACAGGAGCAGCAGCAGCGGCAGGGGCAGGAGCAGCGGCAGGAGCGGCAGGAGAAGCAGCGGCCTCCTCGGCTCCGTGGAGCTTCCTCGTCGAGACCTTGCCCCGCGCGGCCCCCCCTCCAGCTCCGACAGCCCCGACGGGCTCCGGCGCGTCGTCGCTGAGGTCGTCGTCGGCGTCGAGGACCACGCCGGCGTTGCGCGCCGCGGCCGCCGCGGCCGCGGCTGCCTTCCAGTCGCCTCCGCGCCGCTGCTGGCCCTGCTGCTGCCCCTGCTGCTGCTGCCCCTGCGCCGCCCCCTGCTGCCGGAGGGCAGCCGCCGGCTGCTGCTGCCCCTGCTGCTGCCCCTGCTGCTGCCCCCGCTGCTGCTGCCTCGGGGGGACCGGGCCGATCCTCCCCGCGACGACCCCTTCGACGAAGCCCGAGAAGGGCGGCTCGGCGCGGAACAGGCAGCCCCTGGCCCGCGCGTGCTCGATCAGCCGCCGCCACGTCTCGTCGCCCGCGGCGAGGGCCGGGGCGTTGCAGACGACGAGCAGCGAGGAGCGGGCCCTGGTCAGGGCGACGTTGGCCCTCCGCTCGTCGGCGACGAAGCCGAGACTGCGGGGAGCGGGGCTCCACCGGCCGCAGCCGCCGCCGCCGCCGTCGTCGTCGAGCTGCCTCGTTCCGTCCCCTCCTCCTCCCCCGATTCCCAAGGAGCTCCGGACCGCGGACACGATCACGACGTCCTTCTCCCTCCCCTGGAACCCGTCGACGGTTCCCACCTCGACGGGGGAGAGGGCCGAGGCGGTGGAGAGGGGCTGGCGTCGAGAGGAGGAAGGAGCGGAAGCAGGAAACGGAGGAGAAGCGCCGTTGACGCCGCCGGCTCCGGCGGCGGTTGGCAGCTGCTGCTGGGACCGCTGGGACTGAGAATTAAGCATCGCCGCGTCGAGCCTCGCCCGCAGCAGGGCCGCCTGGGCCCGGTAGGGCGTGACGACGCCCACGGTCCCGCGCGCGCGGGCCGCAGGATAGCGCCGCGCCAGGGCCCGGTAGAGCGCCAGCACGGCCGCGGCCTCGGCCCTGTTCTCCAGCGACGCCCCACCGCCGCCGCCTCCCCCGCCTCCCGCGCCCGCCCTGGCCTCGGTCCCCCGGACGTCGAAGACCGCGAGGGGCCCGAAGCAGGCGTGCGCGTGCCACCCGCGGGTCGTCGCCGCCCTGACGCCCGGGGCGTCCCGCAGCAGCGGCACCGGCGGCTGGGCCCCGGTGGTGCTTCCGCCGACGCCGACGCTGCTCTTCGGCCCGCCGCCGTAGAACGCCGCACGCGGGAACGCCGAGATCGCGGGGTGCATCCTGTACTGCGTGTCGAGCACCAGCAGCGGGACGGCGGAGGAGGGGGGGAGAAGAAGCGACGCCTCCTTCTTCCCTCCTTCGTCGCCCCCTTGCTCCTCCTCCTTCCCTCCCCCCTCCTCCTCCTCCTCCTCCGCCGCCTTCTCCTCCTCCGCTTCCGCCCTCCGCCTCTTCGCGCTCTTCTCGGCGGCCCTCCCGGCGGCCGCCAGCCTCGCGAACAGCGAGCGCTCGTACCCTGCCCTGGCGGCGCGGGCAGAGAGCACGGTGGCGGGCAGCTGAGCCGGGTCTCCCACGAGGAAGGCGCGGGCGCAGCCGAAGAGAGAAACGGCAGCAGAGGAGCAAGGGGAAGATGAGGAAGGGTTTTTGTTTCCTCGTTTCGCCGCCCCCTTCCCCGCCTCGGAGGCGCCCGCGCCGGCAGCGTCAGAAGGCACGGGAACGTTGAAGCTGCAGCACCGGGCCAGGGCGATGAGAGTCGAGGGCTCGACTGCCTGCGCGGCCTCGTCGACGACGACGGCCGCGAACGCCGCGCCCCTGCGGCGCTGCTGCTGCTGTTGCTGGAGGAGACGCCCGAGCGCCTCCGCGTCCCCGGCGCCCAATTCCCCTCCTTCCTCGCCAAAGTCTTCGGCTGTCACCTCTCCCGCTTCTCCTTCTCCAGAGAGGGGCCCCAGCAGCGAGGCGCTCCCGGCGAACGAGAGCGTCGCGCAGACGACTTGGGCGGAAGCCAGCACCTCCGCCCGCGCCCTGTCCCTCGCCCTCCTGCCCCAGCCTCCTCCCGCCGCGTCCCGCCCGCCGCCGGAGCCCCCCGCCGCCGAGCGGAGCCGAGCGTCCACCAGCGAGTCCAGCGAGGCGGCCCTCGCCTGCGCCGAGGGGCGGACGCCGAGCCTGACGACCGACGGCGCGAAGCGGCGGCCCGACGCGTCGAGCAGGCCGGGGGACAGCAGCCGGGCGACGATCTCGTCGAGGGCCGCGTTGGAGGGGGCGCAGACGAGGACGCGCGGGGGCGCGCCCCTGCCGAGGCGGACGCGGACCGGCGGGGAGGGGCGCGGGGGAGGGGGACGGGCGCGTTTCTCTCCGCTCCCGCGCCCGCCATCGCCGCCGTTCCGCGCCCCTGCGCTCCTCTCCAGGGCCTCGTCCCTCGGGTCCGCCGCGCCGCCCCACCACGGCGCCGCGCGCCGCCACAGCCTCGCGGCATCCCCCGGAGAGAGGGGGGCCGAGGGCCCGGGCAGCTGCTGCCGGAGGGCCGGCGTCGAGGGAGCGGCGGCGGCCGAGGGGGGGAAGCTTCCGCCGCCGCCGCCGCCGCCGACGCCCGAGGGGCCGCCTCCCCCGCCGTGCAGCAGGATGGACAGCAGGGCGAGCAGCGTCCTCGTCTTGCCCGTGCCGGGCGGCCCCTGGATCAGCGCCAGCCGCGGCGGAGGGGGAGCGGCGGGGTCGCAGGAGGACGGCGAGATGCCCGCGGCGGCGGCGAGGAGCTGCGACGGGTTGTACTCCGCCTCGAGCGCTGCCCTCAGCGGCGCGGGCAGGCCCGAGAGCGGGGAGGGCTGCTGCTGCTGCCCTTGCTGCTGGTGCCCCTGCTGGACGTCGCCGTTGCAGTTGCCGCCGCTTCCGTTCGCGGCGGCGGCGGCGGAGGCGGAGGCGGAGGCGGGAGGAGAGGCGCGAACCTGAGCAACCAGCGCCAGAGACTCGGGGGAGGTCGGGTCGAGAAGGAGCGGCGCCAGAGGAGAGGCTGCCGCGGCGTGGAGGGCCGCCCACTCCCTGGCGATCGTCGAGAGGTTGGCGAGGCGGAGGAGGCCGATATCCGGAGCCGAGGAGGAGGGAGCACCGGCGGCGACCGCGGCGAGGAGCGCGTCCGCGACTCCGCGGAGCCTCGCCCGCTGCCTCTCCGTCCCTCCTCCGCCGCAGCCGCCTTCGCCGCCGCCCAGGCTGAGCCGCAGGCGGAGCAGGCCCCTCGTCGACGAAGGAGAAGAAGAGCCCGGAGCAGCAGCAGAGGAAGCGCTGCCCGCCTGCTTTCTCCTCCCCGGAGCCGGGGCTCGCTCCGGCGGCGCCGCCGCGGCCGAGCGGGCGTCGACAACGGCAAGGGCGGAGAGACGGGCATCGCCTCCCCTGCCGCTTCCTCCCTTCGCTGCTGCCGTCGTTCCGATCGTCAAGAGCACGGCGTCGTTGTCGGCGAAGAGCGCCGAGGCGTCGGCGTCTGCGGGCAGGGAGATCGTCGCGAGGGTGAAGCGGGGGGACGAAGGGGAAGGGGAGGGAGGAGAGGAGGCCTCGTCCGCCTCGCGCACCTCGACGACGGAGGCGCCGCCGAGCCCTCCTCCTCCTCCTCCCCCTTCGCCCCTTCTGCCGCCGAGGACGAGCTGCGATCCCAGCTCCTCGAGCATCAGGGGCTTGAAGGCGGAGACGTATTCCTGTTTTCGTTGTTGAGGGGGGTCGTTTCGGGAGGTTTGGGATTTGGGTTGAGAGATGAAAAAAAAATCAAGACGGTCGGAGGGTGAATTTTCCAATCACGGCCGCTTCCCCCCCCACCCCCCCACCGATGTCTTTCCCTTTCTCCTCCAATCCAAAGCTAATCGCTCTCACATTGGCGTCCTTGAACGTCAGAGGCAAGTTCTTTAGCTGCAGGCGCTCCCGCGGGTCCTCGGAGCTTTCGACCTCGGCCGCGCCTCCGCGGGCCACGAGCGCGTCAAAGTTCCACCGCAGCACGGTCGAGAAGAGGTCGCGGACGGCGACGTTGGCGTCCGGGGAGGGGGCACCGGCGGCGGCGGACTCTTCGTCGACGACGTCGAAGTTCAGCGGAAGGGAGGAGAGGGTTGTGACATCTTCCTCGGCGGCAGCGGGTGCGACGGGGGTCGCTGCCGTGGCTCCGGCTGGGCGCGAGACGCGGCGACGAGCCGGCATCTCTCACGAGTTTTTCGTCAATCGAGCTAGCCGCCGAGAGGAGAAACGTTTTGACCTTTTGTTTTGAAATTTTTGGTTTCTTCTCATTCCCTTTTCCTCGTTTTCCTCGGCCTCGTCCATCTACACACAGCACGCTCGCGCAGTAAAAACACAAAAAACGATATCGTTCTCTCTCTCGAGCCTGAAGGAGAAAGGCGACGTGTTCAAAGACGACGCGCGCGAACGAAAAAAACGAAAAAAGAGCTCCTCTCTCTCAAGTCTCCCTCTTCTCCGGCGCCGAAGAAGAAGAAGAAGAAGAAGAACCCGCGCAGGGCTTCCCCAGCCCCGTGCCCTCGGCCGAGAAGCCCACCGCCCAGCGCGCGCTCGAAGGGACGGGCCCACAGAGTCCCGGGTTGCCCCTGAGGCCGACGACCTGCAGGCCGACGGCGTCGCCCAGAGCCTCGTCGATGCCGCCGGCCACCCCGTTGCCGGAGACGTCGAGGACGCCGAGCCGCTCCCCGAACCGCGGCAGCGGCCCCTCCAGCCCGTTGTCGGCGGCGTCGAGATAGAACAGCGCGGGAGAGGCGGCCAGCTCCCTCGGGATTTCGCCCGAAAGCTTGTTGGACCGGAGCTTGATGTAGGAGAGCTTCCTCATCGTCGAGAGCCAGGCCGGAATCTCGCCGTTGAGGGAGTTGAAGCTCGCCTTCATCTTGTGGAGGTTGGGCCAGCTGTTTCGAGTTTTTTTTTTTTTTTGGCGGTCGTGTGAGAGCGAGGGTCGCGCGATTCTCGGAGAGAGGGAAAAAGGCTGAGCTTTTCGTCTCACCACGTCGCTATCGCCGCGGGCAAGGTCGACACCGGCGGCGACGGCGTCGCCGCGCCGCCCGTCTCGCCCACCGTGAGGTCGAACTCCTTGACCGAGCCGCCCAGCGCGCAGAACTCGGCCACCGGCAGGTCGGGCCCCTCCCCGCCAGACTTCGTGAAGTGGAGGTTCGTGACCCGCCCGTCGCCGCCGCGGCGGTCCTGCGAGCTCACGCCGGCGCCGCGGCACCCGATGCCGCTCCAGGTGCCCCAGAAGTCGGTGCCGCAGGGGTCGCACGACCCGGGGCCGCCGCCGCCGCCGGAGGGGCAGGTCCAGGACGCGAGGGCCGCCTTCCAGTTGGGGCCACGGGCGGCGAGCGCTGTTTTTGTTTTGTTTGTTTGTTGGTTGGTTGGTTGGTTGGTTTCTTTGTTTGTTTGTTTGTTCGTTCGTTTGTTTTGGAGAAGGGGAGAGAGAGAGAGAGAGAAAGAGAGAGTCGGTGGCGGAAAAGGTGCGCAGGGAAAAGCGCTTTTCGGAAAGAGAGAGCTCCGTCGCTGTCGGCGCTGTCGGCATCACCTCGCGCTGCCTCCGTGCAAAAAAAAGGTTTCCGAAAAACCGACAAAAAGATCAAACGCGAAACTCACACTCTTTCGCCTTCAGGAGGATCTTCACGTGCTCTGGGTCGGTGTAGGCCCTCGCGGTGGGCACGCAGGCGGCCAGGAGCGCGAGCGCGAGGAGGACGAGGGCTGCTGTTGCTGTTTTCGTCGGCGGCGGCGGCGGTGCCCTCGACCTCGAGACCGAGGCCGAGTTTCTCTTCGTCGCCGTCATTCGTTCAAGGGGAAGTGAGTGAGGAGAGCGCGCGAACGCAAACAGAGGGAGAGAGAGAGAGAGAGACGACAGAGCCGGAGAGGCCTATCGGTGGAGGCAATCAGAGGCGCGTTTTCAAAAGTGAAAAAAAAAACAACGGGGTTTAATTTATAAACAAAGTTGTATGAAGTTTTTTTCCACAACCCTAAAAAAATTCCTTCTTTCAATTTCCTTTCCTTTCTCTCTCTTTCTTCTTGGGCGCGCGCTGCTCCCTTGCTCCGGCCCCCCTTCCAAACACGACCAAAAAAAATCTACCACTCCAGCTCCTCCGCCGCGTAGTCGCTCCCCCTCCTGCCCTCCGAGGCCTCGAACGCTGCCTGTGCGGCGGCCCTCCGCGCCTTCCTCACCGCGCGCTGCGACGACCGCGCCCCCCCGGGGGCCGGCTGCCCGGCCGTCGACGCGAGCGCGCTCGACAGGGCGCGGCGCAGGTCCTCGAGGCCCAGGTCGGAGTCGGCAGAGGTCCAGACGACGGAGTGGGGCAGGGATGCTGTCGCTGCGGCTTCGGCTGTCGACGTCGTCGAAGTCGCCGCCGCCGCTGCCGGTCGCCCTCCTTCTTCTCCCTCGTCTTCCCCCTCGTCTTCCTCTCCCTCGCTGTCGCTCTCCCTTTGTCGGAGCACCGCCTCCTCGTACACAGCCGCGGCGGCCCTCCTGATCTGCCCCGCGAGCTCCGGGATCGGCGGAGAGGCCCCGAGGTCGATTTTGGCATTTTCGTCGGGAGAGGAGAAGAAGAGGTCGGCTTTGTTCAAAGCTACGACGTGCGGCCTCGAGAGGTAGTCTGGGTTGTAGAGCGCGAGCTCCTTGCGGATCGCGGCGTAGTCCGAGACGGGGTCGGCTGTAAGGGGAGAGAGAGAGAAAGGGATTTGTTTTTTTTCGGGCAGGAAATTTCGAGTGAGTTTTCCCCTTCTTTTTTTCTTTTTTTCGTTTATTTTCTTCTCCTTCTCCTCTCTCTTTTTCGCCCCCCAAAGTCTCTATTTCACGACGCACCCGTGCTCGCGTCCACCATGTGCAAAATCACCCGCGCCCTCCTCAGGTGCCGCAGGAAGGCCCTCCCGAGCCCGCGACCGGAGGCGGCGCCCTCGATCAGTCCCGGGAGGTCAGCGAGCACCGGCCGCGGCGCGCCCGCAGCGCCGCGCTTGAGCGGGTCCCTCTCGAGCTCCTTCCCTCCTCTACTAGCTCGCCGCCTGCCGCCGAAAGCAAACTCCTCGTCGATGTCGAGCTGGTCCTCCGACGCATCCTCTTCCTCTTCCTCTTCCTCGACCTCGTCCTCGAAGCCGCCAAAGACGAAAGACGTCGTCTGTTGCGGCTGCGAGTCTTCCTCTTCTTCGCCCTCTTCTCCCCCCTCTCCCCCCTCCTCCTCCTCCTTCTTCTTCCTCCCCCCTTTGCCGGCAACCGGCAGCGGCGCCGCCAGCACGCCCAGGTTCGGCCGCAGCGTCGTGAAAGGATACGCCGCCACCTCGGGCCTCGCCCGCGTGAGCGCCGCCAGCATCGAAGACTTCCCGGCGTTGGGCGCCCCGACCAACCCGACATCGGCGACGACACGCAGCAGCAGCCGCAGCTTCACGGGGCCCTCTCCAGGCTCTCCCTTGGCATCGAGCCTCCAGGAGTCGTCGTCCTCCAGGAACTCGTCGGCCCCGGCCTCGTAAAAGGCCTCGGCCTCTTCCTCGAGGGCCAGGAACGAGGAGTTGGGGTCCGCGGAGGAGGAGTTGTCCCCGGCGGCGGCGGCGACCGCAAAGGCGTCGAACGAGGCGCCGCCGTCGCCGGAGAGGCGCCGCTGCCTCTTGGCCTCCGCCGCCGCGGCCCTCGCCCTCGCGGCGGCCGCGGCCCCCTTCCTGGGCGCGACGACCCCGGTCCCGCCGCGCCCCCCCCGGGCGACGACGAGGGTCTGCCCCGGCGAGAGCAGCTCGCCGACGAGCGCGCCGCCGGCGCCGCCGCCGCCGCCCCTGGACCGCTTGACGACGGTGCCCAGCGGCACCCGGAGGACCAGGGGCGGCGCGTCGGGCCCCCGCGGGAGGCCCTCGAAGCCCGAGGAGTTCGCCGAGGCCGCCGCTGCCGCGGCGGCCTCGAGGCGCTGGGCCGCCCCGGGCGCGCGCGGCGCGTTGGAGCCCGCGGCGGCGTCGCCCTGGCGGCCGTCCCGGGCGGTGAACTTCAGGGCCTCCGCCCCGCCGCCCTTGGTTGCTCCTCCCCCGCTGCTGCTGCTGTCGCTCCTGTAGGACTCGTATCGCAGGTGCAGCAGGTCCGGCACCGACGGGTCCGCGCGGAGCACCACGCTTCCTCCCTCCCCTCCGCGCGCGGGCTCCGCCGAGGGCAAAAAGATCTGCCGGCTGGACTTGCCGTCGCCCGCTTTGAACTTGAAGTTGCGGACCCACGTCCCCGAGCCCGGCTGGGAGATCTCGCCGCGGCCTCCGGCGCCGGCCCTGACCGTGATGAGGGCCTCGTCGAACGTCTTGTGGGTGTCGACCGGCGGGGAGGAAGAAGAAGAAGGAGGGGGAGGAGGAGGGGGAGCAGAAGCGGGCTTCTTCTTCCTCTTCGGGGCCGCCACCGTGGTCGCTGCTGCTGCCGCCGCTGACGGAGGCGGCGGCTTCTTCGCCTCGAAAGCTCTTCCTTCTGGCGACGACGGCTTCGGCTTCGGCTTCGGCTTCGCCGACGTGAAAGGGCGCCTGCCAGCGGATTTGGGAGGAGAGGAGGGGGAGGGCCCGGGGGCGCCGCGGCGAGAGGAGGTCGAAGAAGCGCCCTTGCCAGCGCCGCCGCCGCCGCCGCCGGAACGGCGGCCGGCAGACGCGCCGACTCGTCGCATCGTAGAGAGCTCTCGAAAGTGGCTCTCGACACGCGCGTTTTTTGGATGACAAGAGCGAGCTCGGTCTCACGGCGCGTCCACTCGAGGAAGAGTGAAAGGCGAGAAGGCGCTAATAGGCTAGCACGCGAGAGCGCAATTTTCGAATTGCAATGCCCAAAGTTGAAAAAAAAAATCTGACCGAGCTAGCTGTGCAGAAATCGAACGAGGAAAAAAAAGGGCTCTCGAAGATGATTGCTCCAACGCGCTCCTCCCTTCGCGCCCCCGCTCTCCGAGCTCGGGCAGTTCCTTCCACCCCCTCCGGCGGTGACACCGCATTTCCTCCCTCGACGAGGGGCGGGCGCGGCGGCGCAGGAGGGCCGCCAACCGCGGCAGAACTCCTCGATTCGGCGAGGAGGGAGGGCGCGCCCGCGCCAAATCGCAGGGTGCTGCTTGCGACGTCGGGCGCGCCGGGACACGACAAGGCGGGACACCCGGAGTGCGCCGCGAGGGCCGCGTCCATCGAGGCGAAGCTTGTCGGGGAGGGTCTTTATGGCGAGGGCGGCAAGGGGATACCTGGCGCCTTCGAGATGAACGGCCCCGTCGTCCTCCCTCCCACGGAGTCGCTGCTGCTCGAGGTCGCGGCCGTCGCCGCGGCCGGCGGGGGCTTTGGCAGCGGAGGAGGGAGGAGGGGGGCGGAGCCCCCCTCCTCCCCCGGGGCCGGCTTCGCGGCCGCTCTGGCCTCCGTGCACGACGCGAGCTACCTCGAGTCGCTCTTCGGAGCCTGCGACAAGCTGAAGAAGAGCAAGGGGGCGGGAGCGGCGGTGATCGAGTCCTCCCCGACGTACGCGACCGGCTCGACGTTCGAGGACGCGCTCGGGGCGTGCTCCGCCGCCTGCGCGCTCGTCGACGCGACCGTCGCCGCCTCGTCGAGGCCATCCTCCTCCTCCTCCTCCCCCTCACCGCTCCTCGTGACGCCGACGGTCGGCTTCGGCCTCCTCAGGCCGCCGGGCCACCACGCCAGGCCGGCGGGCGCCGGCGCGATGGGCTTCTGCCTGCTGTCGACCGCGGCCGTCGCCGCGAGGCACGCGCAGGTCAGCCACTCGGGCGTCGTCAAGAGGGTGGCCATCTACGACTTTGACACGCACCACGGGAACGGTGCGTTTCTGCTTCTTTGAATCGGGGGGGCAGCGAGATCGTGGTTACCGTGTTCGTTTTCCAAAAAAAAAACTCAAAAGTCCTCAAAATCTTTAACAAAAAATAATAAGGAACCGAGGACGTGTTCTGGAAGGACCCCTCGGTCCTCTACATCTCCACGCACCAGGACGGATCATTTCCAGGCACGGGCAAGGTCGAAAGCCTCGGCGCCGATGCAGGAGAGGGGTTCACGGTCAACGTTCCTTTGCCGGCCTCCTCGGGCGACGCCGCCCTGACCCGCGCCTTTGAGGAAATCGTCCTCCCTTCTCTGAAGAGGTTCCAGCCCGATCTGCTGATCGTCTCTGCCGGGTACGACAGCCACTGGCGGGACCCGCTCGCCGGGATGAATGCGCTGACGAGGACTTATCACGCGCTCTGTTCGAGACTGGCCGGGGCCGCGGACGAGCTCTGCGGAGGGAGAATCGTGTTCCTGCTCGAGGGAGGCTATGATCTGAAGGGCCTCTCCGACTCTGTCGCCGACTCCATGCGCGGCCTCCTTTCGCTGCCGTCGCTCGACGGCTTCGACAAGGGGATGCTCGCGGACGAGCCCAGGGATAAAGTTGAGGCGGCGGTGGCGGAGGCGAGAAGGATCCACGGTCTCTGAGTTTTTTAAATCGACTCTGCGAAATATCTCGACCTCAAAAAAAAACATAAATCCTTTTTATCCCATTTTTTTAGTACTCTGAGTCAAGTTTTTAGGTGTATATTGCAAATGTTTTCTTTCTTTCTCTAGTTCTCTCTCTCTCTCAGGTGACAGGGGCAGTGATTGGTAAGGATCGAAAAACAGAGGGGACAAAAACGGGAAAACAAAAAACCTTTCGGTTTTTCTCTACCTCGGCTTCTCGTCTCTGTCGCCGTCGCCTCCGACGTGCGTTGTCTTCCGCTTTTTCCTCATCTCCGCGAGCTTTTTCTCGAGCTCCTTCCTCGCCTCCGCCTCCCTCTCGACGGCCCTGGTCGAGTCGCACGCCTCGTGGCCGTAGGCAGCCACGTCGCAGTCTCCCAGAACCTCCGCGAGCTTCGCGGAGACCTCGGCCGGGAACTTGCGCGCAAAGAGCGGGCACTCCCTGGGCAGGAGCCGGTCCGACCACGACGACAGCAGCGCCGCCGTGGCGAGGGCGGCCGTCTCCCGCGAGGCCTCGTCGCGGAAGGGCGCATCGTCGGCGGCCGTGGTCGGGTCGCGCGCGTCGACGGCGGCGTCGAGGTCGAGGTGCCTCCCCCTCGCGAGGGCGGCCGTCGCGGCGCAGGTCGGCTCGGAGAGCGCCGCGGCGGGCACGACGAGCGCGCGGGCGGCCGCCGCGGCGGTCGAGGCGTGGCACTCGCCGCCGCCCCAACCGTCGCGGAGCCAGGCCATCTTCTCCGGGGTGACCTCGTCGAGATTGTAGCTTTTCTGTAAAATAGGGATTTGTTTTTTTGGAGCAGGAGAGAAGTCAAAATAATTCGAGAGGAAGAAAAAGGGTGAGTTTTTTTTGTTCCCTTTTTCTCTCTCTCTTTTGACCCTCGAGGAGGGAAAAAAAAACGGGGACAAAAAAAACGGCAACTCACCGGGTGCGGCCCGCCCTCTGTCCAGTCGGTGTGCACGTTGTACCCTAAGCAGTCCGTCTCCGAGTCCCACCCTCGGATCGCGAGCAGCGTCGGGATGTAGTGCTCGTCGCTGAAGCACAGATACTTCCTCTCCAGCTCAGAATCCCACTCTGTGAAGTGGCAGATGGACCGAAATGTCGCGTCGATCGCCGTGTCGGCGGCGACGGCCGCGGCGTGCTTGCGCGTCAGGGAGGCCCACTGGCTGGACTTGCGCCACTTGTCCTCGGGGACAAAGGTCGAGGCGTCGGCGGGTGCTTCCTCGGGGGGCGAGGCGGAGGAGGAGGTCGAGGTCGAGGTCGAGGCTTTCGCTTGGCTCCCTTCGTCGCCCGCGTCGCCGTCGCCACTGCCCTCGTCGCCATCTCCCTGGCCCCACGTGCCCTTCTGCTTCTCTCCTTCTTCTTTCTTCTCCAAGGGGCGCGCCATTGCAGGGTGCCACCTGCCGTTCGGGAAACAAAATGGAATGGGAAAAATGGTTTGAGAGAAAGGGAGAAGAGTGAGTTTTTTTTGGGGGGGGAAAAAGGTTTTCTTCTTCGAAAACTAAAGTAAAAAAACAAAAAAACTCTCTCCCTTTCTCTTCCTTACCTCCAGTCGTCGTTGTTGTCCCCCTCGCACGCGTTGATCCTCGACAGCCTCGACCCTAGCAGCTGCATATACACCAGCGAGGGGGCCATAGTCGGGGCCCCCGATTCAGATAACAGGACAAAGCGCTCGTTGAGCGGGTCCGTGAGCGCGGCGCGGAGCAAGGAGCGGGCGGCGTCGACGAGGTCGTGCCCGCCCCACGACGCCGCGACCCTGGTCCCCGCGGGCAGCAGCGCGCGCTCGAAGACGGACCCAGGGGCGTAGCCCTTAAAGTCGGGCGGGGCGTGGACGTAGATGGAGAAGAGGTGCTGCGACGAGACGATCGGATTCGGGTTCGAGTTTGAAGAAGAGGTCAAAGAGGTCGAAGAGGCTCCGACCTCTTCTGCCCCTCCTTCCGACTTAATGTTCCCCGCCTTCGCCTCCTCTCTCGCCTTCTCGGCCTCGCGCGCCATCCCGGTGATCGAGCTCGCCTCCGCGAGCCTCTGGACCTGCGTTCTCGCCCTCAGCAGGGCCGCCGTCGTCGACGAAGACGACAGGGAGTCGCCGCCGCCGCCGATCCCGCTCTCGATGCCGCTGCCGCACGCGGCGACGAGCTCGGCGACGCGGGTGGGGCCGCAGCCGCCAAAACCGGGGGCCGCGGCGACGGGAAGCGGAACCAGCCCTCGCGCAGAGTGAAGCCACGCGGCCCACGCCGGCTCGTGGGGCATCTCGCCGCGGGTCAGGAACATGAGGGCGACTTTGGGCGCGTTGAGCAGCTCGGAGCAGGACTTCGTGGAAGGAGCGACGGCGTGGGAGGAGGAGGCGCCGGCGCCCGCCGCTGCAGACGCCGCCGCCGTCGCCGCTGCCTGAGTCGAGACCGCCGCCGCGGCCGCGTCCGCCTCCTTGGAGCGGATGCCTCCCATCCCGGGGAGCATGCTCTCCAAGCCGCCGCCACGCGTCGAGGCAGGGCGGGAAGAAGCGTCGGCGAAGGCGCCCTTTCGGTGCCGCTGCTGCTGCTCTTTCGGGGAAGAGCCCCCCCCCCTCGGCCTCCCCCCTTGGTGCCGCATCGCGCCGAAGCCGACGAGGAAGAGCAGGACTCCCAGGACGATGTGTTTTGGGCTGATCGGTATCCTGCGGCGGTGGAAGGGCGGCGGGAGGGCGCCGTGCGGGCTGCCGCCGCCGCCGCCGCTGCTGCCGTTTGCTTGTCCGCCGCTTCGGCCGCTCGTCGCCGGCGGCGACACCGAGAGAGGGCGCATCTGAGAGCTGCTCTTGCGGAGAATGGGAGATTGCTTTCTATTTATGCGCTGCCTTTTGTTCTAGATCGGTAGATAAAAGAGGAAAAAGTGCGCGTGAGTAAGAAGCGCAAACGGAGAGAGAGAGAAAAGGGACGGGGGAGAAAGAGAGAGGGGGTAGAGGTAAAGAAACCGAGCGAGCATCGACCTCTCGTCTGCTAGCTGGCAATCGATGCATTCGCGGCGCCCGGTTTTCCGCTCCGATTCGACCATTCTGCCGCAACGCCTGTCGCTCGATCGAGCAAACATGGCCCATGAACCAATCTCGCAGAGTCGGAAGAGAAATAGCGCGCCTCTCGGCAGCGCTAGGGGGGGCAAATGGGCAGCTAGCTGCGCTCCAAGCGTTGACGAACGACGACGATGACAACAAGAGCCGGGCGTCGTCGCCCCCGATTCTCTTTTCACGCATTCTCCCGTTTCTTTACCTCTGATGGCGGTGCGCGGTTCGCGCGCCGCTCTTATGACGATACGCTTCAGCTCTCGTGAAAGAGGAAAGGGAAAGAAAAGCAACAAGCAGAGAACAGCAGGCCCGATTCGAGTCTAGCAAGCTCTCGAGTGCTTGCTGCTGCTTCCAACAAGAGAAGAGGGGAGAGTGAAGGCTCCAAGCGCTCCCTTTTTTTCCGCTCGCTGCGGCTCAATTTTTTCTTTCTCTCTTCAGACGATTCCCTCTCTCGCCATTTCTCTCCAAGAGCGCATCGCCCTTCGTCTCTGTCCTCCGAACTTCCTCATCGAAACACCCTTTTTTTCACGCCAGCGAGCCATGGCTGACGAAGAGGTCGGCCTGCCGAAGAGTGAGAAAGAGAAGAGTGGGAGGATGAGAATGGGAGGATAAGAAGCACGCGAGCTGCCCGTTTTTTCTTTCACGGTCGCCTCTTTCTCGACTCGACATTTCTTCTTCGAAGGGAAAAAAAACTCAACCTCGACCTTGACCAAAAAAACTCAAAAACTCCAAGCAGCTACTATCGGCAAGCTCGCCCGCGACGCCGCGGCCCCCGTCCTCGCCGGGACCAACGCGCGCGTTTCGGGCGACGCCATCGACGCGACGCTCTCCTGCGCGGACGAGTTCGTTCGACTCGTCTACGCCGAAGGTAAAAAAAGAGAGAGAAAAGAGAGACTTTCCCCCCCCATTTTTCTCCAAATTCTTCGCATCGGGAAAAAGAAAAACTCACCACTCTCTCCTCCTCTTTTTTCAAATCCAAAACCAAAAAAACGAATCAAAAAAGCCCTCGAGGCCTCCGACGCCGCCAAAAAGTCCACGGTGCTCCCCGATCACGTCGTGGAGGCCATCACCAACCTCGGCTTCGACGAATCGATCCTGCAGATAGTGCGGGACGCTGCGGCGGCCGCAAAGGCCGACGCCCAGTCTGCGAGGGAGGCCGCGGCGGCCTCCCGCGCGGCCGGAGGCGGCGGCGGCTTCGGCGGCGGGGGAGTGCAGATGACGGAGGAGGAGGCGATCGCGATGCAGCAGCGGCTGTTCGCCGAGGCGCGGGCGAGGACGAGCTCGCTCGTGGCAGGGGAGGCGGCGGCAGCGGCGCCCCCGGGTGAAGACGAGAAGAAGGAATGAACAAGTTCAGTTTTTTCCCCTCCCTCCCCCCCCCCTTTTTTTCAACTTGTCACACTACAAAACAACGGAACAAAACTGAAACCGAAACCGGAGCTACCTCAAGAGCGCGCTCGACCGCGAGAGGCGGGCGGCCGCCTCCGCGCGCGACGCCGCCGGGGCGGAGGGCGAGGCGAGGCCGACCAGCCCGGCGCGGCACCTCGCCGCGTCGCCGGCCCCCCACCCCGACCCCGACCCCGACCCCGAGGCGGCCCCGACGGCCCCCGGCAGCGCCCTGACCGAGAAAGGAGCGGCGCCTCCCGGGGCGTCGTCCGGCTCCTCGCCGACCACCCTCGCCGGGGGGCCGGGCAGAAAGCGGCAGAAGGGGGAGAGGAAGGAGAAGGGGCCGGGGCGAGGCTCGATGCCGAGGAGGGCGTCGACCGCCGCGAGCGCGCGCCCGAGCTCGAACAGCGCCCTCCCGGTCTCCAGCTCCTCTCCCTCTCCCTTTTCTTCCGCGGCGGCGGCGGCAGCAGCAAGCACAAGCGCGTCCTCCGCGTCCGCGAACGCCGACCGCAGCGGCGCCGCGGCCCTCCTCGGGTCTGGAAGGGGACGCCTCCTCGCGAAAAAGACCCTGCGGACGCCGAGGCCCACCACGTAGACGGCGGCGAGCGCCGGCACCGCCGCGGTCGCCGCGAGCGACAGCTCGTTGGCGCGCAGCACCTGGTCCATTTCGAGCAGCGCGCTCGACGAGTCGACCTTGACCTTCTGGAGCTGGATGAGCAGGCAGCGCGCCAGCTGGCCCGAGAGGAGGTTCTTCACGGGGCGCCGGAGCTCGTCCTCGTAGGTGCGCATCAGCCTCGCCATCGACAGAGGAGGGGAGGATTGCGCTGCTGCTGCGCTGCTCGCAGCGTTTGGAGCAGCAGGGGCGCTGGGAGCAGCAGAAGCAGAAGAAGCGCCGGAAGAAGAGGAAGAAGAGGAGCTCAAATAAGTCGAGTTTGAGTCTGAGTCCGAGCTCGAAATCGAAGAGACGTCCTTGTCGAAGTCGGCAAGCATACGCTCCAGCGCCTTGGTCTCCGCGAGGAACTCCTCGTTGGTCACGATGGCCCTCCTGTTTTTTTATGAGAGAAAGGGAGAAAGAGAGAGAGAGCGGCGGAGGAAAAGAGTGGTGAGAAAATTGAGATAGTTTTTTTTTCTTTTGTTTCTCCTCTTCGCTCTCTCTCTCTTGTTCAAAAAAAAGAAAAAATGGGAAAAGAAAGAACTATCTCACTTACCTGTCCCTCAGCGTCGAGAACATCTCTGCCCTCAGCGACGCCAGCGGCTCCACGACGTGCGCGTCCAGGGCGCCCGCGGCGTTTTTGAATCCCTCGGAGACCGCTCTCTCCAGGGAGCCGTCGCCGCCCACGAGGCGGCAGCGCCGCGCGAGGAGGCACGCCAGCGCGGTCCCGCCGGCGGCGGCCGCGGCGACGAGGAGCCAGCGCTGCTGGAGCCACGAGGGCGGCCGGAGGTGTTCCGGCAGCGGGGCGACCGACAGGAGCGGGGGCGCGTCCGAGCCCCTCGGGGGCGGGAGGGCCGCGGCGGCGGCGGGGGAGGCGCCGGCCCGGACGACGACCGGCGCCGTCGCCGCGGCGAGCGCCTCCGGCGCCCTCGTCCTGCCGGGGGCCCGAGCGGGCAGCGCGCGGAGGCCCAGGGCTTCTTTGGCGGCCTCGATGGCGGCATCGGAGGCGGCGGAGGAGGAGGCGTCGGCGGCGGCGGAGGAGGCAGGATGCGGGGGAGGCGGGGGAGAAGGTGAGGGCGGCATGGGAGTTGCCGGGGCGAGCGGCGCCGAGGCCGGGCGGGTGGCGGCGCTCCGGGCCGCGGCCGCCGCGGAGCTCGGTCTCCCGCCTCCGTTGGCGCTCCCGCCGCCCGCGGGGGCCAGGAGGCTCAGCCCCCCGCGAGTCCCGCGGGAGAGGGCCGCGGAGTCCGCCTCCCCGGCCCCGGCGCGCGAGGGGGCGGCGCGGGCGGCGGAGAGCGCCTCGCAGAGGGCGCGGCAGCAGGCCGCCGCCGCGGCGTCTGCCGCCGCGAGGACGGCAAAGGGGGAGGAGGGAGAGGGGGGAGAGCCTCCTTGGCCGCCGCCGCCTCTCCCTTCTTTCCTCCTCTCCTGCTTCTTCTGCATGGTCAGCAAGCCGGCCGCGGCGTGCACCCTGCACAGCGCCCTCTCGAGCTCGGAGCACAGAAGCGCGAGCTCCTTCGTCCTGGCGTCGACGGCCGCGGCAAGGTCTCCCCGGTCGGCTCCACCCCCGTCGTCATTTTCGATCCTCTCGCCGCCCCCTTCCTCTCCGCTGCCGCTCCTCTCTGCGCCCCTCTCCTTCCCGGCAGCGAAAAGGGAAGAGACCTTCCCCACGACGCAGCTGGCCCCTCGACCCAGGCCGCGGAAGGCCTCGCTGGGTCCCGAACGCAGCAGGAGCCTCGCAGAGTGGGAGCCGCGGCTCCAGGAGGAGGAGCAGCAGTTGCTCCCTCCGTCGCCGCCGCCGCCGCCACCGGTTCCGCTCCCCTCCGCCGCGGCCCTTCGCCAAAAAGCCAGGGCGCGGCGGGCTCGCTCGGCGTCCCTGTGGAGTGCGTCGGCGGAAAGCTGGGCGAGGAGCAGGGAGTCGAGCCAGCGCTCGGGGACGAGGGAGGAAGCGGAAGCAGAGGAGGTCGAAGTCGAGCTCTTCGATGGTGGCGGCGGCCGTCGTTGCCCATCTCCGTTTCTTTCCCGTTCTTGCTCCGCGGCAGCAGCTGCGGCGCGCAAGCCAGTCAGGATGTCGTGAGCGACGTCCGCAGAGATGCCTGCGACCGGGAGCATCGGTTCTCGCGCGAGACGAGGGATGTAGGGAGGAGGCGGAGGCGATCGAAAAGGTCCGCTCTCTCTTTTTTCAATGCCTTCGTTCTCGAGCGGAAACTGTGACCTCTGCACAAGCGTCGAGAAAACAAAAAGGCACTTGATTGAAGAGTCCCGTTTCCCAGCTCTTCCCCTCCTCCGCCGTCCTTGATTCCATTTCGGGCATGCACAGCATGGCGCAGCATCTGCTCTGTCTCGCGCTGGTCGTGGTCGGTGCGTCTCAGATGAAGGAGACGAGAGGGATTCCGTTTTTGTCTTCTTCCTCATCGCTCTCTCGCCCTCTCGCCCTCGACCTCCTAGCCAAAAAAAAACAAAAAAACTCACCGCCTCCAAACTCCCTCCGCTCCCGAACGAACAAAAACGGACAGCCCCCCTCCTCCTCTCCTACCCGGCCGCCTCCGCGGCCTGGCTCGACGTCCTGAGCAGCAGCAGCTCCTCCTTTTTGTCGTCGGAGGCGACCTCGCCCGACTACGGCTCGGTGCTCTCCGACCCCTTTGCGCCAAACCCTCCTCCCTCCTCCGCTTCCTACGCTTCCTACGCTTCTTCCTCTCCCTCCTCCGCTCCCGCGTACCCTCCGGGGTTCACCCGCTCGCTCGTCGGGCCCGACTACGCTCTGGTGGCCCCGGAGTCCCGCACCTGGGCGGCGCCCGCGAACGACCCCAGGGCGGCGGGGCGACCGTGGGAGAAGGCGAGGGTCGCGCACCTGATCTCGCCGGGCCGCGCCGGCTCGGGCACGGCGTTCTCGATGTTCCTGGCAAAGCTGGAGGGCGGAGGGTGGATGGGCCCGCTGCCCCATCGGGCGGCGGAGAGGTTCGTGTTTGTTCTCGACGGCGTGGTGAGGGTGGAGACGACGGCGGCGTCCGAGCGAAGAGGAGAGCCTCCCTCGGGCGGGAACGATCTCCCCTCGCGGCAGCGGCAAAGGAAGAGGACGGCGCGGTGCTCCCCGGCCGCGGGAAACTTCACCCTCCACGCCGACGGCTTCGCGTTCTTCCCGCCGCACTGCGGCTCGGGGTCGGAGCTCCTCCTGCCCTCGGTCACGGCGGGTCCCGGAGGGGCCGGGCTGGTGGTCTTCGAGAGGATCCACGTCAGCAGAGCAACGGGAAGGGCCTCGGAGCCCTCGTCCGCCGCCGCCGACGGGGACGAAACCGGCGGCGCCGAAAACGAAGTCGAAACCGAAGAGACCCTGCCCTTCTTCGTCTGGGGCCGCGCCGCCTCCGAGCTCCCGCTCCTCGACCCCGGCCACCCGGAGACCTTCGGGCTCCGCAAGCTCCTCCCCCACTCCGGCCCCGACGCCTTCCAGTTCGACTTCAACGTCCATTTGATGGACTTTGCGCCCGGGGAATTTCTGAACACCAAGGAGGTGCACCACAACCAGCACGGCCTCTTGATGCTCCGCGGCCAGGGAATCTACCGCCTGTCCGACTCGGTCTGGGCGCCCGTGACGGCCGGGGACGCGATCTTCATGGGCCCCTACGTCACGCAGTGGTTCGCGGGCCTGGGGAGGGAGGGGGCGAGGTACCTTATCTTCAAGGACACGGCGCCGGACCCGCTCCTGCGCGGCGCCGGGTTTCCTTGATGAGGTCTCTTTTCGAGTTCTTCTTCTTCTCTCGCTTGGTGCTTTCGAGCCCTCTTTTTTTCGTTTTCCCGTTGTTTTGTGTAGTAGCGAAAATGTGAATGCAATGAAAAAGAAAGCTTGTTTTTCTTCTTTTTCTACAGGCGCGGAGAGAGAGGGAAAAGGAGAGAGAGGGGAAAACAAGGCGCTCTCTTTCCTTCTCGCTCACGTGACTCTCCCGACGGCTCCCGTCCGCCCTTCGGGGCACCTCCCCCCCGCCCCTCCCTGCCCTTCTTCCGCTGCTTCCGCTGCCGCTCCTGCGTCCCCAGCCAGCTCCGCCAGCGCCAGCGCCAGCGCCTTGACCCCCAGCTCCAAGTCCGAGGCGGAGGCGAACTCGTCGGGGCGGTGCGACCAGCCGTTGAGGCACCGCACGAAGAGCATCCCCGCGGGGGCCACCCTCGAGACGAGGAGGGCGTCGTGGTAGGCCCTGGAGGGCAGGAAGACCAGAGGTGGCGGCCGGGGAGGACGAGGCTTGAAGAAGGAGAAGAGGGGGGAGAGGAGCGAGGGAGTCTCTCCCGTTCCGGCTCCCGCCGCCGCCGTCGTCGCCTCGGCCCCGGTGACCTCGGCCGCCGCCCTGGCCGTCGCCGCGACGACCCTCGCGTCGGCGCTCGCCGGCGCGTCCTCGCTCGCCACCTCCACCTCCACGCTCACCCCTGGCCTCTCTCTCGCTCTCTGCCTCGCAGCCTCGCGGATCCTAGCAAGCATGCGGTCCCTCCTCGCGCCGGAGACGTCCCTCGCGTCGACGGTCATCGACGCCTCGCGCGGGACGGAGTTGACCGCGCCGGGCTTGAGCGACAAGAGCCCCACCGTGGCCACCGAGTCGTCCCCGCCGCCCTCCTCCAGGCTGGCGCGCAGGGCGGCGGCTTCGACGTCGAGCGCAAAGGCCGCGGCGGCCAGCCCCGGATCGGCGCGGAGGCGCATCGGCAGGGCGCCCGCGTGGCCTCCCGGGCCCCTGAAGGTGACGGAGAGCGCCGCCGGCGCGGCGATGGCTGTGACGACCCCGAGCGCGACCTTTTTCTCCTGAAGAGTCGCCGCCTGCTCGATGTGGAGCTCCAGGAATGCAGAGACGGACCTCTTCCTGGAGAGCCTGACGGAGGAGAGCGTGGCCCTCGCTCGAGAGAGGGGGTCGCTCGCTCGGAGGCCGGCGACGCCGGCCGCGTCGGCGCTATCGAAGAACCCGGTCCCGTTCTCGTCGCGCAGCGACGCCAGCCTCTCCGCGGAGAGCTCCCCCGCCAGGGCTCGGGACCCGATGCACGAGAGGCCGAACCTCGTGGGCTCCTCGGAGGAGAACATCACGGCGGCGAGGGGCCTCTTGGGGCGGAAGCGGAGACGAGAAGATGGAGAAGAAGAAGAAGAAGAAGAAGGAGAAGAAGAAGGAGAAGAAGGAGAAGAAGGAGAAGAAGGAGAAGAAGAAGGAGAAGAAGAAGAAGACGCTGACGCCGACGCTGGAGAGGAAACGCGAGAGGCCTCCCTGAGGCTCTTCAGGGCAGAGATGGCCCCCAGGACCCCAACGACGCCGTCGTAGGCCCCGGCCAGCGGGATTGCGTCCGTGTGGCTGCCCGAGAGGACGAGGTCCGCGGGGAGGGCGGCGGCGTTGCTCCTCGGATCAGTGGCCGAGGTTTTCGGGTTTTTCCCCCTCCGGTCGCGTTTGTTTTTGTCTTCGTCCTCCAAGTCCCAGACCCCGAAGACGTTGCCGACAGCGTCCTCGTGAATTCGGAGCCCGGCCTCTCGCATCAGCCCTTTCACGTACTTGCGCGCCTCGACGTCCTCGCGGCTGAAGAGGAGGCGGGTGACGGCGGGGGCCGGGTCGGAGGAGAAGGTGGCGAGGTGCTTTATCTGTTTCAAAGGAGCAAGAGAGAAAATAGTACCAGAGGTTGAGAGTTGAAACGCTCGTCTCTCTGCCCTTCTCTCTTGCTCTCTCTCTTTTCTCTCGTTCTCCCATGCCTTCGGAAGCGAAGAAAGAACGCGTACCTGCTGCAAGATCGCGTCGCCGCTGATACCGGAGGTGAGGAACTCGCTGCGCGGCGAGAGCGAATGTCGCCGATGCCGATCGAAAAAGGAGGAGGCAATGCAAGGGCGAGAGCAGCAGAAGAGGACGAAGAGCAGCGACAAGATCGCTGAGACGGCGACGGGGAGGAGAGTAGCAACGGAGGCATGATGACGACGCTTCTGTCGAGCCATCGTCGCGGAGAAGATCTTCGCCTCTCCCGCGAAGGAGGGAGAAAAGAAGAGAGTGAGGTCAAAAAGTCAAAGAAAGAAAGAAAGAAAGAAAGAAAGAAAGAAAGAAAGAAAGAAAAAAGAAAGAGAGAGAGAGCCAGCCGGCCTCTCCAACACTTATTGCTTTCCGACTCTTTGCTATTTCTTTCTTTCTCTTCCGCTCTCTTTTAAACCACAGAAAAAACACCAAAGATGGGCGGCGCCGCAGTGATCATCAACTCGGAGGCCGAGTGGACGGCCGCGCTCGAGAAGGCCACCGCGGAGGGGAAGGCGGTGAGTCTCTTCGGGAATCGGTTTTGATGGGTGATGGATGGAAACGTCCATCGGTTGTTTTTTTCTTTGCTTTTTCGAAGCTCGCTGCAGACTCTCCGAGCGCCCTCTCTGTCCTCTGCGCTTCTTTCGACGAAGCCTCCCGATCAGCCCTGGCCCCCAGAAACAAAAAAAGGGACACGAGAAGGCATGCAAGAGAGAGAGGGCGGCGGTAATGTTTTTGTTTCTCGGGGCAGCGTCAGGGCATCATCATCGCCCTGGAGGAAAATGGATGGGGAAGAAGACGGCTCACTTCGTCTCTCTTCTTTCCGCCTCCTGGGTTCTTTCTTCCCTCTTGCGACGTCCATAACGCTCAAGAGGAGAGAAATCGCGCGATCGCTTCCGAGAACCGAAAGCGAGAGAGCAGAGGTGCCATATTTTCATTCCCTTTCAACGCTCGCTCCTCAGTCGCGCTCTCCAACGATTCAAAAAAAAGACGCGCCCCGTTTTTTTCTCAACCTTCCTCTCCCCTCAACTCCAACGCCAACTCCAACTCCGCCCCTCCACAGGTCATCGTCGACTTCACCGCCACCTGGTGCGGCCCCTGCCGCATGATCGGCCCTTACTTCGAGGAGCTCTCGGGAGAGTTCCCCGGGCTCGTCTTCCTCAAGGTGGACGTCGACACCAACGAGAAGGTCGCGGCGACGTGCGAGGTCAAGGCGATGCCGACGTTCCAGGTGTTCGTCGGCGGCGCGAAGAAGGAGGAGCTCGTCGGGGCGAGCAAGGAGAAGCTGAGGGCGCTGGTGGAGAAGTACGCATAGGAAGATTGAGGTACGAGTTGAGTTGAGAGAGGAAGCGGGAAGGAGGGAGGTAGCGAGAGGG
>Ga0315274_10002153_pt1 | contig 30033 bp, 22 predicted proteins | sample YL17G02_20_MG_FD_203700 | JGI IMG/M metagenome (GOLD analysis project Ga0315274, IMG submission 203700) | Sediment microbial communities from Yellowstone Lake, YNP, Wyoming, USA - YL17G02_20 | ecosystem: Environmental > Aquatic > Freshwater > Lake > Sediment | place: USA: Wyoming | collected...
GTCCATAAGGGAGGCGGCCTTTGCCAGCCGTCCGAGCCGGCCAACAACAGCTACTTCGACCCCATCCTCCAACACAACGGCGTGTCTGAGAAACGTACGGGCTATTGTTCGGACATCTTCGGCAGCGGAGCGATCGAGTTCATCAGGCAGCACGCCGCGGATCCGTTCTTTGTCTATCTGGCGTTCAACGCGCCTCATGCGCCCCTGCTGGTCAATGATGCCTACAGCGATCCGTATCGGGCCATGAGCCTGGATGAGAACACCGCCAAGACCTACGGTATGATCACCAATCTGGACGAGAACGCCGGCCAGCTCTTGGACACACTGCGGGAGCTCCGGCTCGCCGAGAACACGCTGGTGGTCTTCTTGACGGACAACGGCTCGGCGATGGCGGAGGGAAAGCGGCGGTATGACGCAGGCCTTCGAGGCGCCAAGGGCACAGTCTACGATGGCGGGATCCACGTCCCGTGTTTCATGCGTTGGCCGGGAACCTTGCATCGAGGCGGAGAGATAGACCGGGTTGTCGCCCACATCGATCTGTTCCCGACGTTGCTGCAGGCGTGTCGTGTGCCGGTACCGCACGGCGTGCGTCTGGATGGACGAAGCCTGATGCCCCTCCTTGTCAGCGAGAACACGCCTTGGCCTGATCGGATGCTGTGCTTCCAATGGCACCGTGGCGATGCGCCCGAGTTGTACCGAAACTGCGCTGTACGGTCCCAGCGGTACAAGCTGGTAAACGGGAAAGAGCTTTATGACATGGCCGCGGACCCGGCGGAGAAGAACGATGTCGCAGCGGAGCACCCGGACGTCGTCGCGGAGATGCGTAGGGCTTACGAGGAGTGGTTTCGCGACGTGAGCAGTACGCGTGGATACGATCCTCCGCGGATTCATCTCGGTACGCCGCACGAGAACCCCTCCGTGCTGACACGCCAAGACTGGCGCGGGGCAGAGAGCTGGCGCGACGGCAATGTCGGATGCTGGGAAGTCAAGGTTGCGCTGTCAGGCGTGTACGATATCCTGCTAACCTTTCCGGAGACGAAGACCCCGGCTGTGGCTCGTCTCCAGTTCAACCACGTGGCGATTCAACAGCCGATAGAGCGCGGCGCAACAACATGCCGCTTCCACGCCGTGCCGCTCAAGGCCGCCGACGGACAGTTGCATGCCTGTGTCGAAACCGAAGGGAAGCAGGCGGGAGTCACCCTTGTAACCGTGCAGCGGCTGTAGGACGGGCTTGACATGCACGACCCACGAGTCTTCGGCCCTCCGCTGGAAGCACTCACTATGCCGCCCAGGACTTGTCCCGCGCGCCTCTCGCGACGTGGGATGCTTTAATCCATCACTAAGGAGAGTGTAGACTAGCTCGCGTGTGAACAGGAACCGTCACGGCGGCGACCTTTTCGCGGTAGGTTCGAAACTGGTCATGAAGGGAGGTTTTCGCTATGCCAGATGTCTGTCTTGGAAGAGTCTTCTTGTCCCCGCTTGCCCTCCTGATGACGTTCGCGTGCGTGATGGACCGGGTGCATGCGCAGGAAACGCCCGCTAAAGGACAAACGTTGCACGTCATCGTTTTCGGCGCTCATCCCGACGACTGCGAGCTTAAGGCAGCCGGGGTTGCGGCAAAGTGGGCTGCGGCAGGTCACAAAGTCAAGTTCGTGTCGGTGACCAACGGCGACATCGGCCACTACGAGATGGCCGGCGGACCGCTCGCGCAACGGCGGACCGCCGAAGTCAAAGAGGCCGCCAAGATCCTTGGCATCGAAACCCAGGTGCTTGACCATCACGACGGCGAGCTTATGCCCGCGCTTGATATACGCAAGGAGATCATCCGGCTCATTCGCGACTGGAAGGCCGATGTCGTGATATCTCCCCGCCCAAATGATTACCACCCTGACCATCGATACACCAGTCTCTTGGTTCAGGACGGCGCCTATATGGTCACTGTGCCGTTCATGTGTCCGGATACGCCCGCGCTTCAGAAAAACCCGGTGTATCTGTATGTGCCGGACAATTTTCAGAAGCCCTATCCGTTTCAGCCGGACGTTGTGGTAGCGATCGACGACGTTATGGAGCGCAAGCTGGATGCCTTGAGCGTCATCACGTCCCAGTTTGCCGAATGGCTTCCATGGCACGACGGCTACCTGGAGCAGGTCCCAAAGGATCCGCAACAGGCCAGGCAATGGATTAAGGATCGCTTGCGGGCGCGATATGCGGCGCTGACAGACGGTTTCAGGCAGGCGTTGACAAAGTGGTACGGCCCGGAAGGGGCCAAGTCCGTTAAGTTCGTGGAGGCTTTCGAAATCTGCGAGTATGGCGCCAGGCCTAGTGACAAAGAACTGCGTGCGCTTTTCCCCTTTTCCGCCGGGAAACAGTAACTGGCGCGAAGACGGGCCGATCATCCTGCCGAAAACCTTTGATCATGCGTAACGCACAAGTCAGGACAACCGGGCAAGAGGGAGAATTGGCGCTTATGGGCCGTAGGCTGATCGTGACTGGATACGGCGGATTTGTGGCGGGAAGCGTTGTCTGGCAAGCCCTGCGGAGTGGTGAGTGGGACATCTTCGCTCTAACGCTTATCGAGAGTCCGGAAGAACGCGAACGGTTCCATTGTGTGAAGTTCGATCTGTGTGATTCGGCCAAGTTGGAAGAGGTCTTCTCGGAGATCCGGCCAGATGCCGTGGTGCATACAGCCGCCCTCGCCGACATCGACTACTGCCAGAGCCATCAGGACGAAGCGGAGCGAGTAAACGTGGGCGCGACGCGGGAACTCGCCCGGCTCTGCGGAGACAGCGGCGCCAAGCTGATCCTTTGCTCTACCGATACGGTGTTCGACGGGCAAAAGGGGATGTACACGGAAGAAGATGAACCCCGCGCGGTCAACTTCTATGCGGATACGAAAATCCGAGCCGAACAGATCGTGCGCGACGCCGCGGCGAAGGCGGTCATCGCGCGACTGTCTCTGGTGATGGGTTTACCCGTGTTGGGCGCAGGGAACTCATTTCTTGCGAAGACCTTTGATGCCTGGAAAAAGGGGGAAAGCACAAAGTTCCCGGCGAACGAGATCCGTACACCGGTCGACGTGATAACTGTGGGCCGCGCATTCCTTGAAATCGCCGCCGGGCATTTCACGGGCACTATTCATCTCGCCGGCCGTACCCGGATCAACCGCTGGGAGATGGCCTGCGAGATTGCAGAGAAGCTGGGGTATTCGAGGAACGTCGTGATTGCGACAGACTCCAACGCCATGGAGGGCAGGGCGCCGCGTCCAAACGACGCCTCCTTGGACAACTCAAAGGCGGCACGTCTGCTGAAAACACCAATGCAGACTCTGATGAGCGGCCTCGACCTCGTGTTGCGGACGAAAGAGCAACAGCAAAACGATTCCGAACCGCACTTCAAGGCTTGACCGCTATCTTGAGTCCTGAGCGGCTTCGCATCAGCTCAATGCCGTCCAGTATACGTTCAAGCGGCAGCTCATGCGTCACAATGGTGTCTACCCTGATTCGGCCCGCGCTCAGAAGGCGCAAGGCCTCTCTAACGTCGCAGGGGCGAGAGTCCGACGCGCCGACGATCATTATCTGACCGTAGTGAACCAGACGCGTGTCGATTTCAATGGTCGAGGACCCTTTCGGGAGGCTGGCGAAAAGGCTGACTACGCCCCCTTTGCGAACCATCTGCAACGCTTCGGCTTGCGATGCGGCTGTCGGCGCCGTGGCCACGACGACGTCCGCGCCCTCCCCGCCGGTAAGCGTTTCTATCTGCTTGACGCTATTCCCACCGGACGCATCAACCACTTCCACCCCCTGAAGCTTTCGTGCAAGGGCGAGCCTTCCTGGAGAGGTCTGGGTGATGATCACGCGGTGGGCGCCAAACGCCTTCGCCACTTCGGCGTTCAAACAACCCAAGGGGCCCGCGCCGATGACCACCACGGTGTGGCCGGCCCGTACTCCGGCGACTTTCTGGGCGTTTATCACGCAACTCAGGGGTTCCGCCAGCGCAGCCCCTTCATCTGTGACACCCGACGGCACCTTGATTGCGTTCCCCCCGCGGATGACCTCGTCCGTCACCTCCATGTACTCCGCGAAAGCGCCGTCATAGTCATAACTGATGCATTTTGCGTGAGGACACAGGTTCTCGAGCCCGCGGCTGCAATAGTCGCAACGGTGGCAGGCAATCGTCGTCGCCAGCGTGACCCGGTCTCCCACCGTGAACCCTTCTATCGCACTCCCCACCGAAACAACTTCGCCGGCCAACTCATGGCCGATGATGCGCGGCGGCTTGCATCGGGGATTGCCGGCCGTGTACAGCTTGAGGTCCGTACCGCAGATCGTGCAAGCGCGAATCCGCAGGATCATGGTGTTCTGTCTTGGTTGCGGATCGGGCGTCTCAATGACCCGCAAATCGCCAGGACCATTGTATACAGCCGCCTTCATTCGTCGTTCACCCCCGCTCTATCCCTTCCATCTTCAGCGCATCTCGAATCCACCCGTTACATTCAAAGCCTGCCCGGTCATGTAGTCCGAGTCTTCCGAAGCCAGGAACACGGCCACGCCGGCCACGTCCTCCGGCGTGCACAATCTGCCCAGAGGGATTTGACTCTTGAAATGACTCTCGACTTCTTCCGGGCGGATACCCCTTTTTTGCGCATACTTGTCCAGCATGTCCGGTGAACGCCAGAGTTCCGTGAACGCCACGCCCGGGCATATCGCGTTTATTGCGATACCTAGCCCTGCGAATTCCTGCGCCAGGCTCTGCGTCAGTCCGATCACGCCGAACTTCGACGCGCAATACGCCGCATACTGAGAACTGCCGCGCTTCCCCGACTGCGAACTGATATTGATGATCTTGCCGCCGCGGCGCTCGACCATCTGCGGCAATACGGCTTGGCAGCACAGAAACGTTCCCTTGAGATTGGTATCGACCGTGGCGTCCCACGACGCTTCTTCCGTCTCCAGAAATGGCATTATCCTTGAAACGCCGGCGTTGTTCACCAACACGTCGATATGGCCGAAATGCCCCATGACCATGTCGACCATCCCTACGACGCTCAGCCTATCCCTGACGTCCACCTCCACGGCGCACGTGGCCACACCGAATCCATCCCGTATCTCGGACTCCGACCTCCTGGCGCCATCGCCGTCAATGTCGCAGACCGCCACCGCAGCCCCTTCTCTCGCGAAGGCTTCGGCGATCCCTCGACCGATCCCGCGCGCGGCCCCCGTGATCAACGTCGTCTTACCCGTAAGTCTCATCATCGCACCTGGCCCAAGCTCGGATGACCGTGTCTTCCACAGTATAGGCTTCGGCCATGGCGATCAAATGGCGTCACTTACCTCCTGGCAATCCGAAGGGCAAGGGCACGCGAGAAGTCCGGCACGAGCGACCTTCCACTCTCCGTGTTCGTCTGTGGTTCGAGCGGCATCCCAACCTCCGTGTTCTCCGCGCCTCTGTGTGAGAACCAAGAACTCACCCAAAGCCGCCGGGTTCACGAAGTCGGAGTAGCAGTCCAAAAACGCCGCGCACTGCATGCCATGTCGCGACCCTTGATACCACTTGAAGATGAATCAAGTATTGTGTCCTCAGAATCCCCGAAACCGTGAACTCTGCATGAATAGGGGAGGCTGTTCGTGCTTCTTCTGAACAGCCTCCCCGCGTTCTTCAAACAGAGACGAGAAGTCGAAAACTGATGTGCCCCCGTCCTTGCCCAACGTTCGACATGAGCGGACCACAACGGCGGAACGCCGTTATGGGTTCGCTCGACGGAGGAGCTAGACCGCTGGTTCACGCTTGTTTCTTCGAACGGCATATACGATAACTGCCCACACTAGCGACGCAATCAGCGAGGCGAGAACTCCGAGACCAAAGCCGATCCAGCGCTCCGTGCTTTGTGCAGCTTGATTTCGGGCCTCCTGCGCTGCAAAGAGTGCGTCAATGGTCTTGCGGTCGGATTCTACGATTGGCTTGAGTCGCTCATGTTCTGACTTCAGTGACTGCAGCGCTTGCTCCGAAAGCTCAAGTTGACGCCTCTCGTTGTCAACAAACTCAAGCAGGGACTGCAGGCTCGCGCGTGTTTCGTCAAGCGCCTGCAATTGTTTCGCGTAACCCAAACTTTGAAGCAACTTACGTTCGCGGGCCTCACGGCTCCGTTGTTCACCGATGTAGATGCCAGACCCGGCAAGCAGAATGCTGGCCACGGTCGCAATGACGGTGAGCTTCGGGAACTGCTTGTAGCATGTGATCCAGGTGCCAACCAGTAACGCCGCAACGGGCTGCATGTAGTCTCCTCCTGTCCAAAGCTCGGAATCAGCGGCGGCGCGCAGCGCCGGACGCTGCATGCCGTTGTTAGACGCCATAAGTCCGTTCATTAGTTACGGATCCCGGCGAGGACTAACAACTCGTTGATCATCTTGCGATAGCGGGCCTTCACGTCGTCAATGTCAACCTGCGTCGTGATGTACGTGCGGTCGTGCGCAGCCGTGTCGCCGACGTGCTTCACATCGTCCATCGTCTTCGGCGTCGTGCGGCCAAGAGCGATGTTCCGGTCCCCTTTGATGTGAGCTAACAGACGATCCAGGGAGACAAACACGCCGTTCTGCTGAATCTCGTGATGTCGACGGCGATGAACGTAGACCTCAATGAGAAGTGACTCCATAAGGCGTCGACACAAGACGGCGCACGCATCGAAGAAACCAGAATCATAGGCTCCGTTGATCTGGTGCGCGAGTTGCTCAAGATACCCGCGCGTTCCGGCGACGACGTCTCCAGGCAAAACGGCTCCCGATACTTCGACTTGCTTGATGCCCAATAGCGGAAGATAGACTTCGTCGAGCGCGGACACTCGACGCACATCGAGCTGAAAGGTCCCGGGGCGCTTCCCGCGTGCAGTATCACGGCTACGCTTGAGATCTGCGGTCAGGCGAGTCACGTTCGGCTTTGGGAATCCTTCGTCATGCAGATCAAACGCCAATTCAGAAGCTGATCGCTCCTCGTACTCCTGCGCGTGCCGGTAGTACCAGAGCAGCGCGACCGCACGTTCAACGTGCGAAAGATCCCTCTGCGCAAGCACCAGTGTGAAGTCAGCTCGCGTTCTCATCAGATCTACCGCCGATCACACTCTGCATGTACTGCAGTCCCCTACGGGAAAGCTTGTAGCGGACCAATTGCCCCCTCTTCCGGACCTTGTCACCTATGACGTACTTCGCCGCTGTGCCCGAGAGTGTCGTCGAGGCGTTTGGCTGGGAGACGGGCACACCAAGATCAGTCGTAATTCTGTTGATTTCGCCGGAGGACAGACCTAACGCATTCTTGAGATGCTCGTGGACTATGTAGAGCGGCAGCAGCGTGCGATCGACCTGGCTTGCCCGGTCGAGAATATGGCGTTCGATCTCCTCCGCCTTGTCGCAGTCCTTCACGAGGCCCACGATCTCAGACAGATTCGGTGCCGACTCCTCACCAGGGCCGCCCGCGGTGTGTTTCGATGAGGTCCGCTCACCGCCAGCCTTGCGAACTCTCGAACGCGCGGTGGGCTTCCGTACCGCAGGCGCACGGTGCCCAGTGCCTGCCCCGTAAAACTGCAGTAGGTCGCGAACCTCGCCGACCGTCCCTTCGATCTGGACTACCGTGCCGTTTGGAAGCGTCAACGAGGCCTTCGTCATCTCTTAATACCTCCTCTTAGAACAGCCCTAAACCATGGCGTCTAACAATAATCAGACTGATCCGCATGAAGCGCGGAAGTTCGGTTTCCTGACGGCATAACACGCCGTTGATCCACCGGACAGATCAGCGTTAATCCCTTCAGAATCAGTCTCTTGTGTCTCCTGGTGCTTGTTATCGCGGCGTCTTATGCGGATCGGCATGAAACTCTCGTTTCAGAGCCGGTCGACGGGGCTGCGAACTCCGGCTGGGCTCCGATTGAAGACATGCAGCAAGTAGGAACAGTAACAGCTTCTTGCAGGTCTCTCCATCATGGCCTTGGCACGCCGACAAGACTCCGCCTCAATGAGTCCACCATCGTCCTATTCCTCAAACCGACAACGAACATGAGAACGCCTTCAACTGTAAACCGACGGCTCTGAACTATCCCTCATGAACGGATGCGGGTGTTACAACCCCTACTGTGAAAGGGCATCCTCTCATGATTGGCCTAGGCGAGTATAGCATGGCGTGCGCGACATGGCAAGGGCTTTGAACGAGAGTGTTCGATGCATTCGGCATGTTCCCCCTTGGAAGGGGGCTAGGGGGATGTTGAACTCCCACCGCAACTCACGCCAACACCAATGGACACATCCCCCTACCCCCCTTCCAAGGGGGAATCACGCGGCGCGCGGGCGACATGGGGCGACAGGTCAACATCCCCCTAGCCCCCTTCCAAGGGGGAATCACGGGGCGCGGGCGACATGGGGCGACAGGCCTTGCTCGTCTCATAGGTGGAGCCCTATCGGTGTCCATCGGTGTTCATCTGTGGTTCAAATGCTTTTCCGTGGAATTGGAACTCCACTGGGTTGCCGCTGTATGGTGATTCAGTGACATGCGGAAGAGGACAAGACTGACGAGAGGGGAATGCGGCTATGAAGAGATCGCTCCTGTTCTTGAGCTTCGTGGGTGTTTTGTTGTGCGGGGTGTGCGTTGCGGCAGAGGTTGACGGTTGGCCGCTGGCGTGCCGGATCACGAGCTACGGCAAGTATCAGGAGGCCGCGTGGCCGCACCTGCCCTCGATTGGAGTGCACTATGTGTTCCTGGGTGTGCCCGCGCCAGACGAAGTCGACGCCGTGATGAAGAAACTCAAGGATAACAAACTGACTGCCCTCGTCATCCGCGGCGATGCGGATTTATCGAAGGAAGACAGCGTGGATCAGCTCGCGCAACAACTCGCCGTCTGCGAGAAGATGGGCGTGAAGTACATGTTTCTTTCGCCGAAGCACGGCGATGCCCCCAAAGAAGTTGCCTACGAACGCCTGAGAAAGGCCGGGGATATCGCCAAGCAGCACGGCTTAACCATCACTCTCGAGACGCATCGCGATCTTGGTACGAACGCCGGCGTCCACATCGAGACGATGAAGGCCATCAACCATCCAAACGTGCGCGTCAACTTCGACACGGGCAACATCACGTTCTACAACAAGGGCGCGGACGCCGTGGCCGAGCTCAAGAAGGTCATCGACTACGTGGGGACCGTCGAGTTGAAAGACCACAACTTGGAATATGAGTCGTGGGATTTCCCGGCCCTCGGAAAAGGCAAGGTGAATTTCCAGGGCATCGTGCAAGTGCTTAAAGAGCACGGCTACAAGGGCCCCGTGACGATCGAGTTCGAGGGCACGAAAGGCGTCGAACTGACCGAGGAGCAGACGAAACAGGCGATAGCGGATTCCGTGGCCTATCTGCGCTCTTTGGCAACGTTCAAGTGATGTCATAACGGGGGGAGCTATCCACACGATGATCCAGTCGCATGGCAATCTTCAGTTTCCGGACTATGTGATGCTGGTCGGATATTTCGTCCTGATGCTCGGCATCGGCATCTACTTCTACCGCTACATGCGCGGCATCAAGGACTACTTCACCGGCGCGAACACGATCCCCTGGTGGCTCAGCGGCGTTTCGTTCTACATGACGAGTTTTAGCGTAGCGGCCTTCGTCTTCTATCCTTCTCTGTGTTACCGATACGGCTGGGTGGGGGTCACGCTGCTCTGGGTGGCCGTGCCCGCGACGATCTTCAGCGTGACCCTCTTCGCGAAGCGCTGGCGGCGCGCGCGCATCGACAGCCCGGTCGAGTATATCGAGACGCGGTATAGTCCCCTGCTGCGGCAACTGTTCGCATGGCAGGGGATCCCCGTCAAGATCATCGATGACGGCATCAAGCTCTACGCCACCGGGAAGTTCATCTCCATTTGCGCGGACATACCTATCGCGTACAGCATCCTCGGCGCAGGCAGCGTCATGCTCCTCTATACATTCATGGGCGGCGTGTGGGCCGTGTCCGTTACCGACTTCGTCCAGTTCGTCGTGTTGAGTGCGGGACTGCTCGTGGTCCTGCCTCTGTCGATTGGCCGCGCGGGCGGTCTCACGCAGATTCTGCACAACTCCCCGGAAGGATTCTTCAACCTGACCTCAAAGGAATTCGGCTGGAGCTACGTAATCCCGCTCGTCCTTCTCTACGGACTCGCCTGGAGCAGCATCAACTGGTCGCTGATACAGCGCTACTACTGCGTCCCCAAGGAAAAGGACGCCCTCAAGGCCGGCTGGCTCGTTGTGGCCCTGTACGTCATTGGCCCGCCGGTGATGTTCTTCCCAGCAATCGCCGGACGCCAGTTCATCCCCACGCTTGCCGACGCAGGTGATATATACCCCACGTTGTGTGCAAACCTGCTCCCCGCCGGAATGCTGGGCCTTGCCTTGGCGGCAATGTTTTCCGCCACAATGTCAACCCTAAGCGGGGATTACAATGTATGCTCAAGCGTACTTACGAATGATGTGTACCGCAGGCTCATACGGCCCGACGCCTCCCAGCGCGAACTCTTGTTTGTCGGACGCGCGACGACCCTCCTGATCGGCGTCATCGGCCTTGCCACGGCCTTCTTGATGTCTCGTGGGAAGGCTGAGGACCTCTTCCGAATCATGGTCACCCTCTTCAGTATTGCCACCGCGCCCGTTGCCGTTCCCATGATCCTGGGTCTTCTTTCAAAGAAGGTGAGCAACGCCGGCGCCATCCTCGGATTCGTGTGCGGCATCACCGTGGGGCTTGGGCTGTTCTTCCTCTCGCGAATCGACCGGGAAGTCGCGTACTTTGGCATCGCATGGAAGCCTGCCGCGGAGGACGTTATTCTCTGGGGATTTGCGCTCAAGATGGAGATCGTCTTGTTCTTGAGCACGGCGCTCGTCACCCTCGTCGTGATGACGGTCGTAAGCCTTCTGACTCCGCCCTCCGAAGACGCTCGCCGCAGGATCGAGGCATTCCATAAGCGGCTCGACACGCCCATCGGAGAGTTGGAGGAGGATCTCGCTACAACGCGCCAGGCCGGTTACATCATGTCACCCTTTTACGTCGTGGGAATGTGTGTGCTGGCCATTGGCCTTCTAATGCTGGCTATCCTGCCGTGGCTCCCGCGCACGGGCGCATTTGCGCTTGATGCCGCACTCGGTTTGGCCCTGGCTGCCGTGGGCCTCCTGTGGGTATGGCTCAGCCGCAGGCCGGCGCGCAGCCGCAACGAGGCCACCTGAGACGCCCCGCTCATAGGTGAATCTCCTGTGCCACAGAAGCCCCGGCTGTGGGTTTGCAGCCGGGCGGGGCTCTTGACATGGTCATCTGAAATGACTATAGTGCTGATCGGAGGTGAAATCCGATGAGGACCATGGCGATCAGTGAGTTCAAGGCGCACGCCCTGCAGGTGCTCGGCCAGGTGGCGAAGACCAAGGAGCCGGTAGTTGTCACCAGGCGGGGCAAGCCGATTGCAGAGGTGGTCGCATTCAGCGGCCGCGACGAAAAGGCAAAGCCAGGCAAACTCTCGGAGACGCTGGTGTTCGAGAAGGATATTGTTTCGCCGCTCGGCGAATCGATTTGGAGCGCCTGCAAGTGAAATACCTCCTCGACACGCACACGTGGGTGTGGTGGCACATGCGCCCCGAAAGACTCTCGCGCAAGGTGAAGCGCTTGATTGCGGACCCGGATCGGTATGAGGAGCTTCTTCTATCTGCGGTTTCGGTGTGGGAGTTCTGCAAATTGCTTGAGAAAGGGCGGGTTGGCATCTCTTGCGATCCGGAGGAATGGCTGGCTGCCGCACTGGCGATGCCGAAGTTTCGATTGGTTCCACTTTCTCCGCCGATTGCCTACCACTCGACAGTGCTGCCTGAACCAATCACGTCCGATCCCGCGGATCAGATCATCATTGCCACGGCGCGGGAGGAGAATGCGACCATCCTCACCAAGGACGACGCGATTCGCCGGTATGCGCACGTGCGCGCCATATGGTGAGATGAACCGCTGACACCCGGGGTTGCGAGTGAAGCCACATCAACTGACGCAGGGTGTCCATCTCGGCTTGATGTCCAGGCACGAGGAATTTTGGGAAACTTTCCGGAATCACGGTCTCAGACCCTCCTGCATTCGCCGCCAGGATGCTGAGCGCCAAGAACAAGGCTCTGCCCCAATACATCCAGCGCATGCTTGCGTCCCTCCGATTTTGTTCACTCGAACCGGCGGCTTTAATCCTCGGTTCGGAAAAGAGTACCATATGCCACCGCTGCAGAAAACAAACGGGCAGCGAAAGCCCGCGTGAGATCGGTCAGCCGGGCGTCGCAGCACCATGTGAGGCCCAAAGGGAACAAGGAGAAGCCGCATCCGTGTCCGTGAACCCTTGCATTGCGTATCTGAGCAAGACGCGACTGGAAGACGTCGACACCGGTTTCCTGGCGTATCTTGCGAACTTGACTGAGGTGGCGAGGCGAGCGCCGGACGTAGCTCGGGCCATCGTACAGGAGTTGGCGGATCAGCGACGGCACCTCAAGCTCATCGCTAGCGAGAACTACTGCTCGCTGCCGACGCAGTTGGCCATGGGGAACCTGCTTACCGACAAGTACGCCGAAGGCGTGCCCGGCGTGCGCTTTTACGAGGGCTGCGACAACATCGACAAGGTGGAGGCGTATGCGTGCGAGCAGGCGTGCAAGCTCTTCGGATGCGATCACGCCTACGTGCAGCCGCACAGCGGCGCGGATGCGAACCTCATCGCGTTTTGGGCCGTGCTCCAGGCGCGCATCGAGGCGCCGGCGCTCTCGGCGCTTGGAATCACCGATCCGTCGAAGGCATCGCGCGAGGACTGGAGCCGGATCCGCGGCGCACTCGGCAATCAGCGTCTGTTGGGGATGGACTATTACAGCGGCGGCCACCTCACGCACGGTTACCGCCGAAACGTGTCCGGGAAGATGTTCGATGCGTACACCTATGGGGTAAACCGAGAGACGAACCTCATCGACTACGACGAGGTTGAATCCCTCGCTCGAGAGATCAAGCCGCTGATTCTTCTCGTCGGCTATAGTTCCTACCCCCGGCATATCAACTTCCAGCGCATGCGCGAGATTGCGGACAAGGTCGGCGCCGTGTGCATGGTTGACATGGCGCACTTCGCAGGGCTCGTCGCGGGTGGCGTGTTCGACGGTGACTACAATCCCGTGGCGCATGCGCAAATCGTCACGTCAACCACGCACAAAACTCTCCGTGGGCCGCGAGGCGGCATCGTGCTGTGCACCAGCGAGTTCGCCGATTACGTGGACAAGGGCTGCCCCCTTGTGATCGGCGGGCCTTTGGGACACATCATGGCCGCAAAGGCCGTCGCGCTCACCGAAGCGAACATGCCGGAGTTCAAAACGTACGCGCGGAAGATCCTCGAAAACGCCAAGGCCCTCGCCAAGGCCTGCGTCGATGAAGGGCTGACGTTGTCCACGGGCGGCACGGACAACCACCTGATCCTGATCGACGTGCGGCCCCAAGGACTGACCGGCCGACAGGCCGCAGGCGCCTTGCGCGAGTGCGGCATCACATGCAACTCGAACTCGCTGCCCTACGACACCCATGGCCCGCTCATCACGAGCGGACTGCGCATCGGCACGCCCGCCGTCACGACGCTCGGCATGGGTGAGCGCGAGATGGCCGAGATTGCCCGCATCATGAGATTCGTTCTGGCCCATACCAAGCCGCGCGTCATCGAAACCGGGCCTAATGCAGGCAAGACCAGCAAGACCAAATACTCTGTCGAACCTGAGGCGATCGCGGAAGCGCGTACGGCGACACAGGGACTTCTCGGACGTTTCCCTGTCTATCCCCAACTGGATCTCGCCTTCCTGCAACAACACTTCATGTAGAAACACCCGCACTCCGCACAGTGAATTGTGGCGCTAGAGCGATAGGACGACTTGCCGGCACGCGCTGTGGTGGTAAGTCTTGCGCACGAAATCGGCAACGGAGCGGTGTGAGGTCTCGGCATCGACCATGCGCACGGCGGTGACGGCGTCGGCCGTGAGATAGCCGTGCAGCCGGCCCTCGAGCCGGACGCGGTCGGTCGGATTGACCTCGTGGAAAGCATTTGTCCGGACCCCCGGGGTGTAGAAGAGGTCGTGGGTGACGGGATCGCTCTTGATGACGCGCCTTGCTTCTTCGGGGAATTCCTGCAGATCAATGACAGCCAACCGGTGGTTAACGTCTTCCTCAGTGGTCTGGACGGGAACACAGCGCAGGCCCAGGTGCTTGCTCCAATGATCACAGAGTTCCTCGATGCGCTGGAGTATCCGGAGCGCCAGGTTCATGGCTTCGCCGCAGTCGTGCAGTTCGCGGCCCGTGAAATGCTGGACACACTCGTTGAGTCCGGTGACGCCTACGAGATAGCGCGCTTGCTGCATGTCGACATAGGGCCGGCCGTTTCGCTCGATGGTGAGCAGCGCCAACGGCCCCAAGCTCTTGAGCGCGAGCAGTTGCTGAATGAAGTCGTGTTTCTGCGCGTGCGCACGGGCCGCAAGCCCGATAATCCTTTCCAGTTCGGACATGAGCGCGTTTTCGCTCGGGGCGCGGTAGGCCGCGCGCGCAAGATTGAGGGTGACGCGTTGGACGGCGACGTCGCGCGGTTCCCAAGAATCGAGGCCGTCGGCTTCTGTTTCCTCGCGTTCAAAGCGGAACTGGACGCGGCTTCCGAGGGTGACGGTCCTCGCTACGAGGTCCAGGAAGCTCTCATGACCTTCGAGCCTGAAGAAGCGAGGCGTGATCCGCACCACGGGGACGGGCGCGGGGAAGGGCGTGCCGCGATCGCTCGCCTCTTGAAGGATCTCGAAGATGGCCCATGCGAATGCTTGCGCCGTGGACTCGTAGTCTTGATAGGCGCGGACGGTGACCCTTGCTCCGGGCCTTACGGCCTCGGCGCCGCGCAAGTGGAACGGCACGTCCCACGAGATCCCGATCTCGGTGGCGCCCATGGGGTTCCCCTCATTCATGGCGCGATACGCGTACTCATACACGAGCATCTGCGCTACCTGCTGGAGCGCCTTGGGGGCGGCCCCTTCAAGAAACGGCGCGAAGAACACGTTGACGGCTTCCCAGTGAATCGCCGCGGCGAAGTGGTTTTGAAGGTTCAGTCCGAGATTGACCATCTGCGCCAGGAGGGTGTCGGGATACTTGGGCGGCTTGGAGAATATGCGGGCATCGCTAAGCTGTACGCCGAAACGCATGATGTACTCGAGTGACTGCGTCGAGCTATGAAGGCGATCGATGCGGCCGAGGTCATGGATGTGAAGGTCGCCGCGCACGTGTGCCTCGGCAATCTCGGGCGAGAATACCTGGGACAACGCGAACTCGCGTTTGACCGCGTCCGCAAGAATGCGGTTCGTGGCCTCCGGGTCGAGGGGTGTGCCCTCGGGACTCGGGCCGCGTATGATCCTCTCCGCGTCGTAGAGGGGCACGCCGAGCCGCATGTGGCGGCGATGATGCTCCTCGAAGCCATGCTCGACGAGTTTGGCGCTCACCAACTCGCGGATGAGTGCTGAGGTAAGCGTCTTGACGTTGGCGGAAATGATCTGTTGTTCGACCTCCAAGGCGATCAGGTTCGCGCGGGCCTCATCGATCCGGGTTTCGCGCAAGAGCGCCTCGACGATCCGCTCGCGATTCCACCCGGTGAGGGTCTCGGCGGTGGTTCGCACGAACAATACGGCCCCTGCGGGGGAGCGCGACATGTCGCGGTCGCGGCGGGCCTCTTCCAATTCGTTCAGTATCGCGCGCGTGTCACCTTGCCGCAGATGCCGCACGCGGGCCCGGCGATCGCGAAAGCGGACATAGGCGAGCGCAGTGCGGACGTGTCCCATCTCGATGAGGACTTTCTCGACGGCGTCATCCACGTCGTCCGCGGTTGGAGTCTCGCCGTTGAGTCCCTTCGCTAGATAGATGGCCACCGCCGAAGCGAGGCTTTCCGCGCGATCTCGGTCGTTGCCGCCGATGGTTTGGGCGGCGCGGAAAATGGCGTCGGCGATCTTGTGCCTATCGAACGGGACGCGGGAGCCGTCGCGCTTGATGACGTGCGTGAGCGGCGATGGGGCCTCGACGAACGGCGTGGGGAACATGAGCTGGGCATCAAACATGCCCTCGCGCGGCGGATGCCGTTCTTCCGTTTCGTCGTGGTCAGCACGCCCCATCAGATTGCCCCGATTCCGCGTTCAGCCCTTGAAAAGTCCACGGGCAGTCTAGCAAATTCGCACCCGCGAAACAAGGAAGGGCTGCGCGGGTTAGAGGCGCGAGTCTTGAAGGCAATTCGGAGTCCTCAGGGGGCCGGTTTCGGAGAAACCGCCCCTACCTGGCCTGTACCCGCGCGACGTTTCAAACACGCCCTCAAGTGTGGCGTTGGAGTTCGGGGCGCGCCAGGATGTCGAGGAAGCCCTCGATGTCGGGATACGGCGATACGTAGTCGGCCACGTCTTTGACGGCCTGTCTCGCATTGGACGGGCACGCGAAGAATCCAACTGCCTCGCGGATGGGCAAGTCTCCCTCAGTGTCGCCGATTCCCGCAGTATGCTCGCGATCCGTTCCGAGCTCATCGAAAAGGAACCGCAGCGTGTTGCCCTTGTTGACACCTGCCAAGGATATGTTCAGGTAATAATGTGTCGCGGAGATGACGACATCAGGGCCCCCGTTCCTTCTGATGAATTCCTCGATGCGCTCCGTAATCGCTCCGAACACTTCGGGGCGCTCGCAATAGAGCGACATGTGGGCCTCTTTTCCGAACTGATACACAAGTTCGGGGAACTCGGGAAAGAGATCGGTTTCCAGAAAAGCGCGCACGGCACGCAATCCGAGAATCTTTTCTGTGGTAACGCCCGGCCCGTAACGAGACCGATTATCCTTGAGCGAGTAGAGCACGGCGCCGTTCTCACAAATGGCCGGGGCCCAGATGCCGAGTACCTTGAGCAGCGCTTCAGCGTAGGGTTGGGGGCGGCCCGAGCAGAGCGTTATAGGCGCGACGGTACCGCGCCCCTCGGCCGCGTCGTGTGAGATGCGCGCGAGACGGCCAAAGGAATCCAGGTTCCAAGGAATGGATTCCTCGGGGCTGATGCAGCCGTCAATGTCTGTGATGATCCACGATACCGCCATGCCTGCTAATCCTTCAGGGTGTTTGGGCTGATCTCGATTTGCGGCGCTGGAGTTGTTTCCACACCCACCACACGCCGACGATCCCGATAATCACCACCACGACAAGATCGATTTCACGAGAGTAGTGATGGACAATTTCCCAGCGTTCCTTCAATTTGATGCCGACCCAGAGAAGGAATGTGTTCCACATCGTCCCGCCGAGCAACGTAAACCCGCAAAACCTCACGAGGTTCATGTTCGCCACCCCGGCCGGAATCGAGATGAAATGCCGGACCACCGGGATAAACCGCGAAATGAGGACCGTCAGTTCGCCACGCTTCTCGAACCAGCGGGCGGTCATTTCGAGATGCCCCCGATCCAACAACAGGAAACGGCCAAAGTGCGTCACCACGGGATAGCCGCCGAACTTGCCCATGTAGTAGCCGATCAGCGACCCCACAAGCGTGCCCAGCGACGACGCCAGAATGCCGCCCAGCATCGTGAACCGGCCCTGGTCCACCAGGAATCCGGCAAACGGCATGACTAATTCCGACGGCACCGGCGCCACCATGCTTTCCAGCGCCATCAGAAAAGCCAAGCCCGCGTAGCCAAACCAACTCATCGCCTCGGTGACCCACAACGCAATGTGCTCGCTCACACCCTTGATCCTCCGCGGCGCACGGCCGCCGCTTATGCTGCAATGTGATCCCCTGTTGTTCCAACGCCTCAAAGGCGGGAGATTCGTCAAGTTCCAGCCGAGCGGCGTGACTACGGCCCGCGTATTGTACTGGACAAGGCGGCGTCGCGCAATAAGAGGTCCTTCGGTCGGACGGATCAGACGGATCGGACAGATCAGACGGATCGGACGGATCAGACAAGTCAGACTGGCCGGACGAACCAAAACCAAACCCTATACCCGAAACCCGACACCCGGTGTTATAATGACAGTAGGAGGTGACACGATGAGATCTTTATGCGTGTTGCTTGCGGCGTTCTTGTTAGCAGGCTGCGGCGTCGAGCTGCTGACGACGACGGCCATTCAGAGTGAGTTGCAGGCGGAGCAGCTCAAATCGATGAAGGGACAGATCACGCACGCGAGCGATCAGACGGCGAAGGTGAACATTCAGCGGGCGATTGACACGTATCAAGCCGAGAAGGGAAAGTACCCTGCGTCGTTGTCGGAACTTGCGCCGGCGTTCATCCCGAGCGTTCCGACCCGCCCTGACGGTCAGCCCTACGGCTATGACCCGATCAGCGGGAAGGTGCTGGACGGTCCGATTGCGGCGCCGACCGGTCCCACGCCTGGCGACCGAGAGAAGATGAACCAGATTCTCGCGGCGATTGATCAATATGGCCGCACGGTCGGGTATTACCCGCCGTCATTGCAGGCGCTCGTGCCGGCGTATCTCCAGGCGGTCCCCAAGACGGATTCGGGTCAGGACTTCGTATTCAGTCCGCAAACGGGATATCTGGGACACCCCGCGCAGTTGGCTCAGCAGACAATGCCCGGACCGGGGACGCAACCCCAAGCGCGCCCGGGTGCGCCGCCAAGACCTGCGGGAGTGGGCGGCGCGGGACCCATGGGAGAGGTCATGACGGGCATCGGAATCCAGAACCAGCTCAACAGCATGGGCAGCTCGGCGACGAATGCCGCAGGGAGCTATGCGCGGCAGAAGGTGAGCGGCGTCGGCGAACAGCACAACAAGCAGCAAGAACAGGCCATGGACCAACTCGGGATGTAATCGTCCGTGACGAGGCTCTGACCTCTCCGGCGCACGGCGACATGCAGCATGGCCGGCGTGCTTCGCCAGCGCATACTACCGGGAAGGCCCGTGTCCGGCGCGAGCTCTCAGCATCCAAACAGTCTTATAGGTGACCCGTCCGAAGGATCCCTCACAGGGACGCAGCCTCCGTTCGAAGACTTCGTAGCCGTGGAAAACATTAAGCCACCATGCACGCAATCTTGACGAGGTCTCGACGGCCCCGGCAGGCTTCCTGATCAACGTTGTTGCCATCCCTCTCCCCTCCCATTCTGCAGATCCCGCGTTTCCAGCCCACACCTCACCCTCTTACTTCCGTCAGTGTAATTATACACCAGTTTCGCCAGCGCGTGGAGGGAGGTGTAAGTCCTCTGCAATTCGAAACTTGCGATTAAGGCAACTTAGTGCAGTAGAATGCCCCTGTTCCAGTTTCAACGCCCCGGGTGAGGGATGGAATTGAGCCATGAACGCCATCGACCGTTACTTCGGCATTGCTGAGTCGGGGTCCACGGTTCGCCGGGAGGTTATCGGGGGGCTGACCACGTTCGCCACGATGAGCTACATCGTGTTTGTGCAGCCGACGGTGTTGAGCATGGCCGGCATGGACTTTGGCTCAGTGTTCATGGCGACGTGTCTCTCCTCTGCTTTTGCGAGCGTGTTAATGGGCGTTCTTGCGCGGTATCCCTTCGCGTTGGCGCCCGGCATGGGTGAGAACTTCCTGTTCGCGTTCACGGTATGCTCGACATTTCCGGGCGGCATGGGTTTCTCCTGGCAGGCCGGGCTCACCATCGTGTTCATCTCCGGAATTCTTTTTATGCTGCTTTCGGTTTTCCGGACGCGGGAGATGATCCTCGAGGTGTTGCCGCCGTGCCTCACGAACAGCATCGGCCCGGCCATCGGGATGTTCATCGGCTTCATCGGGCTCCAGTGGGGCGGAATCGTGATGCTGTCTCCGACGACGATGGTGCGGCTCGGCGGCTTTCACACAGGGCCGGCGTTGATGACCGTGTTCGGCGTTCTCGTCATCGCGGTGTTGCACGCGCGCGGGATCCGCGGCGGCATCTTGATCGGCGTGCTTGCAACGTGCGCGGTAGGGCTCGTCACGCGCATTATCCCCTGGACGAGCGAGCCGGTGCACCTGAATTTCTCGACGTTCTTCCATCTCAATGGTTCGGAGCTCGTCACGCGTTGGCCGGATGCCGCGGTGGCCATCGCGCTCTTCTTCTTCCTGGTGCTTTTTGACACCGTGGGAACGTTGGTGGGCGTCGGATCGCAGGCGGGGTTCCTCCGCGAGAACGGGACGCTGCCGCGCGCGGGCCGAGCCTTCTTCGCGGATGCCGCGGCGACGAGCGTCGGCGCGCTGTTCGGCACGTCAACGGTCACAAGCTATATTGAGAGTGCAACGGGCGTCGCGGCGGGCGCCCGGACGGGCCTTGCGGCGGTGGTGGCCGGCCTGTGTTTCATTGCCGCGATTGCGTTCGCCCCGATCGTCCACATCGCGGGCCAAGACATCGGCGCGGCCTTCTACAAGCTCGGACCAACGGATATGCACGTCAGCATGTACCCGGCCGTGGCGCCCGCGCTCATCTTCGTCGGGTTTCTCATGATGATGCCGCTGCGGAAAGTGAAGTGGGACGACGTGACGGAGAGCCTGCCGGCTTTCCTGACGATCTCGATCATGGTCTTCGGCTATGGCATCACGGAGGGGATCGCGGCGGGCTGCGTTTCCTTCCCGCTCATCAAGTTGCTCTCCGGACGAGGAAAGGAAGCGCACCCGATCATGTACGTGATTGCCCTGGCGTTCCTGCTTCGGTACGTTTTCCTCATCTGAGGGACAAGATACCCAAATCCAGAAGGATATTCGTCAATGACCGTCGTGCTGGAACGGATACGGCCTGAAATCGAAAACGGCGAGTTCGTCACGAATCTCAGCGCGCGACTCGATGAGTTGCGGCGGGACGTGATGGCGCGGAAAGGGTCCTGGACGCCCGACGCGAACCCATTCGAGCGCGATGTTGCCCTGTGGCGCGCGCATCAAGTATCTCTCTCCGCCGTACAGATGCGCGCGCGGCTCTTGCTCGAACTCGTCACGCTGGCCAAGATTGTCATCTTCCCCGGATGGCAGCTTGCCGGCGAACACCTTTCGGGGCATGCATTCGGCCTGTCGCAAGAGGCGCACCGCGTCAATATGGGCCGCATGCGGGAATTCGGGTTGTCCGATGACGAGATCACGGAAGTGCGGATCTGTTACGAGCGGCACGTTGGCGAGCGTGACCATATGTATGCGGTGGGCGCGCCGTTGGATGCCGTCCCTCGGGCCAACTCCGTGTATCATGGCTGGGGTTGGATCGAGAATCACTCGATCCGCGACTACGCTAAGGTTCTGCGTGTCGGCTTCGAGGGGATACGGGCCGAGATCGAGCGGTGTGTGTCCGGAATACGCCTGGATGACCCGGATTGCGCGCGTAAGGAGAACTTCCGGCGCGCGGCCCTGTGGGTGTGCGAGGCGGGCTGTCTGCTTGGGCGGCGCTATGCGGAATTGGCACAGCGGATGGCGGGCGAGGCTGGGGACGCGGAAGACCGCGCGCGGCTTGAGGCGATAGCGGAAACGTGCCGTCGCGTGCCGGCGCAGGGCGCCCGTACGCTGTTCGAAGCTGCGCAGGCGCTGTGGCTGGCGCATGTACTCACTTGCGGTGAGGACGGCATCAATGCGAACTCGATTGGCCGGCTCGACCAGATCCTCGGACCATATTATGAGGAGGACCTGGCCTCGGGCCGCCTTGCGCGTGAAGACACCGTGCACCTGATGGAGGAACTGGCGTGCAAGTTGTATCTCGAGTATGACGTGCAGGCCATCATCCTCGGAGGACTAACGCGCCACGGCGAAGATGCATCGAACGAGATGAGCCAGATTATCCTGGAGGCGACGCGGAACGTCGGGTTCGTTCGCGACGTCTCGGTGCGTCTCCATTCGAGTACCTCGCCGCGGCTGATCGAACGCGCGGTGGAAGTCGCGGCCCGCGGCGGCGGGATCCCGTTCTTCTTCAACGACGAGTGTTTCGTCCCGGCCCTCGTTGAGCATGGTATCGCGGTCGAGGATGCACGCGACTACGCGCCCATCGGCTGCATCGAACTGACGATTCCCGGCCGGGCCAATCCGCACGCGGTATCGGGGTGGTTCAATGCCGCCAAGTGTCTCGAACTGGCGTTATTCGACGGAAAGGATCCTCGTACCGGCGAGCAACTCGGGCCGACGACCGGCCTGCTTACCGACCTCGATACCTACGATGCGCTCTACGCCGCGTATCGTAGACAGACGGAGCACTTTGCTGAGCGCATGGTGTACCACTGCAACCGAGGCGAGCTGATGCAACGTGAATGCGGTCCGCTACCGTGTTTGTCCACGTTGACGGATGACTGCATCAAGCGCGGGCGCGACATAACGGACGGCGGGGCGATTTACAACTACCACTCGGTGTGTTTTCTCGGGACGGCTAACACCGCGGACGGTCTGTGTGCTCTGAAGAAGCTGTTGTTCGAAGAAAAGAGCGTGGACGCCCGGGAGGTGCTCGACGCTCTTTACGCGAACTTCGAGGGATACGATGGACTGCGGCAGCGCCTTCTCCACGATGCCCCGAAGTATGGGAACGACGTGGGCGAGGTCGACGCTATCGCGTGCCGTGTCGCGGATGATTTCATCGACTTGATGGACGCGGCGCGCAGCCCGCTGGGCGGGCGGTATTTCGTGCACCTCTTCTCGTTTCTGAGCAACATCGATTTCGGCAAGGAAACGGGCGCCACGCCGGACGGGCGGCGGGCCGGCGAGCCACTCGCCTATTCGCTCTCGGCGCATCAGGGGCGCGACCGTGAAGGCGTGACGGCGCTACTGAAGTCGCTGTCGCGATTGCCGCATCGTCGCGCCGCCGGAGCTTCCGCCGCCATTGTCGACCTCGACCCGAAGCTCGTCGAGGGCTCGGATGGGCGGATGCGTCTCGCACAACTCCTGCTCGCGGCATTCAAGATGGGCGTGGGCCAACTCCAGTTCAACGTCACGACCGCGGACCGTCTCCGTCAAGCTCAGGAAGATCCCGAACGGTATGGCAACATCTCCGTTCGCGTAGCCGGTTACTCCCAGATGTTCAAACTCCTCACCAAAGACCTTCAAGATCACGTCATTGCCCGTACGAAACACACACGCTGATAACTGGGGTGTCGTTGTTCCAGCGGCAGCGGCCTCATAGTCGGATACGGTCCTGTGGCGCCGCTCAGGTCACCGGCTCGGCGGCGTCTTCAGTGCGGACGAGGCCGCAGAGGCAAGGGCGCGGATTGCCCTCACAGAAGAGGTCGAAGCGATGTCCCCCGGACTGCTGAGCCGATTTCATCGTCACACGGCTGCCGACGAAGATGGGTCCTTTGAAGGCGACGTCGAAGCGGACGGCGCCATGGTTCTTGAATTGCGGCAGGTGCTGAAGGCAACACGCGGCGGACCACATTCCGTGCACGATGGCCCTCTTGAAACCGAAGAAGCGGGCCAGGATGCTCGAGACATGAATGGGGTTATAGTCGCCTCCTATGCGGGCGTAGCGGCGCCCCATCCCGCGCGGTACGTCCCAGTTCGCTTCTTCCGAGGGTGTCTTGAGGTCGGGGAGCCGGTTGCCGGGCGGCGGTTCGCCTGCGTCGCCGTACGATCCGCGCGAGAGATACGCGCTCACACACTCCCACACGCGTTCATTTTCCACCGAGATCTCGCTGACGATGTCGAACTCGAGTCCTTGCTTCACCACGCGCGATTCTCCGACACAGCAGGAGATGTTCATGCGCTCCATATCGCCGATCCGGCGGTGCTGGAGTATCCGGTTGCGTTGGTGGACCATTCCAAAAAAAGGCAGGGGAAACTGCCGGGCGGTCACAATGAACAACTGAAGGCGAGCAGTCAACAGATATGGGTACAGGAGCGGCAGCAGCCCGTCTTTGTTCACGCCGCATGCCTTACGGTATTCATCCAGATTCCGCGGGTCGGCCGCCGCATCCAACCATTTGGCGGAAAGATTGGGCACTCGTCCACCTTTGTGGAGGCCCGCGCGTCTTGAGAACAGAGCACGCCTGTACAGGGAGAACAAAGCCGGCTTTTCGCGACACTCTAAGACTACTTCGGGTTTCATGAACATTCACTTGCCTTTCAACCACTTAGGGACTTGGCGTTTACTGAAACACCCTTTATGAACAGGCGATGATCGGTTGTAGACAAGGGGTTGCAACCCCTTGTCTCTGCGATGTCGGTATATCGGAAATTGCCGGGACCCTTACGGTCCTTCCGTCTAACTACTTGCCGCAAACGTGTACCGTCCTGACTCGACCTCGAACACGGCCGCCCCGTTGGCGAAGCCTTTGGACGTCACTCCCTCCGCCGACGCCGCGGGTCGTCCACTTTCAGTCACCACGCCAGCGTCCTTCGCCGGTATGTAGACCGTGGCCGAGGTGTTGGCGGGGACCACGACTTCAAGCGTGAAAGTGGCGCCCTCCTGTTTCCATGCGATCGAGATCATCCCTCGGATCGAGTTGTACGATCCTTTCGCCCACGTTACGCCGCCGCCGGGTTGCGGATGGATCTCGAAGTGCTTGTAGGCCGGCTGCGACTCATCCAAGTTGATTCCGAGGATCGTGCGATACATCCATTCTCCCACCGCGCCGAACGCCCAGTGGTTGAACGAGTTCATGCCCTTGTCCTGGAAGCCGCGACCCTTCACGTAACCATCCCACCGTTCCCAGATCGTCGTTGCGCCGTTCTCGATCATCATGCCCCACGAGGGGAAGTCGCGAAGCAGGATCAGCCGCCACGCTTCGTCGTTGAGTCCGTTCCGCGTAAGCTCGAGCATGAGCCTGTGCGTGGTCTGAATCCCCGTTGACAGGTGGCCGCCGTAACGCTTGAAGCCTTCGACGAGATGCTCGACGGCTTTCGGTCTCAGTGCATCGGGAAGCAGGTTGAAGTTCAGCGCGAGGGCGTAACCTGCTTGCGTATCTCCCTCGATGCGCCCATTTTCATCCACGAAACGCTTGTTGAACGCCGCCTTGATCGCCTCGAACAAGGCGCCGTACTGCTTGGCATCCTCATTGCGCCCGAGAACGCCTGCCATCTTCGCGACGATCTCCGTCGAGTGCGCGAAGAAGGCCGTCGCGAACACGTCCGGAGGCACGGCACCGCCTTTCTTCGGCCAATCCTTCGCGATGACCGTATCGGCGTTCAGCCAATCGTTGTAGTTGTTCCCGCGCCCGTTGGCCCAGATCAGATCAGGGTTGTTCGACCGGATGTACTCGACCCAGCGGCGCGCGGACTCGAAATGCTCGGCGATCATGCGCGTGTCGGCGTAATTCTGATAGCACCGCCAGGGGACCACCGTCCCGGCGTCGCCCCATGCCGGCACACCCAAGGAAGCCTTGGTCCGGATGCCGGGATGCGGAGCGAAGTCCGGATACCGCCCGTCATCCGCTTGGTCGTCCCGGATATCGACGACCCACTTGCTGAAAAACGCGGCCATGTCCATGTTGAAGATGGCCGTCTGCGAGAAGGCTTGAATGTCACCCATCCACCCGAAGCGCTCGTCGCGCTGCGGGCAGTCCGTCGGCGTGCTCATCAAGTTCGCGCGCTGCGTCCAGAGGACATTTTGCCACAACTGGTTCAACATCGGCTCGGAGCACTCGAACGCGCCCGTGTCGGGCGACGCCGAATAGAACACGCGCCCCAGCACGGAATCCGTCGCGGCGCGTGATGGCAGGCCCGTCAGCTCGACGTAGCGGAATCCGTGATATGTGAAATGCGGCTCGAAAACCTCGTCGCCTTCACCGCGAAACGTATACTTGTCTATCTGCGGCGCGCCGCGCAGATTCTCAACGTACACCGTGCCGTCGTCATTGAGCATTTCTGCGTGTCTGATCGTCATCGTGGTCCCGGCGGGCGCGCTCGCGCGAATACGACACCACCCGACCATGTTCTGGCTCATATCGAAGACATAAGTGCCCGGTTTCGATTCGGTTATTGCCGCGGGCGAGAGATCTTTTACCACGCGAATCGGCTCGTTCCGCTGCCAGACCAGCGCGGCGCCGTCGTCATCAACGATGCGCGCTTGATGCCAGGCGCTTTCGTCGAACCCAGGCATGTCCCACCCGCGCGCTTCCTTTCGCGCGTCGTACACCTCGCCGTCGTAGATGCCCGATGAGACGATCGGACTCTCTTCCGTCGCGCGCCATGAATCGTCCGTCACGACGGTGTCGACCCGGCCGTCGTCATACGCGATCTCCAATTGGAGTAGAAATCGGGGATAGGAACCATATGCGTTGCCCGGAATGCCCATGAGCCGGCCCGAATACCAGCCCTCGCCCACCATGGCGCCGACAGCGTTCCCGCCGGACTTCAGAATCTGGGTCACGTCGTAGATCTGGTACTGCACACGCTTGTGGTAGTCCGTCCATTCGGGAGACAGCAGTTGATCACCGACACGCGCGCCGTTGATGCGAAGCTCGTACAGCCCCAGTCCCGTCACGTAAGCCGTCGCCCGGCGGATGCCGTTCTCGGCGCGAAACTCCTTGCGAAATAACGTTGCTCCCGCGGCCAGCTGCGCCTTTGGCTTGTCCATCGTCTGCGGGTCGGCAATCCACTTTGCTTTCCAGTCGGACTTATCAAGAAGTCCCATGGACCAGCACGCGGGCGCGCTCCACTCCGAATCATTGCCGTCCTTGTCCCACGCCTTTACTTTCCAATACGCCCACGTCCGCGAACCCAGCGGGCTGCCGCCATAGGCAACCTGTAGCGTTTGATCCGACGCGACCTTTCCGGAATCCCAAAGATCGCCCTCATTTTTCGCCAGCTTCTCGGGCGAACTGGCAACCAGGATGCGGTACGCCGTTTGCCGCTGTCCCCTCTGTTCCGAACGAATCACCCAACTCAAACGCGGCTGAAACACATCGACACCCACGGGATCGATGCGATACTCGCAACGCAACATTTCCACCTGAAAGCTCTTGGACATATCGCCCGCTCCCGACGCGCTCAGCGCCATCGACATAACAACTCCAACCATAAGACTTCCCATGACTTTTCTCCAGATAGACCAGCAGGGATTCTGGCAAGACGGCCCCGCGGAAGCAAGCGTCAAAACGCTGAGACATGAGGATACCCAAGACTCCTTTGCGTTCTTTGCGTCTTTGCGCGAGATAAGAGGTTTCGCGCAGAGACGCAAAGAACGCAAAGAAACAAACGCTACTCCTCGAGCCCGTTCACCAGTCGCGTTATGCCATCTTTGATGTAGGCTTCGCCGAAGTTGATGAGCAACCCAAGGCGCTTATCCATCAACTTCAGGTACGTCAACAACTGCTTCTTGTGCACTGGAAGGGTCTGTTCCACCGATTTCACCTCGATGAGAACCCTGTCATCCACAATCAGGTCTACTCGAAACCCCTCGTCGAACGTCAATCCCTCGTAGCATACCGGGAGCGCCTTCTGGCGCAAGACGTCATGTCCACGTTTGTCCAGTTCATACGCAAGAATGGCTTCATACACGATCTCAAACAGTCCCAGCCCAAGTCGCGTGTGCACCTTGTATGCCACATCCACGATATCCTTCGCGATGTCATTCTCATGCACTGTACACTCCTTCTCACTTTGCGTTCTTTGCGTCTTTGCGCGAGATCATCTTCTATGCACTGGCGATGTATTCGTCAATCGCCCGGCGGAGGGTCCTGAATATCCATGCGCGTTTCGCGTCGTCCGTCTCGAGCAGCGTCACGCGGAAGCCCTCGTGCGTGCACTGGAAACCCGTCAAAGGCACAACGACGATCCCCGCGGATCCCATGAGGTAATAAACGAATCGCTTGTCGGGCGTCACGTTCCTGACAAGTTCCTCGATCCGCGTCCGGACAGTGGCGTTCTCGATGGGCAGGCTTTGGTGGTGATTTAGGACGCCGTCCCTAAACATAACCGTCATGTAGAACGCGCCGCTCGGCTTGTTCACGATGACCGAGTCGCACCCTTTGAAATAGCCCACGGCCTCATCGGCGCGCTTCTCGAACATACGGGCGCGGCGGTCGAGATGGCTTTCGTAGCGCGGGTCGCCGACAACGCGCGGTATCGACATCTGTGGAAGCGTCGTGGAAGAAACCTCGAGCCTCTTCGCAGCCACCAGGCTGTTCACGTACGTCGCGAAATTCTCGTCCTTGTCTTTGTTCAGAACCTCGAGCCAGCCGCATCTCGATCCGGGCCACGGGTACTCCTTGCTTATCCCGCGCATTGCCAGCGCCGGTACGTCGCCGATCCACTGGCTCATATGAAGACGCGGGTACCCGTTGTAGACGATGTGCACGTATATCTCGTCCGCGACCATGAACAGGTTGTACTCGCGCGCGATCCCGGCGATCTCCTCGAGGATCTCGCGCGGGTAAATGGCGCCCGTCGGATTGTCCGGTGACAGCAGCAGGATACCGGCAATCGAGTCGTTGTACTTCACCTTGTTGCGGATATCGTCGACGTCGGGCATCCAACCGTTGTACGGGTCCAGTTCGTACGTGACGTGGCCGTATCCCGAGTGCGCCGCTTCCGCGCTCGAATGCGTGCTGTACGCGGGCGACGGACCCAACACGCGCGCCTCGCGCCGCAGGAACCCATAGACCTTCGCCACCGCATCGCCGAGGCCGTTGAAGAAAATGATGTCGTCCGGCGTGACTCTGACGCCGCCCGGGCGCTTGTTCACCTCTTCCGCCAAGAACTCGCGTGTAGCAGGCACACCGGCCGTGTCGCAGTAGCCCCATGATCGCGGCTCATCCACCAACTCGTGGATGATGTCGCGCATCCACTGCGGGACGACCTCGCCCTTCTCGATCGGGTCGCCGATGTTCTCCCAGGTGATGGGCTGTCCCAAAGCACGGATCTCGCGCCCGACCGCCACGATCTCCCGTATCTCATAGCTGAGGCTGCCCGCTCCGGCGTGAACGATATTGCGTCTCATAGGGTTTCAAAGATTCCGTGAATCACATTGCCGTCAATAAGTTATGCGTACTATCCCTGTAAACTCGGTATGGTTTCCTGTCCGAAGACCTCGATCCGCTTCATTTCACTGGAAAGGGCGCGGAGCGAGATCTCGTCGAGCGCGGACAGTGCGAACCTCCTAATGATAGGCGTTTGCGCCGCACTGAATCAATGCGCGGCCCCGGTTGGACCTGCGGCCGACTTGATTGTGGCACAGGCGCCCCGCCTGTGGCCCAACAGCCGAGGGCGGCTGTTCCACACATTCTTGCCACACGCTGCCATCCGCTTGACGGCGTGTCTCTGGTGGCGTAGGCTACTTGCGGGATTGGCTCACGACTCCGGATAGGGGAGATGGAGGAAAGAACATGAAACGAAATGACATGGCGCGACGGGATTTCCTGAAGGTTACGGCCGCGGCCGCCGTGGCGGCAGGCGTGACAGGGAACTTCTCCAGTGCTGCCGCGGAAGCGGGTCCGAAGAAGGCGCTCCAATTCGGCATGCTGCCAAAAGGCTTGTCTGACGCCGACAAGTTCAAGCTCGCCAAAGCTTGCGGTTTCGAGGGCATCGAAATGGGCGTAGTCGCGGATCTGGAAGCCGCGAAGAAATACGCCGATGCCGCCAAGGGCGCGGGCATCACGATCCACTCCGTCGTGTACGGCGGCTGGGACGCCCCGTTTTCGTCCGGTGAGCCGGCGGTCATCGACAAGGGCCTCAAGAACTTCGAGGCCGCCATGCGCGGCGCGAAAGCCATGGGCGCGGACGCGATTCTACTCGTGCCGGCGGTGGTCGACGACAAAATGACCTACGACGCCGCGTACAAGCGATCGCAGGAGCACATCCGCACAGTGCTGCCGGTTGCGCGGGAACTCAAACTGATCATCGCCGTCGAGAACGTGTGGAACAAGTTCCTGCTTAGCCCGCTCGAGTTCGCGCGGTACGTCGACGAGTTCAACGACCCGTGGTTGCAGGCGTATTTCGACACCGGCAACGTCGTCATCTTCGGCTATCCCGAGCAGTGGATCAGAATCCTCGGCAAGCGAATCGCCAAGATCCATCTCAAAGACTTCAAACGCAAGGGCCAGGAGTGGACCAACCTTCGCGACGGCGATGTCAACTGGCCCGAGGTCCGCAAAGCCCTCGGCGAGGTCGGCTACACCGGTTATATGACGCCC
>Ga0315274_10002155_pt1 | contig 29998 bp, 25 predicted proteins | sample YL17G02_20_MG_FD_203700 | JGI IMG/M metagenome (GOLD analysis project Ga0315274, IMG submission 203700) | Sediment microbial communities from Yellowstone Lake, YNP, Wyoming, USA - YL17G02_20 | ecosystem: Environmental > Aquatic > Freshwater > Lake > Sediment | place: USA: Wyoming | collected...
GGCATCACCGGCCCTTGGTTGCCCGGGTAAGAGCGCCGGACCGCCCGCGCCGTCCAAGGGCTTGGTCCAGTCGCTTGCGTCTTGGAGAAGCTCGGACCAAGCTCAAGGCAGGCTCGTGGCGCCAATCAAGTAGCGATCGCACTCCCGGGCGGCGCCGCGACCCTCATTGAAGGCCCACACCACCAGGCTTTGTCCGCGTCGGCAATCCCCGGCGGCAAAGAGGCCGGGCAGGTTGGTGGCGTACTTGCCGCGCTCGGCCTTGACGTTGGAGCGGGCATCGCGCTCGACGCCGAGTTGGTCCAGGAGCGGTTGTTCCGGGCCGAGAAAGCCCATCGCCAGGAGGACCAATTGGGCGGGGCGCACCTGTTCGGTGCCCGCGACCTCTTTGGGCACGAACTGGTCTTTCTCGTTTCGCTCCCACTGGATCTGAACTGTGCGAAGGCCTTTCACGTGCCCGTGGTCATCACCGATGTACTCCTTGGCCGTGGTGAGATAGAGGCGCGGATCCTCCCCGAACACCGCCGCCGCCTCTTCCTGGCCGTAATCCTGACGGTAGATCTTTGGCCATTCGGGCCAGGGATTGTCCTCGGCCCGTTCCCGCGGTGGTCGGGGCAGGATCTCCACCTGGACCACGCTCTTGCACCCGTGGCGCATCGCTGTGCCGACACAGTCAGTACCCGTGTCGCCGCCACCGATCACGATGACGTCCTTGGCGGCGGCGGAGATGAAACTCCCGTTCCGGTGGTTTTCCAGCAGATGCCGTGTGTTGGCCGCGAGGAATTCCATCGCGAAGTGAACGCCCTGCAACTGCCGGCCGGGGATCGGCAGATCGCGCGGTCTAGTGGCGCCCGTGCAGAGCAGTACCGCGTCGAAGGCGGCGACCAACTCCTGCGCGGACAGGTTGCGGCCGACTTCGACATTGGTGATGAAGGTGACGCCCTCTTTGGCCAGGAGGTCCACGCGGCGCTGCACGAGCTGTTTGTCCAGCTTCATGTTGGGGATGCCGTACCTGAGCAAGCCGCCCACGCGGTCGGCCCGTTCATACACAGTGACCCAGTGCCCCGCTCGGTTCAGTTGCGCAGAGGCGCATAATCCGGCAGGACCGGAGCCGACGACGGCTACTTTCTTGCCCGAACGCGCGCGGGGCGGTTCGGGCAGTACCCAGCCGTTCTCCCAGGCGGTGTCGATGATCGTGCACTCGATGTTCTTGATGGTGACCGGGGGCGAGTGGATGCCCAGGGTGCAAGAGCCTTCACAGGGCGCCGGGCAGACCCGACCGGTGAATTCGGGGAAGTTGTTGGTCTTGTGCAGCCGATCCAGGGCTTCGTGCCACAGCCCCCGGTAGATCAAGTCATTCCATTCGGGAATCAGGTTGTTAATCGGGCAGCCGGAAGCCATGCCATTGAGCAGAGTGCCCGTGTGGCAGAACGGCACGCCACAGTCCATGCACCGCGCGGCCTGCTGGAGCAGTTTCTGCTCGTCCATACGCTGGTGGAATTCGTTCCAGTCGCGAATGCGTTCGAGCGCCAGGCGGTCCAGCGGCAGTTCGCGCGCATATTCCAGGAATCCGGTGGGTTTGCCCATTTTACCTCACGATTTGTGCCGGCAGACTGCGTGCCCACCCGTGGGAACTTCGCGCCAGGGCAGGGACGCCGCGTTCAAACCGCGGGGCGCCCAGGTTGGTGTGGGCGGCAATCCGCTGAGCCCTGTAATCCGGCCGTTCATCCTGCGCTGGCATGCTCGTCAAACCGGGGGCGAGCTTCAGTTGGCCTTTCCTGAAATGCACAACAATTTTTACTATTCTTGCACCATAGATTGGCTTACGGCAACCGTCGAGCCTTGCGCAATCCGGTGTTCACGGTCTATCGTGCGGAGCCCTCCGCGGCGGCCTCTTTGGTTACACCGGCCAGCAGCACGTGTTCAAAGGCTGGTGCGCCCGGATTCGCTGGGCCGACAAAGTCCTGCACTCGGATTTCTTTCACACCGCCGCCGGCCAGCCGGTGTATCTGGACTGCGCGGATACCTCCAGACCAGAAATGAGGCTTGTCACCCGTTTCGCATCTGTGTTAACGAAGGATGTGCATGGAAACTGCTTTCCAGGTGATTGCCAGCGCGGTCATCGCGGGAATGGGCCTGCCACGCCAAACCGAAAAAGGACGCCGTACGGACCTCGAGCGCTGCGATCAAGGCCGCGGTATCGAGAACAGGGGCGCGAAGGGATTCGGACCTCCGGAAGTCGTTCGGACCCCATCTTGTCGCCAAGTCTAAAATCCCCTCGGAAAACAAGTCGCCCTCAAACCCCTCCCAATGCTATGAAAAAGGCCATGAATAGAGAAGACCATCCAACCAAGCAACGCTCACTTGAATCGACCACCGATGCCGCCAACGCAGCAGAGGCGGGCCGGAGCGTCGAACGCGCCGAGAAAGACAATGTTGAGAAGATCCGCGATCTCATATTTGGGAGTCAAATGCGGACCTATGAGCAGCGGTTCAGTCGGTTTGAGGACCGGTTGTTAAAGGAAACCGCGGAGTTGCGGGAGGAAATCAAGCGTCGGATCGCCTCGGTGGAGGCGTACTTAAAGGGCGAGCTGACGGCGATTCACGACCGGCAGAAGGCCGATCAAACGGCAGGGGGGGAAGCGCTGAAAGAGGCGGCGCGGGACTGGAAGGAGAGTCTTCGTGTCAACGACAAGCGGGTGGCGGTACTGGAGGATCAAACCAGCAAGGCGCAGCGGGAGCTGCGGCAGCAGGTCTTGGATGAATCCAAGCAACTGACCGAGGAGATAGAAACGAAGCATAAAGAACTGCTGGCTTATGTCGAAAAAGAGCTACATGAGTTGCGCGACAACGGGATTGACCGTCTGGCCCTGGCCGATCTGTTTTCCGAAGTGGCGTTGCGGCTCAAGGCGGAGTCCAAGGGGCCGGACATGCGATGATGACGGCGGGGGCTTGTGCCTTTGGGTTAAAGGCCTGGCTTTGACTTGGCGCTGCTGGCGTTGGGGCGGGTGGACGGCAGGAGGCACGCCAGGCGATTGAAAGCGTGATGAGGTTCAGGCATGAGTGATCTCGTTCCCCCAGAGCCTGCGAGCGGCGTTCCTTCCGATGCGCGGCGGACCTCCGCTGACCAGTTGGAAGAACTGCGGGAGCTGCTTTTCGGCGCTGAAAGAAAAGCGATTTGCGAGATTCTGCTGCGGTTGTCTGACACCAGGCTGCAGATCGAAGAACTCACCCGCGTCCTCCCATCGGCCATTTCTCAGTGCAGATGGCAGGGCGTTCAACTGGCCGAGGCGCTCCGGCCGCTGGTGCAGGAGGCCATCAAGGAGTCGGCCCAGAGAAACCCGGCCTTCCTGATCGACGTTCTCGCTCCAGTGCTGGGTCCTGCGATTAACAAGTTGCTGATTCGATGTGTGGCCGTCTTGTTGTTGCTGAATCTGGGTCTGCTCGGGGCTCTAGGCTATCTGCTTTCGCGGACCGGACACCTCCCTCCCCCGGCGTCCGTCTTTTCGCCTCGGGTCACCAATTCCGTCTTGCCCGCGGCCATGGTGAGTGGTGGAACTGCGACGGGGGTGAAGACGAACGGATTTAACTGGCGCCAGTTGGAGTCAGAGGATTACCGCACGTACATTGCCAGGTTGCGAGCCATTGGCTGCCCCGACCAGACCATCCGCGATCTGATCATTGCCGACGTGGACAATTTATTGGCGCCGCGTTTGTGCGCGGTGGCGCCGCGCAAACAGGAACTCAAGTACTGGCAGACGGATGAGAAGGAACTTTGGGACATGGAACGGCGCGCCCTCATTCGGAAGCAAAGGCAGGACCTGGACTTTGAGAAGCGCGACATCGTTTGGCAGTTGATGGGTATCGACCTCGTTGCGGAGCGCCTGAAACTCCAGGGGGAGGAAGACTCCCTCACGCTGCGTTTGAGTTTGGTCTCGGACGAAAAACGGAGTCAGATTCGCAAGATCCTGGATGATTATGGCGGACGGGAATTGACGATCCGCGCGAAGGAAACCGAGAGTGGGCTGGCGCTTGCAGGGAACGACCAAGTGGAACTTCGGCGTCTTTCCAAGGAACGCGACCAGCAGATCGCGAAAGTCCTTTCGCCCGCTGAGTTGGAACAGTACGAATTATGGTTCTCTTCTTCCGCGTACAAAGTTCGGCAGGCTTTGTTCGGCATGGCTCCCACCGAAGAGGAGTTTCGAGCTGTTTACGACTTGACAAAGAGGTTCGATGACGCTTGGGAGCAGGAGGCACTCGATCCAAGCGATGAGGCCACTCGGCAAAGATGGGGGCAGGCGAAAGCGGAGTTGGACTCTCAGATCAGCTCGCTAATGGGTGAGGCCCGCTATGCTGAGTATCAGCGCAACCAGGACCCCGATTTCCGCGCCATAGCTCTGGCAGTCGCCTTTTACAATCTTCCCCAGCACACCGCCGAAGAGGTTTACGCGACGAAGGGTGTCATCCAGGCAGAGCGGGCGCGCATACTGGCTTCTGACCGGTTCACTTTGGAACAGAAAATGACACGGCTGAAAGAGATGGCCGATGAGACAGAAAGGACTGTGAGAGCCTTGCTGGGGGAGCAGGCCCTAAGCTACTACAAGCGACATGGGCAAGGAGCCTGGATGCAGAAGTGACAGCGCACCCGCGTTCAGTACCTGACTGGGGTTTTAAAAGCGAGTCTGGACCGCGGTGCCGACTGGCAACCCGATAACGACTGCAATCACACGTGCCGTCAGGTCCCATCGCCTAAGCCTGCCCGTCGGAAATCAAAGGCTTCGCAAGCGGATGAGGTTTTCGCCACCCACAGGTCCCGCTATGGCTCACTTGGCCTTATGAGCGGCCTGCTGGTTGGCTCCCAGGTGACTGGGATTCAGTTCGAGTGCCTGCTTGAACTCAGCCTGAGCCTCGGTGCCGTGGCCCAGCCCGAGATGGCCCAAGCCGATGAGGTAATGCGCCTGAGCTTTGCGCACGCGCTCGGATTGGCGCTCGCCGAACTTGGCGAAGTAGTCGGCCTGCTCGCCAGCCTTCAACTGCTCTTCGCCCGCCTTGACCAGACCCTCGAAGGCACGCGTCGCCTCGTCGGTCCGGCCGATTTTTTGCAGCGCCAGCGCCTGAGAGTACTGGACCTCTGAAGCGCCGTTTTCCTTCCGCTCGACAGCCATTTCGTAAGACAGCTTGGCCTTGGCTTGGTCCCCGAGCCCTTCCTGTGCGGCGCCGATGAGGTAGTAGGCCTGGTCGGCCTTGCGATCGTGTCTTGCCCGGCCAACTTCCAGATTGGCTGGATACTCCAAAGCCGCCTCGAAGTCCTTGAGTGCCTCGGCGAATTGCTTGCCGCGCAGGCGAGTCTGGCCGCGTTGGAGGAACGCGTCGGCGTAGATGCCGTGAATCTCGCCGCTGCCTTCCCAGTTATGAAAGTGATGGGTCATCAGGAGTTCAATGGCCCGGTCATCCTGGCCGGTCACGCTCAACAGGACGATCTCGCGCGTCAAAGCATCATCGCGCTGGGCCACGACGTCGTGGTGCCGGGTGAGCATCTCCAGACGCTTGGATACGGAGGCGCCGGCGGCCTCGTACTGGACATCCAACTCGTAGAACCACCGGGGGTCCTTGGCATTGAGTTCAATGGCTTTTTCCAGGCTCGCCACGGCTTTAGCCGCGTTTTTTTCCGCCTGGGCGTAGGCCAAGCCAAGGTTACGATGCGCCATCGCGAAAGAACCATCGAGTTCGCGGGCCTTCTCCCAGGCTGCGATTGCCTTGGCCGGTTGGTTGTCATAGAGGAGATTGCCCAGATAGTAAGGCGCGCGGGCATCTCGAGGGTTGGCCTGGATCGCACGGCGGAGGATGGCCTCGTCCTCAAAACGCAACGGGAAGCAATAGTCGGGCGGCATTCGGGCGGCCAGGTGGTAGAACTTATTGGCGTCGCCGGAGCGTCCGGCCTTTTCCGTATAGAAGCCCAAGCAGTAATAGACCATGGGATACAGGCGCGACTTGTCCCGTGTGTTATTGAGGTAACGTTCGAGGAGGTCGCTCGCTTCCGGCCACAACCCGGCCTTGGCGTACTCGGCGCCCAGCTCCAGGCAGGACTGGACATCGCCGCGCGTGAGCTGACGCAGGCGGTTCTGAGTCTGGGTGGCGATGTCGGTTTCCTCTTTGTCGCGCTGGATCAGGTAGAACTCATTCAGGGTGCGGGCTTCGAGCGGATCCAGATCCAGGGCGTTAGCCACGACCTCCTCGGCATCGCCGAGTTGGTCCGCGCGCCGGAGGATGGCGGCCTGGAGATTGAGGGCTTGGGTGTTGGCGGCGCCGGCAGCGAGGGCGTGGTTGATCAACTCCAGCGCCTCGGCCCAGTTGCCGCGAGCGCAGTCCAGCTCCGCCAGTTCATAGTAACCCGCCGCCTGCCAGGCCCGGCTCCAGATGGCCTGGTAGAAGGCCTCGTAGGCCGCGTCCAGTTTGCCTTGCGCCTTCCGCGCGACGCCAAGGTAGTAGAAAGCTTCACCGTCTTTGGGGCGGATATAGTCTGCGGTGGCGCGCTCAATGGCGGCGTTCAGGCGGGCTTCGGCTTCTGCCCAGCGCCACTGTTTGCACAGCAGGATGCCCAGCGCGGTGTTGGCCCGGTAATCACCGGGATCGCGCCGGATGGCTTCCTCGTAATAGGGGGCGGGCTCGAACGACGGGCTGTAGAGTTGTTCGAGGCGGAGGCCGGTCAGGTAGAGCTCCTCGGTGGTCTGGATATCCTTGGGCGGGAGCGGGCGCTGGACCGGCTTCGGCAAGGGCGAGTCTTTCTTCCTGGCGGGCTGGTACGCGATCAACTCGCGGCCATCCGCGGTGAAGAGCGCGACACGGAGGCCTTCCGGGTTGACGGCGTTCTCCAGCATGACCTCGGTGGCATAGGGTTTGTTGGGACTGATGGTGATGGTTTTCTCGAACAGAACCTTGTCGTCAACTTGGAGGCGCGCCTGGGCATCGACGAATTCGGTCGTGGTGTTAAAGGCGAGTTTTGCGACGCGGTTGGTCACTTCCAGGTTCAAGGCCGCGTCGAGGTTGGCCTTCTTGGCGGCGCCCAGTTCGCGCACCGGGTACCAGTAGTGCTTCCAGGTCTTGACCTCGCCAGGCTGGATCCAACTGTAGTCGGGCTGGTTGTCCGAACAGGCGCCCGCCATCAGCTCCAGGTACGGGCCGTCATCGTCGGTGAGGATCTGGCTCCACCGCTGGCCTTCGGGGCCGACTCCCCACTCGAAGAACTTCTTGCCTGGCACAACGTGGTGGTTGGCGATGTGGAGCACGCCCGCTTGCTTGCCGTGGTCGTAACCCCCGAAGAAATCCTCATCCGAATGGAAGCAGAAGAACGAGACGGGTGAGGGATGGTTCTTCCACCAACTGATATCGACGCCGCGGGTGTAATCCGTGCCGCCGTAGATTTCGCGCGCAATCGGCCAGTGGGCGAACTCCGGTTTGCCATGCTGGACGGCGAACTCGGCGTCGGGCGGGAAGATGACCTGGTAATTCTCGTTGGCGTGGACGGCGGGGTTGATCCAGAAGAGGAGGGAATGGGCAAACGGCGTGCGATTGACCACCTTCATCGTCATCTCAACGTAAGAGCGGTCGGGATAAAGAGTGAGCCCGACGAGCCATCTCATCCGATGGCGAAATTCGGTCTCGCCGAGCCAGAGCGTTCGGCTGCCATCCTCATTCTCTTGCAGCGTGTAGTCCACCGGCATGAAACTGGTGGCGCGGTGATGATGGGGCACGTTCCACTCGACGCCGCCGGAAATCCACGCGCCGAGCATGCCGATCAACGCGGGCTTGATGACATGCTGGCGATAGAAGAAGTCATAGTGGTTGCCTTTGTCCACTGCCGAGAAGATGCGCCCCCCGAGCTCGGGCAGGACAGAGAGCTGAACGTATTCGTTCTCCAGGAAGACCGCCTTGTAGGTTTTGTCTTCGCGGATGTCGGTCAGTTTGTCCATCACCGGATAGGGATAAAACGTCGCGCGCGCCCCTTGATAGGTTCGGCCTTGGTAGAACCGTGGATTGGGGTCTGCCGGCGCCACACGATAGGTCGGAATGACCTCATTGGTCTCCCACAGCCACACTTCCGACGGGGCCGAGGAGACCGGCTTGGCCGCCGCCAGGAAAAGCAGGAGAGTCATCAGGCTGAGCCTCTTGGGCTGGCCGCATCGCCGGTTGCGCGCGAGACGGACGGTGTTGGCGTGAGTCGAGTGGGTTTGCATGTGAAGTCAGGTTTTTCCCGTCCCGTTCAGCGGCAGAACCAGCCGCGCCAGGCAGCCCTTGACGTCGGCACGGTTCTCCAGGGTGATGGTCCCGCCGTGCGCTTCGGCAATCTGGCGGCAGAGGGCCAAGCCGATCCCGGAGCCGCCCGACTTGGTGGTGAAAAAGGGGACGAACAGATTGCCTGTGTTCGCCAGTCCCGGCCCGGCGTCCTTCACCCAGACCACCAGCTCGCCGGTGCGCTTCTCCCAGCCGACCTTGACCCACCTATCGGTCGGCTCCAGGGTTTGGGCTCCTGCGGGCCCTGCGCTTGGCGATTTGGCTTCCAACACGGCGTCGATGGCATTACGGACGAGGTTGATCAGGAGTTGGTCGAGCTGATCGCCGTCGGCTTGAACCGTTACGGGCGGACCGGGTTCGACGGTGACCTTCAAGCGGGCCTCCAGGCCGGCCACGCGGTTGACCCAGGCGCCAACTTCCAGCGGCTGGCGGCGGGGTTGGGGCAAGCGGGCCAGGCGCGAGTAAGCCTCCATGAACCGGTTCAGAGCCTCCGTGCGGGTTGTAATCACAGAGAGCCCGTCCCGCATGTCGGTCTCCCAATCGTCCGGGCGCGGCGAGCGCGTCAGCAGCTTCGCCAGGCTGCCCGCGATCGACTTTATGGGTGCCAGAGAGTTGTTCAATTCGTGACCGAGCACGCGCAACAGGCGTTGCCAGGCCTGGCGTTCCTCGTCGCGCAACGCCCGGCTCAGATCGGTCAGCACCACCAACTGATGCGGCAGACCGCCTTGGCGAAAGCTGCCCCGGCGCATGCCCCAGCGGCCCATGCCTCCGGGGAAGCTGCGCGTCAAGGTGCGGTGCGGCTCGCCTTCGAGGCAGTCCGACAGACCAAGTTCGCTCGCGCGACGGCCCAGCAACTGTTCCGCTGGCCGGGCCAACAACCGTTCACCAGCGCGGTTCACCAGTCGCAAGACCTGGTCCTGATCGAAAGTGAAGATGGCCACGTCAATTTCGGTCATGACGGCGCGGAGCAGAGCGGTGGCCTCCAAGGCGCCCAGGCGCTGCTCGCGGAGCGTGGCGGCGAGCGCGTTGACTTCGAGAATCACCTCCCCCATGGCGTCCGCATGGGTTCCACCGCGCATCCGGATCGAAAAGTCACCCTCGCGGATGCCGCCCAGCAAGTTGGAAATGGTTTGCAGCGGGAATCGCACCTTGTGCCGGAGCGTGAAGGCCGCCGTCCACCAGAACAGCACGAGCACAACCGTCGCGGTCCGCTGCCAGCGCGGTGAATACGGGCCGGTCCAGAAGCAGACCAGGGCAAGGGCACTCCCCGGCAAACCCGCCAGCAAGGCCAGCAGGAGAATGCGGTGCTCGAAGGTGAGTCGAGCCTTAGTCATTGCGAGATTCCGCTTTCAAATCGCTCAAAGACGCCGTCGCATCCTGTCGGTCACCACGGCAAAACAGGCCGCAACCTGCGGTCCACTGCACCGCGGGCCGTGGACCCTATCCTGCCAGTCCTCCTTTCTCTTGGGAAGAGAGGACTGCTTACAGCCCGTATTTTTCCAGACGCCGGTAGAAGGCGCTGCGACTCAGCCCCAAGGCGTCAGCCGCCTTGCGCGCGTTGCCATCGAAGCGCGCGAGCGTTTTCCGGATGAGGAGTTTCTCCACGTCCTCCAGGCCCATGTCTTCCAGACGGGTAGCGCCGTCGTCACTCGGCTGAAGGCCCAGATCCCCTTTGCGGACCTGGCTGCTTTGCGCCATCAGCACGGCCCGCTCGATCACATGATCCAGTTCGCGCACGTTACCGGGCCAGCCATGTTGCTGCATATGCTCGATGGCCGCCGGTTCGATGGCCTCCACACGCTTGCGATACCGTTGGCAATGCTGGCGCAGGAAGTGCCGGGCCAACGGCGGAATGTCCTCGGGCCGCTCCCGCAGCGGAGGGATGCGGATTTCAATTGTGTTCAATCGAAACAACAGGTCTTGCCGGAACCGGCACGCCGTGACTTCGTCTTTCAGATTGGCATTGGTCGCGGAGATGAAGCGCACGTCCGCTTTGCGTGTCCGCGACGAACCGACCCGTTCGTACTCGCCGGTTTCCAGCACGCGCAGCAACTTGGCTTGCTGGGGCAACGGCACGTTGGCGATCTCATCCAAAAACAACGTGCCCCCCTCCGCCAACTCGAAGCGCCCCACGCGGTCGGTCTTGGCATCAGTAAACGCGCCTTTGACATGCCCAAACAGCTCGCTCTCGAAGACGCCTTCGGACAGACCGCCCATGTTCACTGTGACCAGGGGCTTGCTCGCCCGCGGGGAGATCGCGTGCAGGGCGGCCGCCACCAGGCCCTTGCCCGTCCCGTTCTCCCCGGTAATCAGGACGTTGGCGTCGGACGGCCCGACCCGGTCGATCAGCTCGAGCACGGGCCGCATTGCCGCTGACTCGGCGATGATCTTCGGCCGATCCTGGGCGCGCAGCATTTGGTTTTCGGCCTCGAGTCGCTGTTCCTGCCGCAGGACCTGACCCAACTCCACCTGGTTGCGAATGATGGCCAGCATCCGCGCGTTGTCCCATGGCTTCTGGATGAAATCGCGCGCCCCGCGCCGCATCGCCTCGACGGCGAGATCGACGTTGCTCCACGCGGTCATGACCACGATCGGCAGCGTCTCGTCGAGCGCGTGACCGCGGGCCAGCAAGTCCAGGCCCTCCTTGCCGGATGTGGTGTCGCGGGCATAGTTAAGGTCCATCACCAGCACGTCGAAGTCCTGCTTCCCCAGCGCCTCGAGCACGCCGGCCGGCGACGCGACCGTCTCCGTGCGGTAGCCTTCGCCCTTGAAAAGCAGGCGGAGGGCTTGCAGGACATCCAGTTGGTCATCGGCGATCAATATCTTTGCCGGCGCAGAATCAGGCGATTTCATCGTGTGCCAAAAGTCATGCTCAGCTTAGGGGCCAGCCTCGGGAATGTCGAGAAAACCAAATCCGCAGACTTCGTCCGGTCCGGCCCATTCACGCGGTCGTCGGCGTCCACACGCCTTACAATACAACGCCGCTGATCTTGAAGGTGCAGGCTCCGTGCCGAGATCCACAAGCCGCGCAATAGCCTGGTAACCAACAGACAGCAAAAAACAATGCGATTGGCATCGATTGTCCCGCGTTCGCTCCTGGGATTCGGATGTCCCGCAATTGGGATGCCACCTGCTCCTGTTGGGTCCGCTCACGCCGGGTGAACCTGCTAAGGCCCTTCAGTATGGCCCCACCGCCCTTGATTTAACCGGCGCCGGATCGTTCTTGCTCGTGATCAGAATCTTACTCTCCGGCCATTGGCGCTCACGCCGAGGCGCGCCGCAAGCGGTCGGCGATGGCCCGCCACGCCGTGGTTTCGGGCAACTGCTCGACCACGATAAGCTCGGCGCCTTCCTCATCGCAGCGATGTAACTCGGCGTAGATCGCCCGCGCGAACGCCGCCGCGTCGTGCGGAATGACACACACTCGGCCGAAGCCGCCGACAGACGGGATGTGAGTGTGCGCGATGACGTGAGTCCCGGTGAGTTGAACGTTCAACATCGAGAGTTGAGCTACGAGTTCCTGGTCATCGTGCCAGGGGAGGATTCGCAGTCCAGCCCTTGGTGAGTAGTGCTTCCGCAGTTGCCCGGGACTCCGTAAGGCCGCCTGCGGTCCGGCGACCACTGCGCTTCCTCCGCACTGCGCACTCCGTACTCCGCACTCTGGCCACACCGCGAGCAACGACTCTTCGTGGATCATGCCGGGCCGTAGAATCCGCGGCGGACGCACGGTCAAGTCGAGCACGGTCGATTCGATGCCCACGGGTGAGGGCCCCCCATCCACGATCAGCGGAATCTTGCCGCCAAGGCTCTTCAGCACATGCCGGGCGCTGGTCGGCGAGACTTGCGTGGACAGATTCGCGCTCGGAGCGGCCAGCGGGAAGCCGCAAGCCTCGATGACCGCCTGGATGAAGGGATGGCTCGGCCAGCGCACGCCCACCGTTTCGCCACCCGCTGTCACCGTGCCCGGAATCTCTGGAGACCGCGGCAAGACAATCGTCAGCGGCCCCGGCCAAAATGCCACCGCCAGTCGGCGAGCCGCTGCGGGCCATCGGCTCACGCAGCGTTTGGCCATCGCGACGCTCGCCACATGCACGATGATCGGGTTATTGACCGGCCGGCCCTTGACCTTAAAGATCCGCGCCACGGCCCGCGCATCAAGCGCATTGGCCGCCAACCCATAAACCGTCTCCGTCGGGAGCGCGACAAGTTGGCCGGCACGGAGCAGGGCCACCGCGCGTTCAACCGCCGCCCGAAACAAGCCGGCGGTGTGCGTCGGCAGGATTACTGTCGGTGCACTGGAGTTTCTGTGACTCAAACCAGCCGAAGGCTGCCGCGTTTTGCTGTCTTGCGCAATCCCTCGCTGGCAGGCGCACCGCGGGCCGAAGTCTCCTCCCAGAAGCCCGCAGTGCCGGAGAATCTTCTCATTGTGTCACCTCCGCCAGGTCGTCTCCGTTGACTCCTGTTCAAAGGAGTTCGTTGAACGGCCCGGGCAGCGTCACCGTGGGATCTGTTTGTGGGCGACGGCGACCAGCCGTACCGGCCCAAACAGGCCGGAGGCGAGCGGCTCCAGTTCCGCCCAGGGTTTCCCGCCCGACATGGCGACGTTGGTGCGCGTGCGGCGCTGCCCTTCCGGAAGCCGCGCGTCGCCGGCCAAGCGGTTGTACCAGGTGTTCGACACCTCCACAACGAGTTCGTTCGCGCCTTCACGCAGGGCCTCGGTACAGTCGGCCCGGAACGGCGGCGTCCACATCACGCCGAGCGGCTTCCCGTTCAACCAAGCCTCGCCGATGACCCAGAGCCGGCCGAGATCGAGGTCAACCCGGCGACCGTCCACTTTCCATCCGGCGGGCAATGTGAATGTCTTGCGATAGCGCCCGGTCCCCGAGAAGAACCGTACGCCCGAATCGGCGTGCTCCGTCCACGAAGCGAGCCTGGGGACGTCCAGTTGGCGCGGTCCCTCCAGGGCTGACTTGAGTTCGAGCGACCATCCGCCTTCCAGCGCCAGTGGCGCCGGCACACCCTCGACGCGCACTTCGATCGGCGGCGCCCCGCCTCTGGTCACCCGGAACACGCCATCGCGTTCGGTGGCCAGCCACGGCGCACCGCTGCGCAGGTCGATCCGTGCCCCCCGCGTCACGCTGGTGAGGGAATCCGCACGCGCCGCTCCGCGAAAGACCACGAACATCGACCCGTAGGGCGGCAACGCCAGCGGTACTTCCACGCCGCGCGGCGTCACTCGATACACCGGGGCCCGTTCCATGGCACCCGTGAGCGGGTCCCAGAACTCGGGCTCGCGTTTGCCGACGCGAAAAGCCGCCACCGTCTCGACGGCCTGGGGCCGCCCGTTGCGCACGAAGTAGATGTCCGTGCGGCCATCCCGCCGGTGGATATGGTCGAGACCCTCGCCGCCGTCAAAGTCCGGTTCGATGCCCATTTCGGCGAGGACCTCACGCAGCGGCCGGCCCCAGATGACACGGCCCTTTCCGTGCGCCCGCACTGTGCCCGCGCGGCCATCAAGCCCCTCCCAAAGGCGATTGGCCAGAGCGCCAACCCTCGCGTCGCTGGCCGGGAATCCCTCGAGTCCCACCGCACGTCGGGGCTTCGGTCCCACCACGGTCGCCCCCGCCACCACCAGTTGCTCGATCTTCTCGAGGACCGCCGGATGCGCCGCATCGTCCTCGGGCAGCACGAGAACGGGGTAATCGGTTCCGTCCGGCAGGATCACGCGCCCGTCGCGCACACTCAGCCGGTTCAGGATCGCGTCCGAATTGATGACATCGTAGTCGTAGCCGGGCCCCAGCGACGGCTCGTTGCGGCGCGGGCCGACGAACTTGTAGCCGCCGTCGCCGTAGTAGTACAGCACGTCAGCAACGAAACGCCCGCGCTGGAGCAGGTAGGAACACCGCGACAGGTACTCGATAAAGGGCCGCGCCAACGGCCACCAGATCCGGTTTCGATTGATCTGCGTGCCGGCGTGGTAAGCCCATCCCGGCTTCCCCGCCGCGGGCGCCTCGTGCGCCCACGTGTGCCACACCAGGTGGTTGCCGCCCTCGACGAAAACGCGATCCGCGCTCGGCTTCAAGTCCTGCGGCCCTTCCCGCCAGTTCTCCATCGACGTGAACGCCTCCAGGTGGACGCGGCGCTTCCCGTAAATGTGGCCCGCGGCCGCGGGTTCCTTCACCACCCACATCGCATCTTCGTCCGGCCGGAACGGCCAGAACTCGCCTTGAATCTCGTCCACCGCGCTGTTGGCCAGCAGGGCGTCGACGGGCACGTTATGCACGGGGGGGCCCGGCCCGCCCGCCTCGGACTTGATGGCGAGCCCGGCCGCGTGCGCCACCTCGCGGGCCGCGCGGTAATACGCGTCCACCAGCACTTCTCCCAGCGTTTTGCGGTAATCGAACAGGAAACGCGCAGTGGTGTCTTCGCCGCCCACGGTCGAGCCGAAGACGGCTGGCAGGAACGGTTTCATGTCATACCCGCGGCGGCGCTGGAATTCGTCCGTGAAGCCGGGGGACCACACCGGCCCTCGCACCTCGTAGCTGGCCAGGTAGAGATTCACCACGCCGCTCTCGGCGGGATTGCCAAACGTGTCGCGGAGGCAGGCGATGACGTGGTCCATGTGCGCCCGGGTGGCCTCCGCGTTGAGGTGATCGGTGGCCCAGCCGTCGGATGCCGGGCTGGGGACCTTCAGCCGCTCGCCCGTGTTCATGCACACGTAACGGAGGATGGTCCACTGGCCGGGTGGCGCGTCCCAGCGCAGCCGGCCTTCGCGGTCCACCTTCTGCGTCACCTCGAGCAGGCTGTCGGCCTGCGGGAAAACAAACGCCGGCGAGCCAGGCTGCCGCTGGGCGTCGCGCACGGCCAGCACCGCCACCTCGCGCCAAAATGCCGGCCGGCCATCAGGGCCCTTGGGCGCTGCGGGCGGCACCGGCGGAAATGGAAGCATCACGTCAACCGCCTGGCCGCCCTCTACCGTGGTCTCGATCGGGTACAAACCCATGCTGGCGTGGCGCGGCTCGATCCAATGCCCGCCGAGGTCCCAACTGCTCACCACGGAAAAGTCGAACTGGAGGCCGAGTTCCTTGGCCCACCCGACCGCCTGACGGAACTGGCTCATCCACTCGGGGCTCAGGAAGGCCGGACCGGGCGGAGGCTGGAGCGCCCGGTCGCCCTGCGCCCCCATGTCGAACATCAACACCCCGCTGAAACCGGCCTCCTTCATTGCCTGCAGTTCCGCCCGCGCGGATTCGGGATCCAGGTAGCCGTTCAACCATAGCCAGTATGTGTGCGGACGGGCCTCCGGCGGCGCGTTGCGAAAACCGCGCTCCAACTCATCAGCCGGCTGCGCCCACACCACGAGCAGGCCGCCCCACAGCGCAACGGCGGCTCCGCACAATGCAGCAACACCTTTTCTTAACATGCGCACTTCTCCTGACTCACGATGACACTCTCGATCCCCAGCGCGTCTCCGATGCGCCTTAGCGTTTCCGCCCGATGCCCTGCGCCGAGGGCAAAATGGTGCGTTGGCCCCTCGGCCACCCATCGCTTGAGGAACGTGCGGACATCCGGCTTGAAGAAGCCACGCGTGTTGGTGTTCCCGGTGGCCGGGATCGGGCCCCGGACGCTCTCACCTTCGCCGAGAACGAACTTGAAACGGCCCTGCGCGGTCACTCCGATGCTCAGCATGGTGATCGGCCCCGCTTTGATCCGGAACTCCACGCCGGCGCCGGCGCCCGGCTTGCCGTGATACTTGGTCAGGCTCCGCAGCACCGGTTTGCCGTCGGCGAGGTTGATGTGGTGTGGGCCGTCGTGCCCCACCAGCACGAACCCCTCGCGGAAGTCGATGGGATGGAACTCCGCGAAACTGCCGCCGATGTCGATGCGGTCCATCAACAGCATGGCGATGCACGTCTTCAGGTCGGACTCCCCGCACATCGGAAAACCCGCGGCCGTCAGCAGCGAGTTGCCCACGATCAGGTTCGTTACCAGGTGGCGCAGCGCGCTCCCGGTCTCGCCCTCGTAGTAATAGGCGAGCCCGTCCAGTTGATGCAACTCGATAAACTTGTCCAGCGTCGCGGCGACGCGCGCCGCCGTCTCCAGGTCTTCGCCGGTGAGCTTGCGCGTCAACGGATCGGCTCCGGGATCCGGCGTGTCAAACAGGCCGAGGATCTCCCGGGACTTGAGCTCGGTCTCCTCCCGCGTCACCTCGCTTTCGAGTCGCACCAGATCGTCGGCTTCCGTCTGGACAACGTGGCAGCCGAACGCCGCGGTCAGGGCCGCCTGGTCCGTCTGCATGTCCAGCATGTGCTCGATGGGATGTCCGAAGTGGCCGATGCGCGCGCGCCGGACATCGTGCAAGGCCATGGCGACGTCACACCATTCGGCGATCTCCGCGTCGGCCTTGGGGTCGTTCTCGAGTACGCCCAGCACCACTTCGGGCGGCCGTTTTCCCATGCGGATCGCCACGCCGGTGAACTCGGGGACGGAGCAGAAATCGTCGTTGGCCAACTGCATGTGGGTCGTGGCCCGTGAGTAGTCCATGGCCGCCAGGGGTTGCAGGGCCACCAGAACGACGGGCACGTCGAGACCCCGGACGATGGCCGCGAACGTCGCTGACGTTGCGTAGGTGAGCATGTCGCAGAACAGCAGGTCGAGATCCGCCGCCTTCAGCCTTGGCAGCAGCGCATAGGCGTCCTGCGCCTTGTCCACCATGCCGAAGTTGGTGGCGCACACGCCGGTGGCCCGCACCTTGCGCACCAACACCTCGAGTTTCGTGTGCAGTTCGTCAAGGAGCCCGGGGAACTGCTTCCAGTAAACGTGATAACCCACGCCGAAGATCCCGACGTGGGCCGCTCTCGGTTTGCGGCGCTCGACTTTCACAGTGTGCCTCCAGCCGTTGCCGTTGTCGGCTCCCGGCGTCCCGCGGCGAGTATCAGCCACGCGGCGGGATAGAGCAATGCGGAAACCAGAAAGACGGGGCCGAATGAGTAGTGGTCCACTACGGGCCCGACCACCAAGCTCGAGAGCATGCCGGCGATGCCGCCGCTCGTCCCCGTGAGGCCGACCGCCGTGCCGACTTCCCCGGGCGCCACCGTGTCACCGATGAGCGTGATGAAGTTCGCGATCCAGATGCCGTGCGCGAACATCAACAACGACATCAGCGCGATGGCCAGGGTGGGCGTGCCGGCCAAGGCCGCCAGCCACGACGCCGGGGTCAGCAGGGCCGCCATGAGCATCAGGGTGAGCCGCGCGCGCCGCGCCGTCCACCCGCGCCCAACCAGCAGGTCGGAAACCCGTCCGGCGGCGATGTTGCTGACGCCCAGAGCGAGGAACGGGATCCAGGTGAGCGCGCCGATTTCCGCGAGCGACATTCCGCGCTCTCGCGCGAGATATTGCGGTATCCAGAACATATAGAAGTAAAAGACGGGATCGAAGCAGAACCTGGCGGCCAGGAGCCGGCGGACCGGCGGTCTTGCGAGCAGGTCGCGGAAGCTCACCCGCCGGCCACCCGATGGCGGCGGGCGCCCGGTTGACAGGCCGCGAAACGCCATCTGCCAGCCCATCAGCCACAGCAGGCCGAGCAACGCGGTGGCCGCGAACGCGCCGCGCCAACCGAACACCGTCGCCCACCACGCCGTGAGCGGTGGCGCCAGCACCGCGCCGAACGCCGACCCGCCGTTCGCCAGTCCGATGGCCAGCGCGCGTCGCTCCGGCGGCATCCATTCCACCGCTCCCTTGGTGGCGGCGGGGAAACACGCGCCTTCGCCGGCGCCCAGGAAGAATCGCGCCACTCCCAGGCTCCACGCGCCGGCGGCAAAGGCGTGGGCCGCGCTCGCCGCAGACCACAGGGCCACCGACAAGGTGAGCCCGATCCGCGTACCGAGGGCGTCCATCAGCCGCCCGCCCAACGCGAACATCACCGTGTAGCTCAGCACGAAGGCGAACACCACGCGGGCATAGACGGCGTTCGACATGCCGAACTCCGCGGTCAACGTGGGCACCAGGACGCTGAGCACCTGGCGATCCAGAAAGCTCAGCGCAGTGGCGAAGAACAGCAGGCAGCAGAGCAGCCAGGCGCGAGCGGCCGGCAGGGCCGCGCGCCCTTCCGTTCCTGTTGCGGCCAGGCTCATTCCTTGAAATCAGGACCGGGATAAGTTCGATCCCTTCACCCCGCTGCGAACCGCTAAGGCCGCAGGAGCGAGAGGATGGTCCGCCATTTGGTTGGGTTGTCGCCAGGAGTCTCGGTCGTCGGGTTCGCCCCGGTGCCGCCCCAAAGCTTCGTATCGAAAGCAGCTCGCGTCGTGCAGAATTTGATGTGGCCATCTCCCCAGAGGACATTCACGCCGAACGGATTCTTTTTGTTGGTGTGCGCCAGCGTGCCCCAGGTAGCCAAGCCAAACAGCAAACTGAACGGACTGCCGTCTGGTCTGTGACGCTGCGCGGGACACGGAGAATTGCTGCTGCGTCGTGTTCATTTTCGCCGACGTTGTGCTGCCGACGTTATACTTGCGCCGACGCGCGTCAAGAACGGAGGGGTCAGAGGTAAGATGAACTACACCCTGTTGCTTCACGGCTGGGCGAACTACGACGGCGTGAAACAGCGCGCCTGGTGGGATGGGCAGAAGGACAAGGACAGCCTGGGCTTCACCCTCGAAGAATGCGTCGAGAACGGCAAGCCCACCTGGGTGGACCTCAGTCGCGGCGGCCAGTCCGGGTTGCGGATGATTCGCGAGAACCGTGAGCTCATCGAGCGCCTGTCCAACCGCATCGGCGACCACTACCCCATTGTCAGCCCGCTGGCGCTGGCGTGGTTTGAGCAGCCGGGTAGCACCGCCACCCCGGCGGATGATCGCTGGGCGGCCGAGAACGTCTTCACCCTGGCGGAACTGCGGCGGTTGTTCCAGGAGCACCCTGCCGCGGCCTCCGCCCTTCCCGCTGCTGCCCCAGTGGCGCTCAGGGAATTCGTCCGACAGGTCCGGGGCGGGAGCGAACCGTCGGAACCGATCGAGACCGAAGTGACCCCCTGGATGCAGGAACGCACGCAGCGTCTCCAGCAAGCCGACCGCGGCTACTGGCGCGAGGTCATCGGGGAACTTGCGCCAACTTCGCGCGACCGGCCAACTGATCCCCGAAGCCACCGCAGTGTGACGCGAATTCGATGTTGTCGGCGGGCCGGGAAATCACGATGCTTTGCAGCGAAAGATGAGAGTCACCGATAACATCCGCCAACGCGCCCCCGAACAGGGCCTCGCCGAAGACGAGGCACTGAAGGAAGGCATGGGGGCAAAGTCGAAGGAGTTCGCGGAGAAGGGCGCGGAGGCTTAACAAGTCCAATGAGACTATGAGACTCGAAGAAGCGCACGATTGCCCCGTGGTTAAACTGCTGCCAGACTTTCGCCAATGAAACTGCGCGACAACCAAACGTTCCTGTCGCTCTACTACGAGCCAAACGCCGTGGAGGTCGCCACGGGTGAGGCGGACTCGTTCGCTTCCGCCGAGTCGTGGCGGCGGGAGACGAAGCAACTGGGGCAGGTCGCCACACCTGAGCCAATCGCGGCGCTGATGGCCAAGTGGGTGATGTCGGCCAAGCCGCGCACGGTGCTTGACCCGGCGGCGGGGTTGGGCGGCTTACTGGCCGCGTGCCGCCAACTCGACGGGCGTGTGCAGTTGGTGGGCGTGGAGCGAGACGTCGAGACTCTGCAACGCGCGAAGGCGAGCGCGCCGCGCGGCGCGAAGTTGATCCTGGCGGATTATCTCAAGTCCGACGCCGGGCTGTTCGACGGCATCATTGCCAACCCGCCTTACGTGAAGGCGCACCGGCTCGATTACTCGGAGCAGGATTGGCGCTATTTCGAGGAGCGACTCGGCACGCCGTTGGACCGGCTCACGAATCTCTACGCGCTGTTCCTCCTCAAGATTTGGGAAGACCTCGCACCCGGCGGACGCGCCGCCGTCATCCTGCCGGCGGAATTCCTGAACGCGAACTTTGGCGAGGAAATCAAGGAGCGCCTGGTGCAGGCGATTCGCCCGGCGGCGCTCGTGGTCTTCGCGCCGTCGCTGAACCTTTTCGAGGGCGCTCTCACAACCAGCGCCATCGTGTTTCTCGACAAGGCCCGCTCACCGGAAGCGCCGACGTGGGCCAAGCGCGTTGAATCTGTCGAGGAAGCAGAGGAGTTCGTCTGCAAGCTCTGCGCCGGGACCGTTGGACGTGCGAGCTACGCTTGCGTGGACCTGACAGCGCTCAATCCGCGCGACAAATGGCTGAACCTGTTACTCAACGGGAAGGCCCAGATCGATGCAGCGTCGTTCCCGAAGCGGGTCGGCGATTACTTCGGCTGCAGCCGTGGTATCGCGACGGGAGCAAACGACTACTTCTGCCTGAGCCGCGCGGAACTGCGCGAGCACCATCTGACGGAAGCGCATGTTGAGCCTTGCATCACCAAGGCGGTGGATGCGAACGGACTGGTGTTCACGCGCGACAAGTTTGTCGCGCTGGTCGCGAGCGATCGCCGATGTTTCCTGCTGAATCCCTCCCGTAAAGGGCAGGACCTCCTGCGCTATCTGAAACTCGGAGAGGAGCGGGGCATTCCGCAGCGACATCTGCCGAGCCATCGTCCTGTCTGGTATTTGCCGGAGAACCGCGCCGTGGCGGACATCTGGGCCGCGGTCTTCTCGCGCGAGTCGGTGAAGTTCATCCTGAACACGTCAGGCGCGAAAAACCTGACCTGCTTCCACGGTCTCTACGCCAAACCCGGCTGCGAATCCTTGCCGCCGCTGATGACGTTGTTCCTGAACAGTTCGGACGGAGGGCGGGCGTTTTCCCAGGTCAACCGCTTTTACGGCGACGGGCTGAACAAGCTCGAACCCAAAGACGTGGAAGACATGCCTTGCTCCGTGATGCCGGCGTTGAGCCGAACCGAGGCGGGTGAATTGACGCGCAAGCTCGCTGAGTTGGAGAAGCTGCCGCTGGACGAGCGCACGGCGCGCATTGACGAACTGGCGGCGCTACTTCGACGCTAACCCTCGGCCAGAAGAACCTTCCTCGTCGCGAGGGCGTCGAGTTCAAAGCCGCCACCCTGCGGGACGACATACGCATCGTGCCGTCCAAGTTCCGTGACGCGGTGCTCCGCGGCGAACGTCGGGATGGCGATGGCGCGTCCTATTTGCGTGCCGCTCGTGATGGGAATCATGATGGTCGCCTTCTCCTGACTCTTGCCGGGCGTTTCGCATGGTAAAACCGCTGCCGCTCCCGATGATCGCGAAGATGTCAAGGAAGTTGATGGCGAACACGGAATCGAAGAACACCTGGCAGTAGCTCTCCGGCACTCCACAGCGCTCAAGCCAGCGATACACGACTACCAAGTCCTCGACCTTGACGGTGAAACTCGGCGTTTCTCTGCCGGTGGATTTGCCAGCGTCGCGCTGACGCTTGCGAAGGGCCATGTAGGTCAGAGCCTCGAACTTGCTGGATCGAACCTCAATGGCGGCGACGGCTTGCTTCACCAGCGACTCGGTATCCGCATGACCGCGTTCCGACACGTCGGCCTCCACGGCAGCACCGGCGGCAAAGAGCAGCAAGTCCAGGCGTTTGCCGAACTCGCGCGTTTCTTCAAGTCCAGCGAGGTAGCGCGTCTTGAATTCTGGATGACCCGCCGCAAGCCGGTCTGTGCTGCCGTATTGAACGACTTTCCACTCTGGCAGTGCTCGGACAAGGGCGGCCGACAACATTCGTTCGGCCCAATCGCCCATTGCTCGATTGGCGAGGAATTCGGAGCGGGCGTCGGTCGGGACGGTTGGTTTGCGCGAAGGTGGCTGACCCTCGCCACCAAAAGCCAGGTGCCGTTCCACAATCCCTTTTGCGCGAAGGTTCTCAACGACACCCTCCAGCGTGTTTTTCAGTCGTGCAAAGTATGAATCGACCCGGCTCATCGCTGCTTTTCTTCGAAGAGTGCCTTGACGGGAAACCGAAACGCCTCTGCCACACGAACCAATGTGGCTACTGTCACATTCACATCCCCAGCCTCAATCTTCTGAAAGTGGCGGACGGCAATTCCGCTCGCTTCTGCCGCTTGCTCTTGCGTCCACTTCAGATTTTCACGCAAACGCCGCACGTTGCCTGCAAGCAGGCTTTGCGCTTCGGACTGTGAAGATTTCGGCACGGCAAATGAGTCGTAACAGGGAAAGCCCCCTCCGACCACGCCACATAAGGCGTTCTGCCTCCTTGCTGCCCAGGCGTGGCCCTCTTTCGAACTCTTGAGAAAACGCCTACGAGTTTGTGTCCGGGCTGACGCAGGAGTTCGGCCTGTCCGCCGTGCGGCGCGTCTTTGCGCCCGGCGCCACGCTTCGCTTGATCGCAGATGCCAGATGCCAGATTTCAGAGCGCCAGGCTCCTGATGCGCAACGCGGAGAAGTATCCGCTGCGGCTCAAGCCGATTTCCGACTGAATGCGGCAGTTCTTGCTCGCGTTTGCAGACCCGCTCGGTGGAGTATGGGGTCGAGAACGGAAACGGCATGTTCCCAGATGACAAACAACGGGCGCCACGGAATCGGACGCTGGCCCTCTCAACGTCCGAGGCAGCGCTATTGTCGCGTCAGCTTCTTCGAGCGCCGTTGTCGCGGGAGCTTGCGGCGCTCACGGACCACATCGTCTGTGGACATTTCATCGAGTTGTTGCCGCAGCTTCCGAATGCGTTCGTGGACCTGCTCATTCTGGACGCGCCTTACAACCTCACGAAGCGCTTCGGCGCGGAGAGTTTTCGCGAGCGGTCGCTGGCGGAGTACGAGGAGTGGTTCGAGGGCTGGTTCGTCCGCGTGTTGCCGCTGCTCAAGCCGACGGCGAGCCTCTACGTGTGCGGGGATTGGAAGTCGTCCGCCGCGTTGCATCGCGTGCTGGACCGGCACGTCATCGTGCGCAACCGCATCACCTGGGAGCGGGAGAAAGGGCGTGGCGCGAAGACGAACTGGAAGAACGCCAGCGAGGACATCTGGTTCGCGACGGTGTCCAACGATTACCACTTCAACGTGGAGGCGGTGAAGTTGAGGCGCCGGGTCATGGCACCGTATCGCGAGAACGGACAGCCGAAGGACTGGGAGGATGGGCCCGAGGGCCAGTTCCGTCTGACGCATCCCTCGAACCTGTGGACCGACTTGACCGTGCCCTTTTGGTCCATGCCGGAGAACACTGATCATCCCACGCAGAAGCCGGAGAAGCTGCTGGCGAAGCTGTTGCTGGCGAGCAGCCGTGAAGGGGAGTTCGTCTTCGATCCTTTCCTCGGTTCGGGCACAACAGCAGCCGTGGCCGCGAAGCTGGGACGGAGATTCCTGGGCATTGAGATTGATGAGAAGTTTGCCTGTCTGGCGGCGAAGCGGGTGGAACTGGCGAAGCATGATCCCTCCATCCAAGGTTACGCGAAAGGCGTCTTCTGGGAGCGGAACACGTTGAGTCTCCAGCCGAAGGAAACGGCTCCGGTGGAGGAGTTGCAGCTCGCACTGGCGGAATCGCCAAGCCCGTACCTCACCGGGAAAGCCAACTGACCCTCGGCGCGCTGGGGACGGGACAGATTCAGATAGGCATGATTCCCGCGTGAAGCTGCTTGAGCGCATCACCATGGGGCCGGGCAAGTGCGGTGGGCGGCCGTGCATCCGGGGGCTGCGGATTCGGGTGACGGATATCCTCGGTATGCTCGCTGAGGGCGTGTCGCACCAGGAAATCCTGCGCGACTTTCCGTACCTCGAACCGGATGACATCCACGCGGCCCTCGCCTACGCCGCCCGGCAGGCCGACCACGCTGTCTTGCTGCCGGCGTGGCGCTGGACTCCGCGGCGCAAGGCATCGTGAGTCTGTTCTGGCAAAGCGTCGAAGGCGCCGAAGCCCGGATGACGCGGACAGCACAGGTGGGGCAAGCTCCTTGCCGCGAGGGTTGTTCCGTTCGGCGCGGAGCAGTGCGCGCGATCGCTGCCTGAAACAGTTGGCGCCGCTGATGTGTTGTCCGGTACAATCCGCTACCATGAGTAACCCGGCCACGACCCCCAGCACGACCGGACCCCTGAGAACCGTCAAACCAAGGACGCTCCGCCGCCGGTTGCTGAAGGGTTGCGCGTGGGGCTGTGGGAGGACCGTTCTCCTTTTCGTGTGATCTCAGCGGCACTGGCCAGAGTGCCGCTACGGCATCGAGGTCCATGGCCGCCATGCGTGGTCAGTCGGGCACTTTGCACTTTGCGCAGCACCAACCGCAGTCTAGCCTTTGGCTGTTTTGAAACCGCTGATTGACCAACTGACGCAAGGCGCGTCCCTGAACGCCGCACAGGTGTCCCAGGCCGTCGCCCGACTGGTGGACGAACAACTCGCCGCCGAGACCAAGGCCGACTTCCTCACCGCGCTGGCGAAGAAGGGCGAGACCGTGGAGGAAATCGCCAGCTTCGCCCGTGAACTCCGCGACCGCTCGCTGCAACCGCCACTTGACGCCGAGACGCGTGCCCGCGTGATCATTGACGTCTGCGGCACCGGCGGCGACCGGTTAAGCACGTTCAACATCTCGACCACCGTGGCCCTCATTGCGGCCGCGGCGGGCGTGCCGGTGGCCAAGCACGGCAACCGCGCCGTCACCTCGCTTATCGGCAGCGCGGATGTGATGGAGGCGTTGGGCATCCCGTTTGAGCTGGAGCCGGAGGAAGCCGCGCGCTCGCTGCGGCAACACAACTTCGCCTTCTTCTTCGCCCCCAAATTCCATCCGGCCTTCCGACACATCGTTCCGGCGCGCAAGCTCTGCGCCGCGCGCGGCCAGAGCACCATCTTCAACTTCCTCGGCCCCTTGCTCAACCCGGCCCGCCCCGGCGCGCAACTGCTCGGCGTGCCCCGTCCGGAACTCTGTGTACCGATCGCTCGCGTCCTGCAAAGCCTCGGTGTGCGGCGCGCCATGGTTGTCTGCGGCACGGTGTTGGATGATCACAACACCGTCCGCTACCTGGACGAGCTTTCCCCGCTCGGGCCGACGATGATTGCCGAATTCCACCAGGAACACGCCCTGACTTGTTCGACGCTGTCCCAGGAGTTGTTCCCGGTGCAACCGGCCACCATGGCCCAGCTCGGCGGCGGCGGCCGTGAGGTCAACGCCACTATCATCCGGCGCGTCCTGCGCGGTGAGGAGCGCGGACCCAAGCGCGACGCGGTGTTGCTCAACTCCGCTGCCGCGCTGTTCGTGGCTGGCCAGGCCCGATCGCTGGCCGAAGGCTGGGAGCTTGCCGCCGGACTGATCGACAGCGGCCAGGCGCAGGCGAAGCTGGCGGAGTTGGCCGGCGGTTGACACGCCCTAACAACACACTTTCCATCCAGCCCGGGAAGTGGCACTATTCAATCGTGATGACGGACAAGTTGCAGATGCTGCGCGAGCGGTTGCGCGCCTATGGTTCCTGCCTGGTAGCTTATTCGGGCGGGGTGGACTCGGCCTTCCTGGCCTGCGTGGCGCGCGAGGCGCTGGGTGATCGTGCGCTGGCGGTCATCGCGGATACCCCGAGTCTGCCCAGACGCGAGCTGGCCGAGGCGATCGCACTGGGCAAGCAGTTTGGATTTCCCGTGCGCGTCATCCGCACCAAGGAATTCGACAACCCGGAATACGTCGCAAATCCGAACAATCGCTGCTACTTCTGCAAGCACGACCTGTTTGCGGAGCTCGTGTCGCTGGCCAAGGCCGAGGGCTACGCGGTTATTGTTCATGGGGAGAATGCCAGCGATGTCGGTGACTTTCGGCCCGGAGCCCAGGCGGCCGCTGAATTCCGGGCGCAGGCGCCGCTAAAGGAAATCGGGCTGACCAAAGCGGAGATCCGTGAGCTGTCCGCGCAGCTCGGACTACCCACCGCCACCAAACCGCAGATGGCTTGCCTGAGCTCGCGCATCCCTTATGGCGAAGCGGTCACCCCGGAGAAACTCAGGATGATCGAAGCGGCGGAATATGTGCTGCGCGACCTGGGGTTCCAGGAAGTGCGCGTCCGCCATCACGAATTGCGGAGCGCGGAATCCAGGGTGCGGAATGAGGACACCGCACAGGCGCCTAAAGGCGCTCGCGCTTCGGCACTGCGCACCCCGCTGTCTGGAATGGTCCGCCACCTGGCTCGCATCGAAGTCGGGCCGGCCGAGTTGCCAAAGTTCGCGGTAAATGGTGTTCCCGTGAAGGTGGCCGACGCTCTCAGGAAGATCGGCTACGCCCACGTGACATTGGACCTTCAGGGGTATCGCCGAGGCAGCGTCAATGAAGCGCCGGTGCAGCCGGCAGCCCAAGGCAGGCCGCCAGTCGATCCCAACCCCCCGCGGTGGAGGCAGTCTGAGCTGGCGACGCTGTGAGCAGCCACGTTTGCCAGCCCTGGGCGCGCGCCGGTTCGATGTCCGTGTCCCACCGGTCGCCAACCATCAGCGTCTCGACACCTTTGATGCCATACCTCTGCAGACGTGCGCTCAACAGGCGAAAGACGTGCGGGTCCGGTTTGCTGAAGCCATGCTCGCAGGACCAGAAACAAAGGTCAGGCGTGAAGCAGGCACGGCTCAAACCGGCCCCAGCCAGGGCCACGTCCAACTCGCGAATGGTGTAAGCCTGCGCATTCGATGCGATTCCCGCCCGGACACCCGCGCCCGCCAGCGCGCGCAATATCTCCGGCGCGCCGGGCATCAGGCGCACCGTGTGCCAGGCCTGTGCCTGGCGGTACAGGAATTCGTCGCGTTCGGCCTCCACAAGCCGCGCCAGCTCGGGCAGCACTTCGCTGACAACCCCTGGCCAGTAGATCTCCGGCAACTGAATCCCATGCTGGCGAGCCGCGGCGTGTTCGCGGGCAATGACCGCGTCACACGCGGCGCTGAATTCCTTAAGGCTCAGTCGGGCAGTGATCCTTAGCTTGTCTTCCCACAGAAACTCCCAGCGCGCCTCGGCATCGGTGGGCGCCGGGCCCACGCCGAGCAGCGTGCCATAGACATCAGCGATAACGGCGCGAATGTTCATGTTCAACCGTGAGCATTCTCCCACAGGTACGCCGGGTAAGCGACTCTTTCCCGGCCGGAACCGCCTTACTGCCTGTCGCTCCCCCAGCGCACCCCGGAGAATCCCCGGCCGCAATGGAAACCGCCCCAGAGTGGGTGCTTCTTGACGCCGTCGGCCTCCCGACAATTCCTGAATGACCTCGACACTGGCGGATCACCCGGATGAATCCGCCGCGGTGATTCCTGGTCTAAGCTAGACACGCGCATGTCTGACTTCTTTCAAACCGGCGCTATCGCCACCTTGCACCGGCTCGGCAAGCCGGATGTCGTCCGACTGGAACGGGAGTTGGAGGCGTTCGTAGCGGACACGCCCATTGCGTTGGTGTTGCCGTGTCACATCCGGGAAGTGGGCACGAAAGCCCTGCGACTCATCCTGCGCGAGCTGAAGTCCGTTACGTACATCAAACAGGTTGTCGTCGGCATCGATGGCGCGACACGGGTGCGCGATTGGCGCAAGGCCCGGAAGTTTTTCAGCCAATTACCCCACCAACCGACCCTGCTGTGGAACGACGGGCCGCGCCTCCAGCAGCTTTTCCGGAAGCTTGAAGAAGCCGAGCTCGGCGTGGGCCCGGCCGGCAAGGGACGGAACGTCTGGACGTGCTTTGGCTATGTGCTCGCCAGTGAACAGGCTCGCATGGTGGCGGTGCATGATTGCGATATTCTGACCTACAGCCGCGAGTTGCTGGCCCGGCTCTGCTATCCGGTGGCGCATCCCAGCCTGGGCTTTGACTTCTGCAAAGGCTACTACGCGCGGGTATCGGACAAGCTCAACGGCCGGGTGATGCGCTTGCTGGTCACGCCACTGCTCCGATGCCTCAAGAGCATCCTCGGGGCGCATCCATTCCTGGTCTATATGGACACGTTCCGTTACCCGTTGGCTGGGGAGTTCTCGCTGGACATTGACCTCGTGCGGCGGGTGCGGATTCCCCACGACTGGGCTCTGGAGGTGGGTCTGCTGGCGGAGGTCTTTCGCAATTGCGCGCCGCGCGCCATCTGTCAGTCGGAGCTCTGCGACAACTATGATCACAAGCACCAGGAGCTCTCCCCACGCGACCCGGACAAAGGACTGAACAAGATGGCCATCGACATCGCGAAGGCCTTCTACCGCCGCATGGCCGCCGAAGGCATCAAGCTCGACGCGGGCCTGTTCGACACGGTGCTGGTCTCCTACACCCGCCAGGCCGAAGACACCCTCCGGTTTTACTCGGCCGATGCCGCCATTAACGGGTTGCAGTACGCCCGCCACGAGGAGGAGAACGCCATGGCGACCTTCGTTCGCAGCATCCGCGCCGCCACCTTGGCTTTCCAGCAAGATCCGCTCTGGTCGCCGCTCATTCCCAACTGGAACCGCGTGCAGTCGGCCCTGCCGACGTTCTTCGACGAATTGAATGCAGCAGTGCGGCAGGACAACGCCTGAGACCATTTTCACCTCCTCGTCGAGACCCCGCAGGGTGGCCTGGTCGCCGGGATGCAGTGGTTGGTGGGCGCCTACACCGGCCGGGTTAATCGGCGGCACAAGCTCTGCGGTGAGGTGTTCAAGGGCGTGCGGCGCGGCTGGTGTCTGGGCGGGGAGCAGTTCCGGCAGGAGTTGCTGGCGCAGGTGGACCGGCAACTGGGTGCGCTGCACTTCGGGGCGGAGCGGGCGGAGAGCCAGGCGGGGCAGGCGGAGCGGTTGGTGCAGGAGGAGCTGAAGCGTCTGGGATGGACGGAGGCGGACTTGGCTGCGCGCCGGAAGGGCGATCCGGACAAGGTGCGGCTGGCGCAGCGGGTTGCGGGAGGATACGCTGGTGACGCTGGCGTGGATTGCCGGTCGGCTGCAAACGGGCAGCGTGGCCTATCTGAACAACCGGCTGTATCTGCTGCGGAAGGGCAGGCTGAAGTAGGTGATAATAGGACCTGACCCCTGCTAGGCCGGCTGCGGTTACGCCTCTACGGCTATGCGGCTGGCGTCCACGCACACCCCGCGTTTGCTGGCGGCCACGAAATCCAGCAGGATGCGCGCTGGTTCGCTGGTGAATTCGGCGCGCGCGACGGCCCAGGCCTCACCCAGCTTGACTTTGCCGCGGAACAGCCGGTGATAGAGCCGCCGCAGTTCCAACCGCTGCTCGCGCGTGAAGCCGGCGCGCCGCAGGCCCACCGTGTTCAAGCCGCAGATCCCGTTGTCGCCGCGCGCCACGGTGAAGGGTGGCAGATCCTTGCTGATGGCGGCGCCGCCTTGCATCAGCGCCAGCATGCCCACGCGCACAAACTGGTGCACCAGACAATTGCCGGAGATGAACGCGCGGTCACCCACCACGACGTGCCCGGCGATCAGCGCCCCGTTGGCCACGATGACATGGTTGCCGACCGCCGCGTTGTGCCCGACGTGGCTGTGCGCCATGAAGAAGCTGTGGGCGCCGATGACGGTGTCTTCCTTCAGGCTGTTGGCGCGATGCACCGTCACATGCTCGCGAAAGACGTTGTCGTCACCGATCCGCAGGCGGGTCGGCTCGTCTTGGTATTTCAGGTCCTGCGGGGCGTCGCCAATCACGCAGCCGGTGTGAAACCGGTTGTGCGCGCCAATGGTCGTGTGGCCCGTCAGGTGCGCCTGCGGGCCGATAACACACTGGGCGCCGACCTCGACATGCTCGTCGATAATGGCGAAGGGGCCCACGCTCACGGTCGGGTCCAGGCGGGCTGCTG
>Ga0315274_10002156_pt1 | contig 29993 bp, 28 predicted proteins | sample YL17G02_20_MG_FD_203700 | JGI IMG/M metagenome (GOLD analysis project Ga0315274, IMG submission 203700) | Sediment microbial communities from Yellowstone Lake, YNP, Wyoming, USA - YL17G02_20 | ecosystem: Environmental > Aquatic > Freshwater > Lake > Sediment | place: USA: Wyoming | collected...
CGCTAATAAATCGTTTATACTTGATATTATATTCATCGTTTATCCTCCTATGTTTAGGTTATTTATACAATAAAGAGGATAAACGATTTTATTCAATTATGAAAGTGAAATTGTCCAAACTTTAGTAGTTTATAGATAATTAACAGTTAGGTTAAAGCCTGTAACTCAAGACCTTCGATTCCATTCAACACGACTTTCATAGCTCGTGGAGGACATACCGGAACACAAAGGCTACATGCAATACACTTTTCAACATCGAAGGTTACTCCCATAGCTACTCTATCGGGGATAGATAATGCACCAGTGGGGCAGATCGTTATACAGGCACCGCACTGAGTACATCGTTTCTCATTCCTGCTAACATCTTTGCTAAGAAACTGTATATTAACCCCTTGATCCTGAAGGTATTTGATACCAGCATTGTAATCTTCATCCTCACCACTTAACTCAGCGACCATCAATCCTTCTTCGTTGGGCATAATCCTTGCCATAACAATATTAAAGGCTAAGTTATACTCTTTCGCCAGACGGTAAATAATGGGTTGTTTAACTAATTGACTTGGGAAATGAATGACAAATCTATTTGATTTCATTTTTGTTAATCCTCTTTCTTTATACTGATCACTCATCACTGATTACTGATTACTGATTATTGATCACTGATCACTGATTACTGATCACTGATTACTGATTACTGATTACTGATTACTGATTACTGATTACTGATTACTGATTTATAGGTCTTTCTTTAAGGCTTTTGAACGTCAATCCTGAATCTGCCGATGGGATAAGCTGGACAGGTTCAGTCAGGAAAAATTGCCCCTTCTGTATACTTTCTTTTAGTATGGTTGCTATCTCTCGTGCTTTGATATAGCTCGAAAGCGGCGAAGTAGGCACTTTCTTTCCCTGAACTTCTATCTCCCCTGACCTTAACTGCTTATAATTCACTGTTCCCAGATTACCCGGTTCCATATTGGGGTAATTATGGCTGTAATCAATTATCTGAGTATAAATATCCTCATCTCTGACCGCAGTAAATCTAGCCATATCCTCGTTTAATATTGGAATTGGGATGCCTAAGCCAATATTAAGGGTCGATCCATAGCCTGTGAAAGATACACCTCTAAGCCAGTCTGCGCTCATTTGCTTGAGATCACCGATAACCATCAGCGTTCCAGAGCCGCCTTTTGGAACCCCGCCTTCGGTTCTCGGTACGGTAGGGTTATGCTGTGTTCCCTGCCATGTTACATATCCGACCCCGCCGCCTAAGAATATCCTCGTTCCTATACCGATAGTTTTGTAATATGGGTCATTCATAAGAGGTGACAACTGGCCTGCGCTGCAATAATTTGCATTGCCAAGTCTGGGTTTCAGTGTACCCATGTACGTATATATAGTCTTACTTGAGGGATTAACCGCACAGTTATAGTTTTGATAAGCGTTACGTGGATTTGTTAATGTGGCTTCATTCAAATCCTCCAATCGTATCAAGGTATCCAGTTCCTTTCTGGGATAGCAATCTGTTCCGTAAGCGATAGCTTTCAGATGAACGTCCTTCCCGGCAACCAGATCCTCGATCACGTGTCCACCGCCATATTTGAACTCACCCGGAAATACTTTATTCAGAGGGTCATCTTCCGGTAATTCCGTAACACCGATGTATAAATCTATAGCCGCCAGCCCCGCATAGGCATTAATATTGTTGAGCCACGCTTTTTGAATTTTGATTCTTGGCTTAGAGTGTCCAATGTTTAGAAATGCTCCGCTGGAACACATTGGCGCAAAAGTTCCTGTTGTGACCACGTCTACCTTTTCAGACGCTTTTTTAGGTCCTTCCTGTTCAACTATATCTATCATCTCTTCTGCCGTAGCAACCACGACTTCGCCTTTTCTTATCTTTTCATTAATCTCCGCATAAGTTTTTGACATTGTAAATCTCCTAAAATTTTTGACATGGTTCACAATTAAGGTAACAATTTTTGGAATCAGAAGAGCAATCTAGCCAGCTAATTTAATTTGTTACCTCGATTCATAAGAAAAATGAGCCATCCCAAATTTTTGATATAAAATGATCCTAAATGTAGGTTGGGTTGAGGAACGAAACCAAACAAAATATTAATATAGTCGGGTTTCATTGCTTCAACCCGACCTACTGATATTTCTAATTAGCTTTTTAGCTTTAAAAAGAAAAAACCCACTAACCGTTGAATTCCCTCATCGGTTAGTGGGTTTTTCACGATATGATGACATTACAGTCATCCTCCCAAACCGAGAGGGTAACGCATGTACATATAATGCATCATCACCGCTACGATATATAGAAATGTATTCATGTTAAAAATATCCAAAAAAACAGTCTTTTGATATAATCTCTACTAATTTACTATAATTAGTAGAGATTATACATAAAATCTAGGTTCTTGTCAAGTAAAAATTTTCGGACAACCAGGTGTAAACTTCCTGTCCGCTCTTATTTTCCTGACGGAACGAAGCTGACTTTGACTTTAAGTTCCACAGGTAGGCATTCACCCGGTGCTATCAGCAGATTCTTGACTTTGTATGGAATGTTTATCTCTTTGTCGTCTGACAAATCGCTAGTCTTTGATTTCATGGTAAACAATATTGACTTACCTGCGGGAAGTTTTATATTTTTTGGGAATGAAACTTCCTCTAATTCACCGTTTGACGTCAGTTCGTACGTTATATCGGATTTGTTATAGACCTCGATCCTGACTGAGCCTTTTCCCTTGATAGTAACCTGCGGGTTACTGATCTCAATCGAAGCGTCGAATATTGGCTTCAGGTAATCGGGTTCTCCGATAAGCATGTTTTGTGAATAGACAACGGTACGACGGGCGAAAAGTGCCTCTTTAAGGCTTTCTAACGACCTTTCCTTTGCAAATACAAGAGTCATGGGCCTGAATTGTCCATTGTGGATGTCGTAATCCAGATTTATCGGATCATGGACGTCTGAGTTCCCCAGCATAGTCAGCTTTTTCTCAAGACACCATTTATGTGCTTCGGGATAGTAAGTTAAGCCGTTTACGACCTCAATGCCTTTTATCCATCCGTTTTGATATAGTTCTTCATGCTCTGGATACCAGACACCTTTTCCATCAGATTGTTGATAACCCGGATGATTCCAGAAAACGAATGCTCCTTGATCAATCGCCGCTTTTATGGCGTCTTTATAGTTATCGGTTTTCAATGGTGTCACGTCATTTAAGAAAATGGCATTGAAATGGCCGGGAGGCATACTTCTGGTAATCTCTCCACCTTTGATGATCAGCAGATTCATAGAATTTGCCGTTGATTGCGCGATCTCGTAAGGTCTATTAAGATTTGGCTTTATATCCTGTGCCTGATGCTCAACGTGATCGGTGAGTGCAAATGCGTCCAACCCATGACGCCATGCTTCCTCTGCTCGTACGTCTGGCCACACTTTACCATCAGAAAACACGGTGTGCATGTGAAAGTCGCATTTCAGCATGACGTAACCGGGTATTTCAGGGATCCTCGGTTCGATCCTCACTTCCTGAGCGTAACTGGAAATCCCCAGAGCAAACATAAGAAGCAAAGCGATCACAAAAATCGGCAGATATTGTCTAACGTACTTAAAGAGCATGTTTAAATCTCCTTTTAATTACAATTTTTAATATCTCGGTGGAGGCGGAGTGAAAGTTGATTCCACAGGGATTGCGTGTCCTTTCTCGGCAGATTCCAGAATTGACAGGCATATATCCAGAACGTGATTTGCCTGCTGTCCGGTGCATCTCTGTGGTGTTCCCTTCCTTAAAGATTCAGCCAATTCAAAGACGGCACGTCCCCATTCAACACCGCCAAAAGGTTCAGCGATAAATGGTAAAGTCCTCCAATCATTATCTCCGATGTTGCGAACACTGATCCTTGACCCGAAATCAACTGCCGTATCCAGTATCAGCGATCCAGTTTCCCCATGAAACTCAATTCCTCCCTGACGGCTGAATCCGAAAAAGTTAGTTGTTATGCGTGCTTTACACCCGGAGGCAAAGGTCAGGCACCCTATCACCTGATCTGGAGTCGTCACTTTGAATTTAGTTCCAGCTTTCGGACCGCTTCCGATTGTCCTCTCTGGTAGAAGAATTTCAGCGTCGCCAAGTGCCTTCACTACGGGACCCAAAATGGCGGTCAGTATCGTGAGAGGATACACCCCAACGTCCAGCATTGGACCTGCCCCGGGCTGATGGAATCCTTCCGGGTTTGGATGCCACAACTCGATCCACGACCAGTTCATCTCTGCATAAGCTATCAAAGGCTTTCCAATAATACCGTCATGAATTACCTTCCGAATAGTCTGCTGCGCTTCACCAAGAAACGTGAACGGTGAACAGGACAGCCTTACTTTATTCTTTTCTGCCAGTTCAAGCAGGCGCTTACCATCCTCACGTTTCGTTGCAAGAGGTTTTTCACTGTGAACGTGCTTCCCCGCTGAAAGAGCCATCGAGGATACTTCAGCATGGGCATGATGCGAAGTCAGGTTTATTACCAACTCAACTTCGGGATCAGCCATAACGTCCTCAAGCTTATCGTAGACATGACCTCCATAGTTATTGACGAAAGCCTTCGCCTGCTCTGTTATAACATCATACGCACCTATGATCTTCACCAGATCAGGTTTCGTTTTCAGACTGCTTCCGTAAGCACCAGATATATTACCGCAACCGACTATCGCTACTCGTAACGGAGCAAAATCACTCATTTAATTTTCCTTTCTCATAGTCTATTGTTTAACCAAACAAGTTGATTAGTTTCATTAAAAGTGATTAACAATGGCAAAAATAGAATATCAGAAAAACACGCCAACAACAAGGCTAAAATGAACCGTAAAAAATCAGAATCTATACCATTTAACAAGCGTAAGGAATACAGCAAAACACAGCAATATGGCAAGTGCCGGCAAGGTTGACTTGTAAACTTTCGCATAACTTGCATTGAAATACTTTTGCGTTACAGAGAAGCAAAGATGCGTTGGGGACGCCAATACACCTACGTACCCACTAACGTACGCTAACATTGCAAGGTTCAGGTCTGCACCGAAGAATGGCAAAAGCAATGGAAACGCCAATCCAACGTATCCAATGGTAATACCTGTTATAAAGCCAGTGATCAATGGAAGCAGTATCACCAGTAAAAAATGCGGAATGTGGTATTCCAGAAAGGCGTTTGAGACTAATTCTATTGCCTTACTGTTTTCAAGTACCGCTTTAAAGAACATTACGCTTAATATAAGAAGCAGAAGATCATATTTCAGGCTTTTTTTGATTATTCCCCTCAGCAAACTTAGCTTTATTTTATTCACAATGACTATTAATACGATTGATATGGCTATGGATATTGCAAGATTCAGCTTAACGACTATGGGAAGCAGGATCGCTATGAATATCGGCAGGACTCCGTTCAGCACGACCCTTATATCTTTGCCTGTTGCTTTCTCTGCGCTCATCTTCTTACTCTTTATAAATGCCACGAACATAACGAATCCCAGTACGAAATCAAAAACCATAATTGGCATGTTGAGCAGGAACAAATCCTTAAATGTGATCCCCAAAATCGTTACAGCCAGTATTGGTCCGGGGTACACAGGATTCAGATACTCGGTTATGTGCCTGAACCAATAGTTAATGACGAGTTTTTTCTCAGGCTTTAACCCCATCCTGTTCCCAAGCTCTTCAACAAAAGGTGCTGAAATTACTGCTCCTGATGGCGCCGGAACAAGACCAATCATAAAAGGCAGAGATATGATAACAAATCTCGTATCTTTTATCAGTTTCTCCAATGATACAAGCATATTGCTTAAAATTCCCGAATCTGTCAGCAGGTTACTGAGATAAAAGACGAACAGGAACGCAACCATAAGAGTTAATACATTTAGATTCGTTATAGTCGAGTATAGATCGGAGAACAAGCCCATCCCGTGATGGAACAAAAGCCCTGTCAAAACGCTTCCAGCAAAGAGAGCATAGAAAAGATCAATCCTAAACATAGTCATAGAGATAACTAATATTAGTATCAAAGCAAGTTTTATTATTTCAAACATTATGCGGTTCCTTTTTTATTGAATATGCACCTGATAAGCAAGGTTAAGAAAATCACTTAAACTTTTGCTAAAATTGGTAGTCGCATCCCTTTAGGGTGCGCAACTAATCGCAGTCTAAAGCCTGCGACTACCAGATCAGGTAGAATTCATAATTAACAAAATAGTATTAATCTATCCAGAGAACTTTGAATTTCTGGTCTTATTAAGTTTAACCCAAAGACAGGCTCTTTTCAACTTATTTTCTGCTAAATGGGAATTTTCGCTTGATTTTTTCTTTTGATTGTGTGATAATTTGTTAGTCTATTTTCTTTCTCTGGTGTTGTTGCTGAAAGTATCCGTGCTTTCAACGACAATTTGGTTAGCTCAGTCAAACTCGATACACTGGCACAGCTAAACGTTTTTTTCGCTAAATTAATTTTGTCATTCCAGCGAAAGCTGGAATCCAGAGAAATCCATGGATAGGAAATGGATTCCCGTTCCCCACTTTCGTGAGGACAAGCTTCACGGGAATGACACGATGTATATTATTCAGCGAGGGAACCACTAAATGATTGACAGTGCCTATACAAGCTATAAGGGGAGGTATTATGAGACCGTCATTTCATAAATTATCGCTTATTGCACTGATTGCTGTTTTTGTTTTTGTTGCTGGTCACGTTTATGCGCAAGAGGTAACGATAAACATCGCTTGGGCAGAATGGGATCCTGCGAACTTCCTTGTACAGCTCGCAAAGGATTTTACAAAAGAGACGGGGATCAAAGTCAACGTTGATCAGATCCCATGGGGACAGTTTGAAACAAAAGTTTTCACGACCTTCGCCGCCAAGCCCGATACTTATGATATAATCATAGGCGACAGCCAGTGGCTTGGAAAAGCCGCAGTCGGCGGGCATTACATGGATCTTACGACCTGGATGAAAACAAAGAAGATAGATGCCGCTATAAGCCCGATGGCATTGAAGTATCTTGGCGAATATCCAAAAGGCAGTAAGAGATACTACGCAGTTCCTGCTGAGACGGACTGCAACGGGTTCGCTTACAGAAAAGACCTTTTCGAGGATCCAAAAGAGAAACAGGTTTTCAAAGCCAAATACAAATATGATCTTGCCGTTCCCAAGACCTACAAAGAATTGAAGGACATAGCCGAATTTTTCACCCGACCGAAGGCTAACCCGCCATTGTATGGTGTTGCCCTTTGGCTTAGTAAAGATTACGATTCCGTGACCATGGGATTCCAGCAGGTAATGTGGTCTTACGGAGGCTCTTATGGAGATGAAAAGACATACAAGGTTGAGGGCATCCTGAACAGCAAAGCGGGCGTTGATGCTCTGCAATATTACGTTGATCTGGCAAAATTCACACCGCCCGGTTCCGAAAACTACTATTGGAGTGAGTCTTTGACAGCACTACAACAGGGAACAGTTGCAATGGGAATGGACTTCTTCGCCTTCCTCCCTGGACTCTTATCGAAAGAGAAAACCCGTTATTATGATAAGATGGGCTTTTTCGCAGGTCCGTCCGGTCCCGCTGGACGCTTTATCAGTATCGGCGGTCAGGGTATGTCGGTATCGAAACATTCCAAACATCAAACAGAGGCTCTGAAATTCATAGAATGGTTCTGTAAATATGAGAATCAGCTTAAATGGGCTAAACTCGGCGGATTCCCGGCAAATGATAAAGTACTGCAATCAAAAGAATTCCAGACCATTGCTCCTTATAATCCCGCTTTTGTTGAGAGCATGAAGTACGTCAGGGATTTCTGGGCTGTTCCAGAGTATGCTGAACTTCTGCAGAAATGTCAGATTGACTGGAATGCGGCTATAACCAATCAGAAAACCCCAAAGCAAGCTATGGATGAACTTGCTAAGGAACATGAGGCTATCTTCAAAAAAGCTGGATACACCAAATAACTTAATTCTCTGACACATTTGCATAGGGGCAGGTTCACTGCCCCTTACTTTTATAGTTATTTCAGGAGTTTTTATTGTGAATGTTATAACTGCCTCTAAATCTCGTGGTATGCAGGATTACAGGCTGAAGATGATGTTCATCATACCCACTATAATCCTTTTAGTAGTGATGAATATTTTTCCGCTTTTATGGTCTCTAGTATTGAGTTTCACAAAATACTCAGCGATCAAACCTGATCCTCCACAATTCGTTGGTACGGAGCACTACACTCAAATACTATCAGACAGTTCAACCTGGGCGTATTTTAGAACGACTGCTTACTTTGTTGTACTGGCAGTTGCGGCACAATTCATCATAGGTTTTGGTTTGGCTTTGCTTCTGAACCGAAATTTTAGGGGTAAGAGTTTCGTCACGCCTCTAATGTTGATCCCTATGATGCTTTCGCCTGTGGTAGTCGGTCTGTTCTGGCGGTTCATACTAGACACCCAATGGGGATTGTTCAACTACCTTTTATCTCTGGGACCCAAAAGCCTGTTCGTTGTAGCTGATGGGGTAAACCGATTTGCCTATCTCATTGATTTCCCGTATATAATAAGTACAGGCATAACCGACGGTCTCCAAAAAATAACCGAAAGCGCAAGGGGCATTATCTGGCTAACGAGACCGAAATCAGCCCTTTTCTCGCTTGTCATAATTGATACGTGGATGTGGTCGCCTTTTATGATGCTTCTTTCATTAGCGGGACTTTCCGCAGTACCGAAGTACCTCTACGAAGCGGCTGATATTGACAGGGCATCCTCGTGGTTCAAATTCAGGCACATAACGCTTCCTCTCGTGGCGCCTTTGCTTTACATTGCGCTTCTGTTTAGAACTATGGATGCCTTCAAGCTGTTTGATCTCGTCATAATCGGCACAAACGGCGGACCGGGTTCAGCTACCGAGACCGTATCGCTTAATTTATACAGGCGGGCATTTGAATCGTGGAATACCGGGGAATCCTGTGCATTAGCATATATTCTGCTCATCATCATTATAGCTTTGAGCAATATCTACATCAAATATTTGAATAAAGCGAGGAGTGGTTCGTGAAACGTAAATCAAAAGAAAAGGCGTATCATGTAATAGCACTTGTGGTAATAGCCATAGCGCTGATTTTTTACCTTATACCTGTCTATTGGATTATAACGACTTCATTCAAGCCTTACATGGATATTTTTGCCATGCCGCCGAAGTTTACCTTTAAGCCCACGTTTGACAACTACGTGGGATTGATGACAATAAGAGCTATGTCAGATGGAAAGATGAAAGTTGCCAGTGCATCGTCGTATCCCTGGCAGTTGCTCAACAGCATAATAATCGGGTTTGTCAGCACTGCGCTTGCTGTATGTTTAGGAACGATGAGTGCTTATGCCTTCTCAAGATTTCCAGTTAAGGGCAAGGGCGATATAATGTTCTTCATCCTCAGCACACGCATGATGCCGCCGGTTGCTGTGGTTATACCTTTGTTCCTTATGTATAGGGCGTTGCACCTGATAGATACGCATATCGGTTTGATACTGCTGTATACCACCTTCAACGTATCTTTTGCAACATGGATGATGAAGGGATTTATGGACGAAATACCGAAGGAATACGAAGAGGCGGCTTTGGTTGATGGCTACTCACGTTTCAGTGCTTTTTTGAAGATAGTTCTTCCGCAGTCGGTGACAGGTATCGCCGCAACCGCCGTCTTTTGCCTGATCACTGCTTGGAACGAGTTTACATTCGCACTTATAATGACTACAAAGAACGCCCGAACAGCACCGCCATCGCTTGCAAGCCGAATGGGGTCATCTGGGGTCGAATGGGGACAGATCGCCGCAGGGACGTTTATATTTCTCATACCCATTGTTGTATTCACTTTCATCATGCGCAATCATCTGCTCAGAGGCGTCACCTTCGGAGCGATAAAGAAGTAAAAACGAATATTGATCAATCCCATATTTCATGTTATCATTTTGTCACAACCCACAACTTATCTGTTTTGCAAAAGGATAAGGGAGCATATCACAATAAGGGAGATGTTATCTGTGGCAACCCTCACAAAATCGGTAAAAGTAACTTTATCGGAAGAGCAATATGACCGTCTGCGGAGTTTAGCTGATAAACAACATGAGTCCATCGCTTCGTTAATCAGAGATGCTTTAAGCAATCTTCTTGAGAATAGCACTTCACAGAAAATAGTCGCCATTGGTGAAAAATCAAAACGCAAGTTACGTGAATACGAAGCTTATGGTATATGGGCAGATAGAAACGATATGGCAGATGGCGCTGAATGGGTAAGAAAGCAACGTGAACGCTGGAAAGAAAGGCTTTCACGAAGTGAACAGTGATTAAAACTATATAGGAGTCAGAAATATGCCATTTAATGTTAAAAAACGTGGAAAGTTGACCTATTATTATCATGGGGATCATCCGGTTCTGTCGGCACTGGTGACAGAGGAACTGCCAGATGGTGATCTTAAGATTTACTTCGCTGGGCTGACAGGCGGATATTCAGCAAAAGGTGTGCTGAACCTTGATGAGCTTGTCACGATGGACCCGATAAGGGAGATCCCGCTTGTTTTCAAAAGCTGGGAATTATGGCTGAAAGAAGCGGGTATCTGCGAGTCATTAAGGGACGTTGATTTTATAGAGGTTCATGCTTTCGGCTGTCAGCCAAAATCGCCAAACCCGCTAGTTGATCCTGCCGGTTATGCTGCGGAACAAGAACGACTCCGTGCCGCTTATTCGGAGGGATACAGCAATTTCTTCCGTGATTATCTTCCCGATAACGGCGTACCTGCAAGGTTCACTGTGCATTTGGTGGATGTGCCAGACAAAGCGGCTTCTTATGAATTTTACTCAACCGCACTCTATCAAAGGTCATTGCAAAAGATATAAAATAGTAGGGGCGTATTGCCATACGCCCCTACAGATTAATCAATGAACACTTTTAAACCTCTCGATCACAAAGGATGCCTTGAATTAGCTGATACGTTGGGTGATACCCCTGAGACTGCCATCTCACTACATCTGCTCAAGAGAGGATTATGCCGTGCTTACGTAGCAGGCGATCTATCGCATTTTGATGGTGCTATTTTACAGAACGTGCTTGATCCTGCAGAACCAACAGGCTTTGGCTCAAACCCGGAAATTCTATGGGAATTGCTGAAATCAGTGAACGATTGGGCATGCGTTGACGTAGAAACGGAATGTTCATTGGCACTTGGCAAGATTATCGAGTCAGAGACGGGTCTCAAAGTCCGATATTACGGCGATATTTATTATGCGCTCATGAAACCTGCAATAATATACCAGAATGACTTTGTGCGTCAACTTACCCTTGACGATCTGGAACTGATCGAGTCCGCACCTGATGATCTCAGTAAAAGTGGATTTGAAAACTATCGCTGCCTGTTGACCGAAGGATTCTCTGCTGGTGCCGTTATATCAGGTAAGCTCGTTGGTATAGCCCATACGTCAGCAAGAAGCGATCTTCATGCAGACATTGGTACTTTCGTGCTGGAGGATTATCGCAATCGTGGATTTTCAACTGTTGCGGCATCCATCGTTGCGCAGCGTGTTCAGAAAAGCGGTCAGACGCCTGTATGGAGTACAGGTGAGAGCAATTTCGCCTCGCAAAAAGTCGCCCATAAAGTAGGATTCACAGAGGTTGCACGCCGTACCTACGTGATTCTGGAAAAGAATTAGGAATTTAGCCACGGATTAACACGGATTTGCACGGAAAAGAAAGGATGTTAGATGTGGGATTAAAACAGGTTGGGTCTCGACTACTCAGCATCTATACCTTATCTCGAAGTTTTCTCGCTGGATTGCCAACCATTACGCTGTTAGGAGGTACGTCTTTAACAACGACACTACCCATGCCAATTACGCTTCCATTACCGATTCTTAGATATTGCTTGATGGTGCAAGCCTGTCCCAAATAGCAATCATCCTCTACCGTAACACAACCAGCCAGACTGACGCCGCTACAAACAACAACTCTGTTCTCAAGTTTGCAGTCGTGATTTATGATACTGCCACTCAACACAAAAACCCGATCGCAAAGTGTAGCTTTAAGACCGATGAAACAATTGGGATAAACCACGCATCCTGCGCCGATATGTGATGTTTTTGAAACAAAAGAGGATGGATCAATAATGCTAATCAGTCTCTGTTGAGGTATCCGTGCCAGATCAGGATACTCGTTATCCGGAACGTACCAAGCATCCGAATAGTTATTAACGATTTTCCATGTCCCCAGTATAGGGTATCCGTTAATTTCCTTCTCAGCACAAGCTTCTTGCTTATATGACGAGATAAAGCCCAGCAGATTCCATGTCAGTACAACTATGTTTATTCGTTCGACGATCTCTGCCATCTCGGCGGCATGGACGCCAGTTCCCAGTATAATCAAGTCTTTCATAATCGTCTTAAACCAATTTCCATTTATTATATAGGTTGAATTGACAAACCCAACGTAATGTTAGAATTGTTGGGTCTCGTGCCTCGATACCAACCTACCGACTGCGTTTTTTGTATTTTTTAACGATTACTTAATATCTCCCCATTTTGTCGCAAGTTTTCCATTAGACGATACCGCAAGAAGATTTTTCGGTGTCATCGCTACCTTAATCTCATTTTCGCTTAATGCACGACGGAAAAGCATTGCTTCATCTACTATCCCAACGAGGAATTCACCAGTATGGCGACCAATGGCTAAAGGAAAATTGTTAGTCAAATCTTCAGCTACATCATCTTTTTCAGATTCAAGATTTCCATCAACATATAGATAAGCCTTCTTTTTATTTGTGTCTCTAACTAATGCTACGTGATGCCATTTATCATCATTTATGGCACTCTTTGACCACTGCTCTGTAAGTTTACTGGCATTATCTCGTATATAAGCATGAACCTGGTTACTGACATTGTGGAACATGCCATAAAATGGCGTTGTACTAGCACCGACTGCGTATTTAGCAAGCAGGTTGCCCTGCCCTGTCGGAGCGCCAATTATCTTTGCCCAAACCATGGCAGTTAAGGAGTCTTCCGCCCCGAAATTTAGATCAGGAGCGTCCTCCACAGTGACCCAAGTGTCAACACCGCCAAATTGCAGTGCCTTGCCAAATTTTCCTTCGACTGACTTTGCACCATGATTCTCGCCGTCGTGTCCAACACCTGATAAATCCTTGATGACCTTATCACTGCCATCATCAAATGAAAGGTATACCACAAGCCCTTCCACTTTGGCAACTGCATAAGATGCGAAAGTAATAAATACGAAACACGATAAAATAACCAATTCAGATACAACCTTAAAACTCGTTTTCATTTGATTACCCCTTTCTTTCGTATAAAATAATATTAATCCATCAGCAAGTTATTAAGTTGGCAAACCCAACGTAATATTAGAATTGTTGGGTCTCGTGCCTCGATACCAACCTACGAGTTTTCTAACTCCTCGATTTCTTTGTCACGGCGATGGTAGCCCATGCGGTTGATCATCTCTTTTGCGGTGGTCAGATGCTTCCTTGCCTTTGCACTATCGCCTTTAGCATAATATAGGCGTGTGTATGCAAGGTGACAATCCGCCAGATGCAAGCACATACCACCACGACTGGCGATGCTAAAGGCGGAGTCTATGTCGTGTTGTGCTTTGTTATAATCTTTACGGATGATGTAAAGGCTGGCACGTGCCAGCAGACCACGAACAATGAATTCTTGATGTCCAGCCTGCCGTAGACCGTCAACAGCCTGATTGAGATGCACCTCTGCATCTGTAATACTATTTTCCTCCTGTATGAGCATATAAGCACGACCGAGTGCAAGGTGGTCAAGGGCGAGGCTAAGAAGAGAATACCATTCTGCTTTTTCATATTTTATTGTGTGCCCAGCCCGTCTAAGCACTTCCTGATACTGCCCCTGACCAAGAAGAAGGTCACAGTATTGATAACCCTGAAGGGAATATAGGATCGGATACTTAGGCTGAAATTCCTTCTGCATATGCTCTGCGGTTTTGAACAATGGCTCTGCCTTCTCAATCATGCCATTCTGGTGAAGCGCATCTGCTAGCGCTGTGCGTCCTGCCATTCGCCAAAAGGCATCTCCGCTTCTGTCTGCAAGTTCAACGCTTTGTTCACTATATCTCACTGATTCTGCAATGTTGCCGATTGTCAGGTATAACTCGCTGAGGTTACTTGCCTCAACAGCAGCTTCTTTCCAGCGTTTCTCTGTAATGTCAGCTTCCAATGCTGACTGCATTGGCTGTGCGGATTCAGCCAGACGACCCAACCCTCGCAAAAGGAAGCCTGCTTGACTCAGTATAAAGGCTTTTGCTTCCTCGTCCAACTCATCTACTGGTTTGCTCCACGGCTCAGAAAAGGAGCCTGATATTGCTGAAAGGTCAGAACCAAATGCCCCTAGCTTTTTCAAACTGAAATACTCATCTCCTCTTAGAATTCTCTGCCAGTATACCTCAGCAAGTGCTTCCTGCCATCTGCCTGCATGACAGCCATGTGATACAGCCTGATATAATGGCGTCATCTCCTCTAGCGTATCCGGACGCTCCTTTGCATGAGACTTGTACCACTCATAAAGCCTGTTGTGTGCTTCCTTCCATGCCTTTGGGTTGTTTGCCTTCAGCTTCTCACCGAAATGCTCTCTGACAAGCGGATGGCAATCCAGGTCATCAGGTTTGTTCTTATCCTCATCTGAAAGCAATCTGGCTGTCCTAAGGTTCTCTAAGGCGAATCGCCATTCCGCAGGAGTCAGATTCTCTAGCTTAGAAGTCAATCCCTCTATAATTGGCTTCTCCCTGACTGCCTGAATTGCTCCCCATTCCGCCGGTCTGTCGAACAATCCCATGATATACAGTATATCAAGCTCTGGCTTACCTTTGAGCCATATCTCGTAGGATTCCATCACTCTTCTGGCATGTGCGCCCTGTTTTTTTGCATCTGTGAGCTTTGGTATCTCTTTCCGTCTGCGGATGTCTCCACGATAGACAGTCTTGAGATATGTGCCTAGTAATGTCAGCGCAAGGGCATGACCTTCAAGGTCAACGACAGCCTCTTTCAGTTCATCAGGTGTGCCATCAGCACCCAGCTTTTCAAGCAACATTGCCCCATTTTCTGGAGACAGGTTCTCTAGCTCTATCTCCTCAACTGAATCTCCGATGTCGTCCTTGATGTCGTCCTTGATGTCGTCAACCTGAATGCGTGTGGTTATGATGCAAAGCCCTTTATTACTGTGTGCCAATTCCTTCAGCAAGCACTCTATTGATGGGTCTCTGAGCCTCCCTTCCATCTCGCCGGGAGGATACTGCAATGGCTCTAATCCATCAAGTATGAGCAATGTCCTGTGAGTTTTGACAAGTTCAGCCAGCCTTTCGCCCTTATCCCATGGTAAGCCTTCATTCGGATTGGGGTCGCCGAACCATCCCAACGCAGATGCAATGAACTGGTCAGCAGAAGCCTGTTTATCTTCACTTGTCCCCTGACTGTAGAACGACCAACCGAGGACACGCTCTGCACCTTTGTAGTTTTCCTTAGCCATCTTGTTAAGCCAAGCATTGACCAGAGCGGTTTTGCCTGTTCCACCGAATGCGACAATTGAGACTATGCTTGTCTGTGGGTTCTCCCAAGCCTTATCGAGTATCTCAAGCCGTTTTTCTCTACCGAACAGGTCATGGCTCGTGGGTGGTAGTTTGGCTAGAGAGATTTTAGCTTCTCGTAGTTTGGCAGTTATTGATTTATCAGAGTCATCTTCTATCATAGGTAGCTTATAGGTGTTGAGTATGCACCACAATAACTGAATAGCATTGTACATAGCATAACGACGAAGCCCACCTTTATTGAGTTCATCTAGCTCATTCTTGCGCTCATCTGCATAGTCAGAAATACCACGTAAAATCAGAGTTTTCTTAGGGTCTATCTCTTGATACACTGCTGTCATCATACCACCTGATTCCATCTCAAGTGCAAGATATTTTCGATCCCTCTTTTTTAGCCATTTTATGAATGCTTTTGCTGTACCAACAGTCGGTCCTGATGCAACATGACCATCACATACGAACACCTTTTCTCGAATCAGATTATTAGAGATAAGTTCACTATAAATATTTGGCGGAATAAGATTCTGAATCTCATTCGCACAGGAATCAATACATTTTTGGAATTGTGTTCCATACACATATTCAAGATTTTTCACAAGATTGATTATATCATTACTAGGACGATATACTTCACCACTGAGTTCAAAATCGAATCCTATATCATCATCTTTTTCAACAGCCTTAGAGTTTTCCAGATAACAATCTACCTGTGTTGCGGTAACTACATCCCCAACCATCACATCATTGCTAATACCACCAGCTATACCAAGCATAACGATAGTGTTTGGGTTGCATCTTTCAACAAGCTCTTTAGTACGCAATGCCGCTTTAGTATGCCCCATATCTCCAATGAATGTCGCTACACACCGATATTTTTTATCTGTATTGGTATTCGGGTAGTCAAAGTAATAGTAATATTGCATCTTTTCATCAGGAACCGGGTTGCACCAATCTTTGATATGTTTATGAAACTCAGCAAATTCTTCCTTCAGGGCAATTATGATCCCAATGTCTATCGGGTGATTTTTCCATTTTTCATCATCAAGGCTGTTTGGTGAGTTCATGGCATCAACTCCTGTTAGGATTGTTGGGTCTCGTTCCTCGACCCAACCTACGCAAGCTGAATGGTACTGACTTAACGAGTTTTAACCCCAAAGGGGTGTCATATTTATAGAAAAAACAAGCAAAACAACCCAAAGCTCCAGCGGAGCGATATATAAATCACCATTGTTGAAAAATATGTCGCTCCGCTGGAGCTAATAATTTTGCCTGACTCGTTTCTATAAACATAACGCTCCTCTGGAGCTTAATTGTAGGTTAGGTTGATAAACCCAACATAATATTGGAATTGTTGGGTTTCGTTGCCTCGACACAATCTACGCAAGCAACAAATACACACTCGTTTTTATAGCCACTTCCTGCATTTGCGCCTGCATGTTGGGATGGGTGCGGGTATTGTTGTTCTGGATTTCGGTGGTTATCTCAGGAATCATGGGCATGAATTCTCGCCACGTCTTGCGGAAATACTCTCCCTGTTCACCTGTGTAGCCCAACGGCTTGCTTTCGGGGATAGGCTCTGCGCCGATGGATTTCCATTGCTTCACTATCTCATCAGCCCACTGCGTATTGGCTTTCTGGATATGCTCCGGTAACTCGTCCTGCACTATGGGCAGAATGATCATTGCGTTGTATTCGCTGTTCTCAAACTCTGTCTGATGTATGTCCAGCCATCGCCCGGGACCATACTTTTCCCATGTACGTTTGACTAAACGAAAATAAGCAGACTCAAAATCCCTGTTCGGCTCAACGTATTCATGCTCGTTTAGTCGCTCGTAGACTATGCCGATGGTTTCCGGGAACTCGTTGCGGATACTCCATCTGCCCATGCGTTTCCACATTTTCTTCGTCTCAGGGTCACGCCCTCGCATGAACGTCCAGAACTCATCGTTAGTATATTTAGTCCCATCCCAATAATCCACCGGCGCTCTGGAACGCCCATCGGGGTTTGCATCAGGAATGAAACTCAGGACGCATTTGTCCAATACGTCTGCTATGTCTGGTATGTCTGATTTTGTGTCATCAAGATTTTGGCCTGTCAAAAGCTGGTTGATGACGTTCATGCAGGCGACTGTCCCGGCAGGTTCGTGAGCGTGAGGAACGGAAAAGAGCAGTTTTTCCTTTTTGTCTGATGGAGTGTGAAAATTGGTGATCGTTATTGCATAAGCCTTTAGTCCGACGTATTGTTTAACGTAGTCAACGTCAATAAGATCGGCATGATCACTTTGCCATAATTGTACCTGACGATCAACCTGATAGGGTCTAGTCAGCCAATGTTCTAAGTAATTCATAATACCACCTTTTATGTTTAGCCACGGAAACACACGGAATGACACGGAAAGAATAATTCAAGATTGAAGATTCAGAAAACTGTTCTATAATGATGTCCCTTGCATTTTTTATCTTTTCCTTTTTCCGTGCAAATCCGTGTGTATCCGTGGCTAAATTCCTAATTAAACCATGCTCTAAATCAGAACTGTAAAAGCTCAAGTGCTTTTTGAATAATCATCTCACCTGCCTGTATGATAAGCTTGCTTGAACGTACCAGATCGGTCTCGTATCCCCCGCCTGTGAACGCCTCGGCAGTTGGGATGTAGCCGACACAGCCATTTGCCAGTTCAATTACAAAAGTAGGCTTCAGCGCAGAACCCTCTTTGATGCTCATACCAAGCTCACAGAAGTATTCTGCTGGAATACCTATAATTCCGCTTTTTCCGATACGGACAGCCATCATTTCCGCATGGGCATTGGGGTCTTTATCCCGGTCTTCAGCAAGTAACAGAAACTCCCTTCTTACAATATCTTCATGGACTGTTGGCGCAGGAGCTAATGGCTTGCCAGCGAAAGCCTTTCGTGCCTCATCAAGCCTATCTTTCGGAATTTCTCTGATGGGAATGTCGAGAACGTCCATACGGATTTCTATATCAACACTATCTGAAGGCATGAGATCAGTTCCCGCTATTACTTTGAGTGCCTCACAGCCAATAGCCATGCCCATTCGCTTGCGCCATGCGTGTCCGCCCTCACTCCTCTTGGGATTTTCAACATCTATCTGGCATACGTTGCCACATGCGCCGTTACCATATAATACTATTGTATCGTTTCCGAGCATCTGTTTAATGGTATCCCTTATGGCGCCGGGATAGTCAGCAGATATTACGTTATCCCCGCCGACAACTGTTGCGTGGCACGAAAAATTGACCAGAACAGAGATGATTTTACCTGATTTATTCTCTACAAACAGGACGTTGAGTTCGGGATCAGCTTTTCCCTGAACTTTTACAATATCTGGATCGCCTTTGCGAGGGTGCATACGAACCGTTCCGTCCTTCATCCAGTACCTTCTTGGGAAACCCCAACCCTCTACTTTTCCCGACCCGATACCGATATTCGCATCATCCAGCCTGTCGTTTGCCAGCTTTACACTGCCAGCGACCAACTTTATAAAATGAGCGGTATACTCCGGGTCTGCGTTAGTGCCAAGACAACTGACTATGGCAGGTCCCGTGTGAGTATGCGTACCAAACATAAACACATTTTCTGGATTAATATTCGTCTCTTTCCCGACAATTTCACGTATGGCTCGCTTTGTTGTATTGCCAATGGATAGGACATCACACGAGACGAATGCGATACGTGTCTTTCCATCGTCAAGCACCAAAGCGTTAGAATATAGCTCATCATTAACACCGACGGATTTCCTTGCCACCCATTGCCCAACGAGGACTGTACCAACAGGCGGAGTAATGTTTACCTGTGCACTTCCGGCTTTTAGCATGTTTTACCTCCCTTTATGCCTTAATGCGCTAAAAAGAAATGAAAAAACACAAAGACACAAAGATCACGAGGAACACGAGGGAATAAAAAGAAAAAAATCTTGAAAGTTGGGTTTCGTTCCTCAACCCAACCTACTTTTTCTGACTTACGACATTCAATTGCGGACATTATTCTTTCACGAGAAGATAATTCTTTTGTCATTGTGTGTCTCTCAACGTTGTTTGAGGAAAAATATTAAACGGAAAAGACCTTCTTTCCATCTACAATTGTCGTATAAACCTCAAGATTATCATCAGCAATGACTACGTTAGCATCCTTACCTTTTTCGAGGCTTCCCATCCTGTCGTCAACACCTACGATTCTAGCAGGCACGATACTTGCCATCTTTACAGCATCAACTATATTCAATCCTACTAAATCAACCAGCGTCTTGACGAGGTCCTTCGTCCTTACGACACTGCTGGCATAGCCCGTCCTATCGGGCATTATCGCCATGTTGTCCTGAACGAGTGCTTCCTGTCCGTCTTTTGGTCCAAACGTATAAACCCCTGACGGCATACCTGCCCCTCGCATCGCATCTGTAATTACACATACTTTATCAATGCCCTTTGCCTTAATCACGAGCTTTATCAGTTCAGGTGGAAGATGCTTGCCATCAGAAATAACTTCAGTTGTCAGTTCATCCAGCAGAAGTGTTGATTCTACTATCCCGCATATTCTGGCAGGTCCGTTTTTTACGATAGTAGACATGGCGCAGTACATGTGCGTAACGTGGGTAGCTCCCCATTCGATAGCTTCAAGCACCTGACTGTAAGTGGCATCAGAATGTCCTATTGAGGCTACAATATCATTTTTTACAAGGGCTTTTATCAATGCCTTTGATCCATCCAATTCAGGAGCCAACGTCATGGAAGCAATATCATCGGAATATTCCAGTATCCTATCGTATTCTTCGGGTCTTGGGTTTCTGACGAATTTTGGCAGATGGCAACCCCTTTTGGGATAACTAAAGTATGGTCCCTCGATGTGTGCGCCTATGACCTTTGCTCCGTCTATACCTTTGACTCTGGCTTGATGTACCGCTTCAAGGGCTTGCAGAATGGATTCAATCGTGCTGGATGCAGTAGTCGGGAGAAACGATGTTGTTCCTCCGTCGGCATGGTATTTTGCTATGGTTTCAACGTCTGAGAGTGTTCCATCCATGACGTCGCATCCCATACCGCCGTGACAGTGAATGTCTATGAACCCCGGAAGCACCCATTTGCCCCCAGCGTCAATTATCTCACCAATGGCATCAGGTATCGTATCGGATTTGCCGACAGCACTTATTTTTGACCCTTCGATTAAGATAATGCCATTTTCTATAATACCTTTAGGGGTCATGATCTTACCATTTCTAACTGCAATAATAGTTTCCAATAGAAATTCTCCTTTTTGCTGCCTATTCCATAAACAAAACACATTTTACCAGATTCCTATTAGCTGATCAACGTCAAATTATGCAACCGTAATTGCTGCTTGGGATTCTACCAGTACCGTAAGGCACAAAGATTATTAAGGATGTTGGATATTATATCATTTTCCAAAAATTATGGTGCATTAGCACTGGCAGACAAGCTGCCAGTGGCACAGATTTTTATGATAATAATGCACTATGAAATATGGAAAATGGTATTAGATGCGATTTAGTTTAATGCACTCCAAGAACCTAACATCTAATATCCAGTATCTTCTCCGTGCCTTAGTGTCTTCGTGTTTTGATTTATGATTTAGGTTTATTCTGCTTCTTTGGGTTCATCGGTGTTGGCGATAACTGTGAATGCTTTTAAAGCGGGTCCGTCGGCGTATTGCTTCATCATATCGCCGAATGTTTTCAGCCTTGGGTCCATGTTTTGCGAGTTCATAATCTGCATAAGAGTAAGCGGGTCTGCTACTTCTGCCATCATTATGTAATCAACTGAGCCTGTATCTGTCTTTTCGTTAGGCATAGGCATTTTCTTGAGAACCTTCATATTCACACCTTTTACGTCTTTCATAGCCGGAATGAGATACTCATTGAATAGCTTTTCTGCTTCGACTTGATCTACACCTTCTTTAAGCTTTAACCCACCCATTAAAATAACTGTCGAACTCGGAGACTGCTCTGTTTTTTGCTCCTGGGCAAATATCAGAGTTCCCACACCTGCCATGATCACTAATACCGTAACAATTAAAACACCAAACAGCTTTTTCTTCATGATTTTCTCCTTTGTATCTGGAACTACGAATGTTGACTTTAACACTTAAAAGTGGTATCTTATTAAACGTAAAATCTGATGTACTGGTTTAATTTTTAATGAAGTGTTGTGCAAGGCAGGAATACGGATATGGCTGAAATAAAGCGAAGGTTTAATGGCAAAATCAGTTTATGGGGAGGTGTAAACGGTTTTGTAACAGTGGATATTCCTTCAACCATCTTCATGCTTAGACTTTTTATTTAACTTGCTCCAGAATCCAGTCACCTATTGTTTTCAAGGCTGTTGGTGAAATGGTTTCTTCGATTTTAGCATACTCAGCAGGCGACCCTGTCTGGGCAGTCTGGAAAAGATGGTTAAGACCCGGTAACTCCTTGATAGTATAGTGTTCGTTACCACCTGCTTTGAGTGCTTCTTCGATAGCACTCAGATTCTCTTTAGGAGGCACCTGCAGGTCTTTTTCGCCATTTATTGCGAGTACCGGACATTTTACCTTCATTAAAGTCGGCTTGGGGTCGTAAGTCAGAAAATTCTTGAACCATGGCGATAATAAAGATTGTAACTGAGAGTCAAAGCTAGCCATCGCCGCTTTCTTTTCTGCTTCGCTTAGTCCTGCCACAGCATTTTCAATAATTTCACGGATTTTTTTATCAATAACAGCTTTATCATTCTCTTGTTTCACCACAGCGAAGATTTGCTCTTGTATGGCTTTATTTTTGGCAATATCCTCATCTTTTACACCCATAGCTTTGGAAATCAATGCACTTTGTAGGTTTATAATTTCTTCACCGGTTAGACCCGTACCCGCCATCAGCACGATAAATGCAACATCCGGTGATTGAGTTGCCGCTATCGGAGCGATCAAGCCACCTTCGCTGTGACCAATTAGACCGATCTGCTTTGGATTAATCTCGTTGCGGCTCTTGAGGTATTCAACTCCTGCGATGGCATCGCTCGCAAAATCATCAGTGACAGCTTGCGAGAAGTCACCGGTTGATCCGCCTACTCCTCGATCATCTGCACGGAGAACTGCGACCCCCTGTCGTGTCAGGTAATCTGCCAGCACCAGGAATGGACGATGACCGAATACAGTTTCGTTGCGATCTTCGGGACCAGAACCTGAAATCAGCAAAACAGCCGGGAATAATCCACCAGATTCGGGCATTGTCAAAGTTCCTGCAAGCTTTATCCCTGCTGATTTATTCTCGTAAACTACTTCTTCCTCTAAATAAGGATAAGGCTTTATTGGCTCTTGCGGTCTTTGGATTTCTGGTTTTTTATCAGTGCGATTAAGCACGAGTGGTAAAGATACCCCACTCTGTTTCCACTCACCCTCAATCGTATTGCTATCTTTAAACTTTCCATCAAAAGAGCCATTGACAGATTTAACCTCAAAGTGTGCGTTACCATTTTCAAAACTAACTGTTTCTATGGGTATACCCTTCACTCCCTGGTCAATACTATCCAGAGTAGCAGTGAGCTTACCGTCCTGATCTTTAGAAATATTAAATACGACTCTAAGCTCAACGCCCGGAGCTTTCAAAGTTCCCTGCCACATTTCCATGTCTTTGGTATCTGTCGCTTCTTGTGCAAAGGTGTAAGAGCATATTACGAAAGCAACGCTGATAAATAGAATAAATGTTAGTTTCTTCATTGATTTTTTCCTTCTGTAAGATTCTTATTACGCAAATCTCTCGGCTTCTTCGGCGGCGATTTTTGCCCATTCCCACAGCCTTTGCGGTTCATAATGGATAGTGGATACATCCTTCAGTATTATCTCAACGACACATCCCTGGAGCTTTTCCAGAATCTCACGTAGAACCTTGCGGGCTATGTCAGGATGCCAAACATCCCGTGCCAATATCTCAGGATTGGGTTTGAGAGAAAAGACGTAATCATCCGCCATTTCTTTAGCCGCTCTCTCAACGTTGATCCATGGACTCATGGAGATTTTCCTCAAATTTGGTACATTTCTGAGTATCGGAATTTTTATGTCTAGCGGTTCACAGCATCCGTAATACGTCAATCCAAACCGTTTCAGCCATTTCATCTCGTATTGCAGAGCGAATTCCTCGTGCATCTTCGGCGAAATCTCTGAGAATATCTGTGCTGTAGCGCATCCCCAAATGTCTATTGGACGTACGTGTGCAGGGTCGAAGTCTTTTTGAGGGAGTTCGCTGGTATAACCATAGCCACCCGAACCAATGCGGGTGTTGTTGTCGTTCCGTGACAAAAGATTTAATTTCTCCCATTGGTCAAGTTGATGCAGATGCGCATTTACCAGATGATCCATAGCTTTGTGTACCAGTTCAGGGCGCAGATACATATCCTCCATCGCTTCCTGCACACCCCAAAGCCTTATGAGATAATCCCATGGTGCAAACCATTGCCCCGCTATCCCGCGCTTCTCAACAGGCATGATCCCATCAAAGATTTCGACCATAGCCTGATAAGTGCGTTCGGTTGCTTCTTCGTCGTGAGACACCTCTGGAAACTTGATCTTTTTTATGTCCTTTTCTTCACGTATCTGGGGGTGGTAAGTTCTGGACACAACCCCGCTTCTTGGGTCAGTCCTGACTATATCCACATCCTCTCCTAGCCCTAGCCCGGTGTCACGTATGGCAAGCGGAGAATAGATCACGTTCTCGATGATCATATCGCCGGGGAGATGTTCCCATTGATACATAGTCGCTCGCAATCCGTACTCAATTCCACGACAGAACCCATCGGTACATTGGACTTTCAGTTCGTCGTTAAAGTCCAACTCGTGCCATGGTAGCTCGTTTATCCAGATCATCGGTTTGACACGTTTAAGGTCGTTGAGACGTTCCCACGCTATTGCCCTTTCCTTTTGTATGGGAAGGGCGGCTATATCAGCCATTTTCTCGCCAAGCTGGCGCAGTATGTCCTTGTCTTTTTCAGGTATTGGCATTAATAAACTCCCCAATTATAAAAGATGAAGGATGAAAAATTTATTTCTTCTTTCATCCTTCCGCCTTCAGCTCTCGTCTTTAATTCTCTAAACGTGCTGCCCACTTGATGCACCCGGCGATGTGTTTCATAAACCATTCCTTCGCCCACAGATCATCAGGATGTCCCAGTGCAGTATATATTACACGTCCCTGACCATAGCTGTTGCACCACCCAAGTGCGTAATCGTTATCAGGACGATTGCCTTTTGAAATGTCAACTGATTTATTGTCAAGACTCATTAATACGTGGGTCTTACTGCGATCCCAGTTCTTGTAGGTGTAAATTTCGTCAAAGACCTTGAAGCTTTTGCCAAGCATACGTGTCGCTGGATGGTTAGTATCCTCAACTATGACGTTGACTTCCTGCGTCCAGGGATGCCCATTGAAGTATCCGCCAACCAACTCGCCATATTCGGGCCAATCGTAGCCTGTATCGGTGGCGTTGTGGATTCCAAAGAAACCCTTACCGTTCTTAACAAAATCAATCACTGCCTTTTTCTGGTTCGCATCAAACGGCAGACTGCCCGTTGTTGCGAAGATTAGCACATCAACATTTGCCAGTCTTTCCGCTGAAATATTCTGGCACATATGCGTGGTAGTAACGCTCCAGCCATTAGCCTTTCCAATATTTTTGATGGCTACCTCAGCGTTCGGCAGATAGCTATGCTCAAATCCGGCAGAATAACGCAACATTAAAACGTTCATTTTTTGCTCCTTTCCTTTTTTTCATTCAACCATGCCCTTTTATCTTTCAGCCTCGTTTCCATATCTTATTTAACTCTAACTTTATATTCATATAATACACTGTGCTGAATTGGTAAGTCAATACATAAAAAACGCAAAGGTTGACGGTGATTTGAGAATTTGTTAATATAACAATGGCAAGCAATTGTGTTGCAAACTTTAGATAGCAGGGGCTGTCTTTTATGGCATTGTAAAAAATAAAATGAAAATAAACACAAAGACACTTCTCGTTCCGCCGAGTGACGGAAGAACAGAAAATACACAAAGAAATAAAAGAGTGGGAATCAAAAAAACTTTGTGTTCTTAGTGGTTCTCTCGCTAAATACCTTATGGTTTAAATGGCACGCCTCAGCGTGCTGCTACGCTGTTTTTGATGTAGGGACACGCTGAGGCGTGTCCTAAAATAAACATAACAAACTTATCGAGAAAACCACTTAGTGTTCTTTGTGCCTTCGTGTTTAAATTTTTTTACAGTGCCAGCTAAAGCTTAGGAGAATGAAAAATGAATAATCTATCAAAATTCAATATGGCAAAACCTAATCCTATTCAGCTTGCATGGCAGGATATGGAAGTCGGTCTATTCGTACATTTCAATATGTTCACCTACGCTCCGGAATGGGATTTTCGGACTTTCAAAGATCATCCAAGCCCTGAACTTTTCAATCCCGTTAAGCTTGATACTGATCAATGGCTGGAAGCAGGTAAATCATTCGGGGCAAAATATGCTGTCCTGACGGCGAAACACTGTAGCGGCTTTTGTATCTGGCAGACTGAAGCCTATGATTACGGTGTTAAACAGTCAAAATGGCGCAATGGCAAGGGTGACGTCGTCGCTGATTTCATTGAATCATGCCATAAATACGGTATCAAACCCGGAATTTATTACAGCGCCACAGCAAATGGCTATTTGAAGGTAGATAACCCCGGTAGAGTTCAATCAGGAGACCCGAAAGAACAAGCCCGATATAAAGCCATCTGTGAGCAGCAACTCAGAGAATTGTGGAGCAGATACGGCGATCTGGTTGAAGTCTGGTTTGATGGCAGCGCATTGTTGCCAGAGGAAGGCGGTCCTGATATTGCATCGTTATTGCACGAACTTCAACCGAATGCAGTAGTTTTCCAATCACCGCAGGCTTCCATACGCTGGGTTGGCAACGAGGATGGAGTTGCGCCGTATCCATGCTGGAATACTGTTAAAATCAATGGCGAATGGGGTGTTGGTGATCCTGATGGTGAATACTGGTGTCCCGCTGAGTGTGACGTTCCTATCCGTCATGGAGAATGGAGCTGGAAACCCAATCAGGATCATCTGGTTAAACCACTGGGTCACCTCGTTGACCTTTATTATAGGTCTGTGGGTCACGGCTGTAATCTTCTGCTGAACTCTAATCCAGACCGTGATGGTCAAATACCCGAAGCCGATATGAAACGGTACGTTGAGTTTGGTGCTGAGTTAAATCGAAGGTTCAGTAAGGGCATAGCAGAAACTCAAGGCAAAGGTAATGCTGTTGAATTAATCCTCGATAAACCAACAGTCATAGATCACGTAATCACAATGGAAGATATTGCTCAAGGCGAACGTGCCCGGGAATACGTCATTGAAGCGTTCTCCAATGGTGAGTGGAAAGAGCTTTGCAAAGGGTCTTCTATTGGACATAAAAAGATTGATAAGTTTGATCCTGCTGAAGTTTCTAATATACGATGGCGATGTATGAAATCGTCTGCTGAACCGATCATTCGTAAGTTAGCAGTATACAATTGTCAATAGATATAATGAAGAAAAGTTATAGGTAAAATTGTGACTCGATAGCTCCGAAGGAGCGAAATGTTTATAGAAACTAATCAAATCAACAACCTAAGCTCCAGCGGAGCGACATATTTGTTATGCCAATATGTCACTCCTACGGAGTTCATTAGGCTATTTTCATGGTGTTCTATAAACATTTCATCCCTACGGGATTTAGGAATTCAATCATTTTAACTACAAATTTTACATGCGCCAAACAAGGAGATTTCTTACATTTATGACTAACGTACAGACTCAAACGGATGATCTCCAGCTTGTGAAAATTGAGGAAGCGGCTGAGATTGTCGGAAAAACAATACATAATATACGTGACTACATCCAGCGCGGACGGATTGCCAAATATAATATTCAGGGACAGCAAGTTTCTCATGTCGGAAGTGGTGAATTAAGAGTCTCAATACTAGAATTGACAGCATTTCTCAATCTTGTTAAGCAAGGAAACGAGAAACATCATCACGCAGGATTACATCCAGAACTAGGATTCTATTGATTACCAGAATACCAGCGTACCAAGCACGTTCACAGATTACATCCGTATCTAGGCAAATTTATCCCTCAGCTTGTGGAGTGGTTCCTTTCTCGTTATTTTAAGGAAGATGATATAATACTTGATCCTTTTATGGGTTCTGGAACCACTTTAGTGCAGGGAAATGAGATGAAAATGCACACCATTGGTATTGATATTGCAGAATTCAATTGTCGTGTTGCAAGAGTAAAAACAATGAAATACGATATAGAAGGGGCAAGTTACGAAGTTTTGGATGCCGAGAAACGTGTCACTACCTTTAGTAGTTATTTCACTAATTCGGAAGATTCGTTTTTAATGTTGTTTCCAAATGAAAAAATTGAAAATCTTAAACAAAGCCTTTTGGATGAGTGTTCTAGTGAGTATCTAAGAAAATGGTTTGCGCCTCGAACACTTTACGAGATGCTCTATTATCGGAGAATTATACCAGATTATGCTTATCAAGATTTGCTTAGGGTTATACTCAGCCGGGCAGTACGTTCTTCCCGTTTAATAACGCATTATGATCTGGCAACACCCAAAGCCCCTTTGCCTGTCGGACAAGAATATTGGTGCAGAAAACATAATCGAATGTGCAAACCAATTGAAGAGTGTCTGTCTAAGATACATGCTTATAGTGGAGATACTGTCCGTAGAATCAAAGAATACGATAAACTACGATCTGACAAATCAATTACGATCATACAAGCAGACTCTCGTATAGTTGATTTGATAACGTATTTAGATAAAGCAGGAATCAAAGAGCGTTTAGTTGATGGAATCTTTACGTCGCCTCCTTACGTTGGACAGATTGATTATCACGATCAACACATCTACGCTTATGAGCTTTTCGGGATACCTCGTAATGACAATCTGGAGATTGGACCCAAAAGATCGGGAAAATCCAAAAAAGCACAACAGCAATATGTAGAAGATATTTCTGCTGTTTTTCGCAATGCTTGCCAATTTTTGCATGATGATGCAAAAATCTTCATTGTTGCGAATGATCGTCTAAGGCTCTATCCAGAGATAGCAAAGCAAAGTGGTTTAAGAATAGTCGAGAAGTTCCATCGTGCTGTTACCAAGCGTACGGAGCAGGGAGATGATCCTTATCAGGAAACTGTATTCTTTATGATGAAGGAGAAAGCTAATGCCTTTATCAAATGAGCAAAAAATTGCAAGAGTAGAAACAATGAAATACTAATGCACACATAAACTGCTGACCATTGCAGTAGGAGGTTACTGATGACTAAGAGAATGTCTATCCTATTGATTGTGTTGACTATCGTGTCAGGTCTTATTGGTGGAGCTATCACAGGGCGTGTATTTACACCTAAAGTGGCTATTGCAGCAATTAATCAGGACAAAAAGGGAACTTGGGAATATGGAGTATTTTCAATATACAAAAATCAGGATAGAATAGCGCTTGAAAATAAACTAGTTACCGAAGTATATGCTTGGTCAGTGTCTGGTGAAGTTATAGTTGAAAATAAAGAGACAATTGAGGAATTTATGAAGAAGATCGGTTGCAATCCTATTGTCAGTGGTAATCAAGTTTTCATGAAAAACCTTAGTATTTTACTTTCTTATCTAGGCAGTCAAGGATGGGAATTGATAGATTATGATTATAGCATTGATAGGAATAACGTAAAAGATATCTATGATAAGACAGAAAATACTAAATATATCTTCAAACGTAGTAAAGAGCAGTTGATAGACATATAAGGCTATCCTGTGGCAAGGTGTTGCTGAATATATATTTGAGAATGGTGCTAATGCACAAAGTAATATTATGAATATGATAGATGAGAAGGAGAGACAAGATGGCTAACAATATCAAAACTGATGCCCAAGTATGGTTTGATAAAGGAATGACATTATTTAAACAAGGACTTTATCAAGAAGCTATTGAAGCCTTTGAACAATCTATACGTATTAATCCTGATTATGCTTTAGCATACTGCGTTCTAGGTACAGCTTATGGTAACCTTAATCGTTATCTAGAAGAGGTTGAAGCTTATAAGCAAGCCATAAATATCGATCCTAATTATGCTGAAGCATACTATAATCTAGGTGTAGCTTATGGTAACTATGGTAACCTTAATTGTTCTCAAGAAGCTGTTGAAGTTTTGAAGCAATCTATAAACCTCGACTTTGTCCATTTAATGTAAATTGATATGGAAATGGTAGGAACTTTTTTATATGATTGTTTTGTTATTATGCGATTTTTATAAACAATCAAAAAAGGATTCCCACCATGTTTCATGATGATAT
>Ga0315274_10002157_pt1 | contig 29958 bp, 27 predicted proteins | sample YL17G02_20_MG_FD_203700 | JGI IMG/M metagenome (GOLD analysis project Ga0315274, IMG submission 203700) | Sediment microbial communities from Yellowstone Lake, YNP, Wyoming, USA - YL17G02_20 | ecosystem: Environmental > Aquatic > Freshwater > Lake > Sediment | place: USA: Wyoming | collected...
TGGCGTCCACGATATGCAGGCCCTTTTGCCAACCGGTCCAGCTCCTTCGGCGCCACACCGTGCGAGCGGATCAGCACGGTGCCCGAGTCGATCTCGTCCACCGATGCCACCGTCCGCAGACCGGCACTGGCCAGCCGCTCCACGACGTCCTCATTGTGGATGATCGGCCCAAGACAATAGACCGGCTCGCTTCCGTCCGACTGGGCCAGAATCCTCTCCGCCGTGCTGATCGCATTCCGCACGCCGGGACAAAACCCGCATTTCTCTGCTACCAGGACCTGCATAGACGCCTCAATCGTATTGTTCCATCGGGGTATCTGTTCGATGCCCACGCATCCCGGCCCACACGCCCATGGCTGGCGCGTATTTCAGCCCCAGTCGGGTGGCATCGTCAAGCGCGGCTTGGCGATGGCTTTCTATGGATGCGCCGTAATCATCGCCAAAGCCTGCGGCCTTGAGAATGCCACCCGCCGGATTCTACGGGAATTCATCACCGCCGTCCAGAAATGAATCGGGCCGAAGGCACTTGCAAGAAGCACCCCCGGCCACGATTCGAGGACAGCCGAGCCTTATGGTCTACTCGAACGGGACAACCACGAACTGTGAGGCGTCCTCACGTTTGATCAGAAAGAGCACCTTGCCGCCCTTTCTCGCCTGCTTCATGGCGTCGCCAAATTCCTTGACGTTGGTCACGTTGCGATTGTTGACGGAAAGGATGAGATCTCCCCGCTGGATTCCCTGCTCCGCCGCCGGGCCGCCCGGCTGCACGGCCGTAACAACGACCCCCTCTCCGGGCTGGTAGCCCAATTGGTCGGCCAATTCCTTCGTCAGATCCTGGACCTGCAATCCGACGCTTTGTTCAGGCTCCTCGGCGGGCTTCTGTGCCTGTGCGACGGTCCCGGCCCGCTCGCCCAGCGTGATCGTGAGTTCGAGCGGTTTGCCGTCCCGCAGGCCGTTGAGGCGGATGTTGCTGCCCGGCCGAATCGTGGCAATCTCATTGCGGAACGCGCCGTACGATTGGACTTTCTTTCCGTTCATCTCCAGGATCACATCGTGGCTCTTGAGCCCGGCCTTGTCCGCCGGCGAGCCCTTCTCCACCTGGGCCACGACCACGCCACCCGGGTCTTTCAGGCCCAGCAGTTCGGCCATGTCGGACGTGACGTCCTGGCCGTAGACCCCCACGTATCCGCGACTAACCTTGCCGCTGCTTTTCAACTGGTCCGCGATGGTCCTGGCCATATTGATGGGAATGGCAAAACCGATCCCCATGTAGCCGCCGCTCTGGCTGACGATGGCCGTGTTGATGCCGATGGCTTTGCCGTCGAGGTTGATCAGCGGCCCGCCGGAGTTGCCCGGATTGATGGCCGCGTCGGTCTGGATGAAATCCTCGTACGCGGCGATGTGCACGTTGCTGCGCCCCACGGCGCTGATGACGCCGACGGTGACGGTCTCACTGAGGCCGAACGGATTGCCGATGGCAATGACCCAGTCACCAATCTCAATTTTATCGGAATCGCCCATAGGAAGGACGGGGAAGTTGTTGCCCTCGATCTTGATCAGGGCCACCTCCGATTCCGGGTCGGTGCCGATCAGCTTGGCGTTGGTAAACTTGCGGCCGTCCTTCAGCTCCACGGTCATCTTGTCCACGTCGCCGACCACGTGGTTGTTCGTCAGGATGTAGCCATCTTCGCTGATGATGAAGCCGGAGCCTTGGCCCCGCTCCACGTACTTCTGAGGGCCCTGCCTTTGCGGCATCCGGCCGCCGAAGAACCTGCGGAGAAAGTCATCGTCGAACTGGCCGAACGGATCGTTCAGCCCGAACGAACCGTCAGACCCCATCGGATTCACCTGCACGGACTTCTCCACCTTGATGGACACCACCGCGGGCATGGCCGCTTTGGCCGTCGTCGAGAACGCCTTCGACAGCTCCTTCGCCGCCTCCGCGCGGGCCTGGGACAGGGCAGACCCCGCCGTCACCAGCATCGAGACAAACAACGCGCCGAGAAATGCCGCACTCCCGGGGAAAGACCCCACCACTCTGTTCCGCCGACTCATAGCGTACCTCCCTTGACAACTCTTGTTCACCTGAGCAATCCAAGACACGACAGGATACACCCCCAATCTCGTCACTGCTGCGGAGGGATGCCTGATGGATAGTTCTACGTGAGGACGGCTGGAAAGGTTCGGTCATAGACCGTCCACAGAGGCCGTGTGCAGGTGCGCATATCATCTCTCCTTGCTCCACCCGTACACGGCCGTCGATGTCCTTCTGAACCACGCCCCCGCCGGCAGGACCAGCGGCTTCTCGCACAGGAGCTGGAACCCAATCTTCTCAAAGAACCTGCGGCCGCCGGCGTTGTCGCCTCGCGTGATGACGTGGATGCCCCGGACCCCGGCGCGGTCCGCCTGCTGCATGAAGGCGTCCACAAGCTGCGGCCCCAATCCGCCGCCGCGGAAACCTGCACGGATATTGATGTGGAAGTGAGCGGGGTACACGGTCAGGTCGATGGGATGCGGGAAGCCGCCCAGAACCACTGTCCCGGCGAAAGCGGCCAGCAGGCGCCACGCATCGGCGTGCCACAGGGCCCCACGGGCAATCGCACCGGTCATTGCCTTCGGCAGAACCTGTTTCCTCGCCACCCGCTCCTGTCTTCGCGTGCTCAGACAGCCGGTCAGGTATCCGACGACCCTCCCGTCACATTCGGCCACCCAGAGCGACCCCGGCTCAAAGTCCGTGTAATAGCGAGTCAACACGTCGGCGACCGTCTCGCGGTCGCGGAAGAGCCGCTCCACCGGCTCGCCCGCGTCGGCGGTATCGCAGGCAATCTCCCGGACGGACGGCCGATCCGCCGCCTGGTAGTTGCGGATTCTCGCAGTGGATTCCATCACGTCCCTGTGCAGATGATTTCTCCGTGCGGCGTTGCCGCGTTCAGGGTTTCACGGCCCGGTCGTAGATTCGCACATCGTCGATCAGGCCCTTCCAGAAACCGGCGGGTGACATGGTGCTGCCGGCGCCAATAGAGAGGTTCCCGGCCGAGCCCGCCAAGTTCGCTTGCTTATCTCTTGCAACCTCAACGCCATCGACGTAGAGGATACGGTTGGTTCCGTCCCACGAGAGACCCACCTGGTGCCAGTTGCCATCCGTGATGACCGCTGCGGACACCAGGGGTTTGCCTTTGCGCCCGGATTCTTTCAACTCCGTCACCAATGCCCCGCTCGGAGCCCCCGCCATCAGCCAGTTGGCCCCGCTCGCCTGAGAGAGGATCACCTGCCCCGGCCCGCCGTCTTTTACCCACACAAAAACACTGAACGGCCCGGCTGCCGGGTCCAATACGAACGTGGTGCTGACACAGTCGTTCACACCATTGAGCAGCAGGGCCCCACTGAGCTTGCCGGCGGTCGCCTGCCATGCCGGATCACCAACCAGCGCACCGTCATTGGCCCCGACACCATCGGCGGCAACGGTCCCTTCGACCTCGTCCAGTCTCCAATGCCCGATCAGGGCGGGGTCGGGAATCTCCTGGCCCCAGTAGCTCATCAGAACCTCCAGGTCTTCCTTATCCACGACGCCGTCGCCAAACGGCGGCGGAGCAATGTCAACCGATGGATCATTCTGGCCCCAGGATTCGATGAGTCTCAGGAGGTCTTGGATGTCCACTGTGCCGTCCCCATTGAAGTCAGGTGACGGGACAACGGTCAGTCCGGTGTCATATTCTTCCGTCTTGGAAACCATGAATAGATTTGGATAATGACCGCCCATTGCATAGATTTTATCTCCGATCAAACCCACAAAGTGTCCAAGTCGTTTCTGCTGCATTAGAGATTTTGTGGTCCAGGTATCTGCAACGGGATCATAGACTTCGTTGGCTGTGCTGGCTTGCAGCATATTCGAACAACCACCGATGGCGTAGATTCTTCCCTCCACAACACAAGCACTCAGACTCCAGCGTTCCGTCGGCATGTCGGATTTGCGCGTCCAGGTATTCGTGGCGGGATCATAGACCTCAACAAGTTTATAAGCAAACACCTGCCAGTCCTCTTTACATCCCCCAATCGCATAGATCTTTCCATCCACGACACAGGCAGAAAAGCCCTCTCGAGCCGTCGGCATGTCAGCCTTCCGCGTCCACGATTCGGTCATTGGATCGTAGGCCATGACTGTGGAGACTGGCGGGCTCGACACGCTCATCGTCCCGCCCATTAGATAAATCATATTCTCTACCACAGCGATGCCGCATGTGCCGATTGCGTAGGGCATATCGGTTTTTTGGGTCCAGGCGCCTGTTTGCGGATCATAGAGAAAGACGCTCTTGAGGGCCGAGGACCACACCCCAGGGCTTCCTCCAAAGACATAGATCTTGCCCTTGAAAGTGCAGGTTGCAGGATAACACCGTGCTGATGGGATATCCGCCATTTTGGTCCATGTATCGACAAGTGGATCGTACATCTCTACCGCCGACGTGGCGGATGAGTCACTCCGGCCTCCGCCGATAACGTAGATTTTTCCATCCAAGACACATCCACCCACCCACGTTCTTGCGGTCGGCATATCGGCTTTGTACGTCCAGGCGTCCTCTGCGGCGGGAGCCATAACAGCAAAGCTCAAAACGCCCGTGAGCACCAGACGAATATTAGAAGACGAAAGCCATTTCATTTCACACCTTCCCTTCTGCCGCCTGAGCGGCAAGACAAGTAGCCGGTAAGTTGCCTACGGCTCCACTACCCGGTTGTAGATGCGCACGTCGTCGATCAGGCCTTTCCAGAAGCTGGTGGGCGCCATGGTGCTGCCCGCTCCGATGGAGAGGTTCCCGGTCGAGCCGGCGAAGTTTGCTTGTGTGTCCCTGGCGACCTCAACGTCATCGACGTAGAGGATGCGGTTGGAGCCATCCCAGACCAGCCCCACCCGGTGCCAGTTGCCATCCGTAACGACAGCCGTGGATGTCAATGCCTTGCCTTGACGGCCGGCGGATTTCAGGTCGGTCATCAACACACCATCTGACGCACCTGCCATCAGCCAGTTCGCCCCGCCCGCTTGAGAGAGAATCACCTGGCCGGGTCCTCCGCCCTTGACCCAGGCAAAGACGCTGAACGGACCTTTGGCCGGGTCCACGACGAACGGGGTGCTGACATAGTCATCGATTCCATCGAACTGCAGCGCCCCCCTCACCCTGCCGCCGGCTGGCTGCCAGATTGGATCGCCAACCAGCGTGCCGTTGTTTGCCCCAATGCTATCGGCGGCCATGATTCCCGAAGTTTCATCCAGTTTCCAGTACGCGATGAGCGTGGAATCATACACTTCCTGACCCCAATAGCTCATCAGAACCTCCAGGTCCTTCTCATCAACCTTGCCATCGCCCCATGGCATGGGGCCTATATCCACCGATGGCTCGTTTTGACCCCAGTTTTCGATGAGTATGACCAGATCCTTGACATCCACGATTTCATCGCCGTTGAAGTCAACGATGGGGATGATCGGCGCCTGCCAGAGGTCCGCGTTGCCAGTTCCGCCGGGAGGCATGGAAGCGAAGTACAGGGTGGAACCATCGGCTGAGATGTTCGGCGTAAACTCCCAATCCGACCTATTGATGACTGGTCCGACATTCGTCGGTTCTCCCCAGGGATCATTTGCTGTTGCCCTTATCGCAACCCATATGTCCTGCCCACCACAACCGCCGGGCCGAAATGGCCCAAGCATGTGATCGCTGAAGAATAACATACGGCTGTCGGCGGAGATGTCCAGGCAAGCCTCATTAAGAGAGCTGTTTATTGGGGCCCCTAAATTCACCGGACTGCCCCAGGGGTCATTCTTCGTTGCCCGGCTTGTAAACCATAGATCGTCACCACCCAAACCGCCAGCCCGACCGGACATGAAGAAAAGAACCAGGCCGTCGGCGGAGATGCTCGGCATCCAGTCGTAAGTCGAGGTGTTGACGGTCGCTCCGAGATTCACAGGCGGTCCCCAGGGACCCGAGACGCTTGCTCGCGTGGTTACCCAAAGGTCATCACTGCCATACCCGCCAGGCCGATTGTATGCCGAGAAAAAGAGGGTTAGGCCGTCAGCCGAGATACTCGGGGATTGGTCGTCATACGCTGTGTTGACCGGGGCCCCGATATTCATACAAGGTCCCCAAGGGTCATCTTTACTTGCCCGTCTTGACACGTATATATCAGCATTTCCGTGCCCGCCAGGTCTGTGGGACTCGAAGAATAGTTCCAAACCGTCCGCCGAGATGCTTGGCTCAACCTCGAGTGACGGACTGTTGATGTTCGGCCCGAGATTGACGGGCCGGCCGAAAGTGAAATCGGCCTTCGCTCTCCCGCCGGCGGCGAGCACAACAGCGGCCACAAATCCAAATAGCACGAACCTGATTCTGTAACCATTTGACCATTTCATTTCACACCTTCCTTTCCGCCCTTAAGGCAGAAAACATGAATTGTCTTGCCTAAGGCGTCACCCCCCGGTCGTAGACTCGCACATCATCGATCAGGCCCTTCCAGATGCTCCCCGCCCGCATTGAGGGTACAAGCGCGAGCCGAGGTGAAGGTGGGACAGAACAACAGTGCCGCGAGTACGAGAATCGGTCTTGCGAAATGCCATCTGTTCATGGTCGGTCCTCCTACGGATCGTGAATAACGACCTTATCATACCATTAACGTGGAGGCCGTGTCTATACGTAGAAATACGTATTTTTGAAGCGGATCGTGGGCTGCGCTTGTCGCCTTTGGTCCCCGGCGTGCCGGCGCATTACTCCAACGGCTCGATCCAGAGGTTGCGGTACTCGATCGGGGCGCCCTCGCTCTGGAGGCAGATCTTGCCGGAGGTGTCCGAGCATTTCGTCGCCACGTTCTGCAGCACGCCGTTGGCCAACACTACGACCCAGTCGTCCTTGCAGAGGATATCGTACTGGTTCCATTCGCCGGGCGGTTTCTCACTGCTCTCGTGGAGCTTGATGGTCCGGCGATCCTTGACCCGGCTGCCGCCTTTGGCGTGCTCGGCGAACTCGAGTCCGCCGATCACCCAGAAGTCGCCGGCGTTGCCCGAGGCCAACTGGCACTCGAGGCTCCGGGGCCAGACCACGTCCTCGCCGCTCATGTGCACGAGGACGCCGTTGTTGCCGCCCTTGGCGGGCCAGCGCCATTCGACGTGCAGGTGATAATCCGCGTACGCTTTCTCGGTCCGCATGTAGCCGACCGGGCTGCCCGTGCAGCGCAGCAGCCCATTCTCGATGGACCACGTTTTGTCTACATCCTTCGATGGGTCCGGCAGAAATCGCTGCCAGCCCATGAAATCCTTGCCGTTCCACAGGATCATCTTCTCCCGCGGCACCACCGGCTTGACGTCTTCAACAGCCGCAACCGACACCACCAGTAATGAGACGGTGACCTGGCTGCAGCTACTGCCCCAGACAAATCCCATACGCTTCATAGATCCCCCTTTGCTCGCAATCGCATCGACGCCGGGTGGCAACGCCACTCCAACAATCATCAATAATCAATCATCAATATTAAATCAGTTGCGTCTTGCCGGGGATGGCCACCGGGGGCATGGGCAGGTCGCCGAACTGGTAGGACGGCGGCGCCAGGTCCAGCTTCGAGGCGTTCATCGCCCAATCCCATTTCAAGGCCCGGCCCGTATATGCGCTCATCCGACCCATGATCGAGGTCAGGGTGCTCTCAGCGATCCGCCGGCCCTCGTTCAACCGCTTGTCCCGGCGAATCGCCTCAATCTGATCGGCGTGCTGTGTCAAGCACGGATCCTGCTGGTCCCAGGCGATCTCGGAGGGATTCTGCCCCTGGATCACGACCCGCCCGGAATCGGTATACATCAAGCCCTTCGCTCCGACGAGCCTCTGGTCGGAGCGGCCCTCGCCCACCTTGTCCATCTGCGAGCCCATGTACTCGACGCGCAGGCCGTTCGGGTACTCGTATTCCACGGCGAAGTGGTCGAACGAGTCCCCGAACTCGGGCTCGGTTCGCTGCTGCCGGCCGCCCATGCCCATGCACTGCACCGGGTGGGCGCCGACCAGCCAGTTCATCATGTCCAAGTTGTGGACGTGCATCTCGACGATGAAGTCGCCGCTGAGCCAGGTCATGAACAGCCAGCGGCGTAGTTGCCATTCCATATCCGACCAGCCGGGCTGCCGCTGCTGCGGGCCCCAGCTTCGCATGGCGTCGCCGAGCCGGACGCACTGGCCGCCGAGAATCGTGCCGATCGCGCCGTCACCGACCCTCTTGGCCGCCTCGACCGCGTGCGAGATTCTCCGCATCTGCGTGCCGGCCAGGATCGTCAGACCCTTCTTCTCGGCCAGCTCCGACGACTTGATCACGGAGCGGACGCCAACCGGGTCCACCGCCACGGGCTTTTCCATGAAGACATGCTTGCCCGCTTCGACCGCCGCCTTCAGATGCGAAGGCCGAAAGTGCGGCGGCTGCGTCAGGATCACCAGGTTCACATCGGTCGCCAGCACCTTCTGGTGAGCGTCCCATCCGACGAAGCACTTGTCGTCGGTGACTTTCACCCTGTCCGGCAGGTTCGTCGTGAGATTCTGCCGGCAGTTGTCCAAGCGATCCTTGAACATATCGCCCATCGCGACCAGCTCGACCCCCTCGGCCGCCTTGAGGCAGTTGCCCGTGTCGAACGTCCCGCGTCCGCCGCAGCCGATCAGACCCACTCGAATCTTGTCACTGCCCGCCGCGTATGCCCGCGAGCCCAACACCGAGGCCGCCGTCAGTGCGGCCGCACCCGTCATGAACCCTCGCCTTGAAAGTCCCTCATGTCTGCTCTGCCTGTTCATTCAAGCACCTCATTCAAGATTGACAAAAGCCACTATTCTGTAACGGGCGCCACCCGGCAATAATGAATCATCCATGATCCATAATCAATGCTATATGAGTTGCGTCTTGCCGGGGGTGGCCACAGGGTCGGTCGGCATATCGACGAACTCGTACTTCGGCGGCGTCAGGTCCAGCTTCGAGGCCTTCATCGCCCAGTCCCACTTCAAGGCCCGGCCGGTGTAGGCACTCATGCGGCCCATGATCGCGTTCATCGTGCTCTCCGCCACGTTCTTGCCCTCGTTGATCGGCGCACCGTCGCGAATGCTCTTGACCAGGTCGGCCATCTCCTGCACGTAGTGGTCGGGATCAGGCCCGTCATACCGGAAGGGCTTCTCGCCGGTGATGACGCCCTGATCGATGTCGGCGACGCCCTTGGTGCCGACCACGCGTTCGGCGATCCGGTCGGTGCTGCCGTTGATCTGGCGGCACATGCTGGCGACCCGCACGCCGTTGGCGTACTCGTACTCGACCGCAAAATGGTCGTAGATGTTGCCCAGGGTGCGGACGGCCCGGCCGCCCATGCCCATGCACTGCTCCGGGTGTCCCTGGATCGCCCAGTTCAGGACGTCGAGGTTATGCACGTGCTGCTCGACGATGTGGTCGCCGCTGGTCCAGGTGAACCACGGCCAGCTCCGGCACTGCCACTCCATATCGGAGCGATTCTCCTTGTCCCACCACTTCCAGTAGCCGAGCATGTCGCCGCCGTTCCAGTAGCCCTGGCCGGAGACGATCTGGCCGATCTGGCCATCATGAATCCGCCGGATGACCTCCTGGTATTTCTTGCTGTGCCGCCGCTGCGTGCCGGCCACGATAGAGAGCTTCTTCTGCTGGGCGAGCTCCGCCGTCTGGATCACCGAGCGAATGCCCTTGGGGTCCACGCCGCCCGGCTTTTCCATAAACACATGCTTGCCCGCCTCGATGGCGGCCTGCAAATGCTGGGCACGCCAGTGCGGCGGCGCCGTCAACAGCACCGCGTGCACGTCGGTCTGCACCACTTTCTGGTGTGCATCGAAGCCTATGAAGCATTTCTCCGGCGTGACCTTCACGGCGGCGGGCACTTCCTTCTTGAGGTTGGCGAGCGATTCCTTGAGCCGGTCCTCGAACAGGTCTCCCATCGCCACGATCTCCACGCCCGGCGAGCTCGTCACGAGGCTGACGAGGTCGCGGGTGCCCTGTCCGCCGCAGCCGATGATACCGACGCGGACCGTGTCGGACCCCGCCGCGAACACCCGCCCGGTCGCCCCGAGCGCCACCAGCGATACCGCCGAAGTCTTGATGAAGTCACGACGTGAGAATCTACTGTTGTGCATAGCCATACCCTTGTGATTTACGATTTACTATTTACGAATGCCGCCCACAAGCCACGACAGCGCATCATAGGTCCTATTGGTCCATGAGTCCTATAGGTCCTTTCACATTGCCTCCACCAGCTCGCGGAGCCTGATGTTGCGAAACTCGATTCTGCTGCCGTGATTCTGCAATCCGATATATCCGCTGCGCCGCGTCAAGCCGGGATGCGCCACGTACTTGTACGCGTAGAAGCTCATGTCCGTATCGATCACCTTCTGGCCGTTGACGGCCACTCTCACTCGCGGCCCGCGACACTCGATGACCATCCTCTGCCATTGGCCAGCCTTGCCGCCGGCCCGCTCCGACGGGGCCTGAACATCGTAGATGCTGCCCGTGTACTGGTTCGGCCGCAGGTCGCTCCACTGCTGGGCCGAGTCGTCGAGGATCTGGATCTCCAGTCCCTGGTACGCCGGGTTGCCCTCGTGCGGCGCCCGAATGAAGACCCCGCTGTTGCCCGCCGGCGGAAGGCGAAACTCCAGCGACAGGATGAAGTCGTCGTACTGCCGCACCGTGGACAGCCACCCGCTGCCGCCCTCCGTGTACAGCACGCCGTTCTCCACTTTCCAACTGCCCTGCTCGCCCTCGATCTGCTGCCAGCCGACAAGGCCGGTGGACAGAAGGCTCGTGTCCTCGGACCCCACATGGACCCGAGAGCAGGAACCGACGCCGAGTGTAAATGCCACCATCAGACCGACCGACCACACGTTCATCCTGTACATATCACACCTCCTGTTCCGATAGTCCTAAGTCCCCGGCCAAGCTATCCTGTCCCCCCGGCCCCGTCAAGTGCAATGTTGCACCCGGAGCTACCGGCGTGCGACTGCATTTCGTGACGGAACGGCCCCCATTTGGGCTCATCCGGTTTTCGCGTACTTTGGGGTGGTGCAGTGCCCAACGACCGGGGACGCTGTCCCCGGACCCCTGGCATTTTGCGCTTTTCGCCAATGGCATGGGAGCGGGCCGCCCGACGATCCGCAGGATGCCGCCAGCTTCGCCCCAGAACCCGGATCCAGAGAAGACGAACCGGGCTTCGGGCAACAGTCCGCCACGGCGATTGCCTCTTCTGTCATGCTATTGGACCAATGCGACAAATGCCAGGGGCTTGGGGACAGAGTCCCCAAGAAGCAAAGAAGAAGTACGCAAAGACCGGATAAGCCCCATTTGTCATGTCGAGCGAAGCGCAGCAATGTAGTCGCGCACGGCAAGGAAGGCCAGCCAGGTGCTCCTTGATTTCCCTCACGACCGGGCGGTATGATGGCCGAATAGATTGCTGTTTGGAGCAGGCATCATTTGAGGCATGACGGGCCATGTCGGGATTCGATGATACAGAGAAGTCGCGTGCATACGGACCCTCTGCGGCCAAGGGCGCACGTGTAACCACGCGGGTGATCTCCGCCTGCCTCGCCGGGCTGTGGTTAGCCTGCGCCGGCGGATGTCCCTCGAAGGCCGCGCAAGACGCCAACACCCCGCCGCCAACAACTAACAACCAACAACCAGCAACCACCAGCCAGCAACCACCAGCAGTCACGCACTATCGCTACAAGGTCGTCAGGACCTATCCGCACGATCCGCAGGCGTTCACGCAGGGCCTCGTATACGAAGACGGCGTCCTCTACGAAGGTACAGGCATCTACGGCCAGTCGTCTCTGACCAAGCGGGACCTGGAGGGCGGCAAGCTCCTCAAACGCGAGCGCCTCGGCCGCAAGTACTTCGGCGAGGGCATCACGATCTTTCGTGACAAGATCATCCAGTTGACCTGGCAGTCACAGAGGGGATTCGTCCACGACAAAACCACCTTCCGCCTCTTGAAGGAGTTCAAGTACGCCGGCGAAGGCTGGGGCCTCACCCACGACGGCAAGCAGCTCATCATGAGCGACGGCACCGCGACCCTGCGATTCCTCGACCCGAACACGTTCGCCGAGACCCGCCGCGTTACGGTCCGCGAAGACGGGCGCAACGTCGCCCTGCTCAACGAGCTCGAATTCATCCACGGCCAAATCTTCGCCAACATCTTGTACAACGATTCCATCGCGATCATCGCGCCCGACACGGGTCATGTCACCGCTTGGCTCGACTTGACGTACCTCTGGCCCTTGTCCGACCGCCCTTCCCCCGAATTCGTCCTCAACGGCATCGCCTACCTCCCCAAACCTGGTCATCTCCTTATCACCGGCAAATGCTGGCCCAGGCTCTACGAAATCGAGCTGACAAAAGAGACGCCGTGACATCTCCGACCGCAATGCACTCTCGACCCGCCCGCTCACGCGTAAAACGGAGATCTTCCGCTTGACTCCCTGCGTCCGAAAATGTACAATGTGTTAGCAGCAGGAAGGAAGGCTTTCTGCTTCGTCTCCAAGCATTGGCTGCTTTGGTTGAGCCCCGGCAGGCACAACAGGAAACGGAGGGTAGCTATGGCTATCGACAGAAGCTTCGGCGGCGTCCGGGCGGCATGGGTCGGCATCCTCGCCATCCTGATGGCCGGCAATTTCAACGCCGTACGATGCCACGCGGCGGCGCCGGACCTCGGGGATGACGTTGCGCCGTACGCGACAGTTGCGGATCCCAACGATCCCCAGACCCGTTCAGACCCAGGGTCAATCATCGGCTGGGGCAGTCAGCGCATCGACAGCAGCGTCCTCAACGCCCCATTCATCGCCATCGCCGCAGGCGGCTGGCACAGTCTGGGCCCTGAAGGCAGATGGCTCGATTGTCGGTTGGGGCGACAACTGGAGTGGCCAAGCCACACCCCCGGCCGGCAACGACTTCATCGCCATTGCCGCTGGCGGGGGGCACAGTCTGGCCCTGAAGAAAGATGGCTCGATTGTCGGTTGGGGCTACAACGAGGATGGGCAAGCCACACCCCCGGACGGCAACGACTTCATCGCCATCGCCGCAGGCGGCGGGCACAATCTGGCCCTGAAGAAAGATGGCTCGATTGTCGGTTGGGGCAACAATTACTATGGGCAAGCCACACCCCCGGCCGGCAACGACTTCACCGCCATCGCCGCAGGCGGCTCCTACAGTCTGGCCCTGAAGAAAGATGGCTCGATTGTCGGTTGGGGCAGCAACAGGGATGAGGGGGGTAGCTGGACCGGGCAAGCCACACCCCCGGACGGCAACGACTTCATCGCCATCGCCGCAGGCGGCTCCCACAGTCTGGCCCTGAAGAAAGATGGCTCGATTGTCGGTTGGGGCGACAACGGGCCTGGGCAAGCCACACCCCCGGACGGCAACGACTTCATCGCCATCGCCGCGGGCAGCTACCACAGTCTGGCCCTGAAGAAAGATGGCTCGATCGTCGGGTGGGGCAGCAACTGGTTTGGGCAAGCCACCCCCCCGGACGGCAACGACTTTGTCGCCATCGCCGCAGGCTACTGCCACAGTCTGGCCCTGAAGAAAGATGGCTCGATTGTCGGTTGGGGCGGCAACGAGGATTGGGAGGGTAGCTGGACCGGCCAAGCCACACCCCCGGACGGCAACGACTTCATCGGCATCGCCGCAGGCTACGCCCACAGTCTGGCCCTGAAGAAAGATGGCTCGATTGTCGGTTGGGGCTACAACAGGTCTGGCCAAGCCACACCCCCGGACGGCAACGACTTCATCGCCCTCGCCGCAGGCTACGAGCACAGTCTGGCCCTGAAGAAAAATGGCTCGATTGTCGGTTGGGGCAGCAACGGGGCTGGCGAAGCAACCCCCCCGGACGGCAACGACTTCATCGCCATCGCCGCAGGCGGCTCCCACAGTCTGGCGATCAGGAGACAAGAACCCGTGACAGCCCCATGACCAGCAAGGGCGTTCTCGATCATCAGTAGGAGGGTAGGCCTCCTGCTTTATGTCCAACTATTGGTTGCTTTGGTTGAGCCCCGGCAATCGGGTCGAGTTCCGCAATATCGGGATTCATAAATCGTAAATCATAAACCGTAAATCCAAAGGGGGTAGCTATGGCTATCGACAGAAGCTTCGGCGGCGTCTGGGCGGCATGGGTCAGCATCCTCGCCCTCCTGATGGCCGGCAATTTCAACGCCGTACGATGCCACGCGGCGGCACCGGACATCGGGGATGACGTTGCGCCGTACGCGACAGTTGCGGACTCCAACGATCCCCAGACCCGTTCAGACCCAGGGTCAATCATCGGCTGGGGCAGTCAGCGCATCGACAGCAGCGTCTTCAACGCCCCGTTCATCGCCATCGCCGCAGGCGTCGGGCACAGTCTGGCCCTAAAGAAAGATGGCTCGATTGTCGGTTGGGGCTACAACGACGATGGGCAAGCCACCCCCCCGGCCGGCAACGACTTCATCGCCATCGCCACAAGCTACTGGCACAGTCTGGCCCTGAAGGAAGATGGCTCGATTGTCGGTTGGGGCGCCAACGAGGCCCCTTGGGGCCCCCGGACCGGCCAAGCCACACCCCCGGACGGCAACGATTTCATCGCCATCGCCGCAGGCGGCTCCCACAGTCTGGCGATCAGGAGACAAGAACCCGTGACGGCCCCATGACCAGCAGGCGCATTCTCTGTCAGCCGCCGGCGGTGACCTCGGAAGTGCCTTTGGTGTTATTGTCGTCTCGTTTTGCGCCGGTATCGCCTGGTCAGGTCCACGATCTTGCCCTTTTCGAGCACGTAGACGGGCGTGCCGGTCTCAAGTCCGATCTTAAGTGCCCGCTTGGCTGCCCGGCGGAGGGCCGCTTCCGACCCTATGATGTCCGGTCTCTCGTAGAATCGTGGTCTGGATCAGCAATCCCCGTCTTCTCTTGCCGCTTTTTTTTCTTGGCTGCGGGTTCGATTCCGACGATACTGAGAGAGGATGGCTGAGCGTATCGGCCGCTGAAGTGAGGTTAGGTCATGGTTAGCCGTAACATCGACGTTCCAATGGAGAAGATAGCGGAGTTTTGCCGCAAGTGGAGGATCAGGCGGCTCTCTTTGTTCGGGTCTGTGCTGCGCGAGGACTTCGGGCCCGACAGTGACGTGGATGTGCTCGTAAGCTTCGAGCCCGATTCCACCTGGGATTTGTTTGACTTGGTGGACATGCGTGATGAGTTGGTGACCCTGTTCGACCGGGAGGTTGATTTAGTGGAAGAGGAAGGATTGCGCAATCCGTTCCGACGGTCGAGCATCCTGTCCACACGCCAGGTGGTCTATGCGGCCTGAGGACGCGGATATAGCATTGCTCTGGGACATGCTCGAAGCGGCACGGAAGATCGAGCAGTTCGTGGCGGGCAAGACCTTTCAGGAGTATTCCACTGATGAACTCGTCCAGGCGGCTGTGGAGCGAAAGCTGGAGATCATCGGCGAAGCAGCCCGCAAGGTATCGCCAGAATTCCAACGCCAGAATCCCGCGATCCCCTGGCGCGGAGTCATTTCCCAGCGACACTTTCTTGCCCACGAGTACGGCGAGGTGCGTCAGGAGAAGCTCTGGCGCGTCGCCACCGTGCGAATCCCGGAGTTGATCGCCATGATCGAGCCCCTGCTGCCCGCGCACCTCGACTGACTCGACCAGGGCGGACAGCGCATCACGTCTTACGCTTGCGCCGGTGTTGCTTCGTCAGGTCCACGATCTTGCCGTCTTCCAGCACGTATACGGGCGTGCCCGTCTCCAGCCCGATCTGCAAAGCCCGCTTGGCGGCCCGGCGCAGCGCTGCTTCCGAGCCTATGATATCCGGGTCCTTTGAGCCGTGTTGTTGCCTCCTGGTCATGCATTATCCTTTGAGACAATGAGTCTTGGTACCGACTCGGAGTTGTCGTATAAAGCCCACGTATCTACCAGTTTCCGGTACAACACCTCGAAGTTCCGCAGACCTGCATCGAACCGTCGACGAATGACCTCCTCGGGTATGTTGTGCCCGCCCTGGGCCACGCGTGCCGCAACCCTGGCAACAGCAATATCCGCTGTGGGCAGGCTGAGAAAGATCAGTTTTACGTGGTATCCTGCAGCTCGCCAATGCGGAATGAGCCTCGCATAGTTGCGTCCCGCCAGCGTTGTTTCGAAGGCAAAACTCTCGCCGGTCTGCACGCGCCGCTTGATCTCCTGGAGCATCAGCCGACCCGCTCGCAGTGCCGCCCGCTCTGGATCGAACGGCGACAGGCCAACCGCAATGAGGTCAACATTTATGAAGTCCGGGCACTCGGCCTCCCGCGGCAAGAACTCCCGGGCGAAGGTCGTCTTCCCCGCCCCGTTCGGCCCGGCGATGATCACGATCTTCTTGTTGCCTGTCATCCTTTGAGGTATCTCCAGTCAGGTATTCCTGGCCCACAGAACGTGCGGCACGAGATGACCACACCTACATGAGGCATAGTATAGCAGTCGAATGAGCAGGAGACCACCTCCAGCACAACTGAACCCGCGAGAGAACCGGCCGTATTGACTTGCCGTGTGTGCGGGGCTATCCTCTTGGCCGTCAGCGAACAAGGGGCGAACGTCGGGGCGACAGAAAGGAGTCAGGCATGAAAGCAAAGGTGTTGGTTGTTTATTACTCGCTGTATGGACACGTCTACAAGTTGGCGGAAGCGGCCGCGGCCGGGGCGAAATCGGTGTCGGACGTGGAGGCGATAATCCGTCGCGTTCCGGAGACCCTGCCGGCGGATGTCATCGAGAAGATGGGGGCGACTGCAGCTCAGAGACAGCAGGCGCATGTCCCCGTGTGCAAGGTGGACGAGCTCGCCGGATACGACGCGATCATTTTCGGGGCGCCCACGCGGTTTGGATGCGCGTGCGGCCAGATGCGGCAGTTCCTGGACGCCACGGGACAACTGTGGATGAAGGGGGCGCTCGTCGGCAAAGTGGGGAGCGTTCTCACGAGCACGGCCACGCAGCATGGAGGCCAGGAATCGACAATCTTGAGCCTCCACACCACGCTTCTGCATCATGGCATGGTGGTTGTCGGCCTGCCCTATTCGTTCCAGGGCCAGATGACCGCCAAGGAGATCACCGGTGGCTCGCCCTATGGGGCCTCCACGATTGCGGGTACGGACGGCAGCCGTCAGCCCAGTGATAACGAGCTCGAAGGGGCGAGATATCAGGGGCAGCACGTCGCCAACATCGCGAAGAAGCTCGTGGCATGAGAGAGGACTGTCGCCGAATCCGCGTCCATCCGTGTGAATCCGTGTCTGAATCATTCCTCGTAGGAGTAGGGCTTGCGGCCCTGCTGGAGGCGGGAGGCGTGCTGCATTTGACGCAGGGTGCGGGTGAGGTGGTCGGCCAGCTCCTCATTGCTCATGGTCTCGATCTGCGCGGGGCTCAGGGGTTTGCCGAAGTGCACCATGATGGCGCCGGGCCTCAAGAATCGCCTATGCCGGGGCCAGGTTTCGAAGCCGCCGTCGATGAGGACGGGGACGACGACCGCCTTGGCGCGGCGGCAGAGCAGGCCGAAACCCGCCTTGACCGGGATGATCCGTCCATCCCGTGTCCGGGTGCCCTCGGGATACAAGCATACGGCGGCCCCTTCGTGAAGCCTCGCGATGATGGCCCTCATCGCGGCGATATCCGCCTTGTCCCGGCCGATCGGGATCGCGTTGAGCGAGTGGATCAAAAAGGCGAAGAGCCTCCAGCGGAACAGGGTGTCGCGCGCCACGTAGACCAGGTGACGCCGCAGGCCGACGCCGCAAAAGACCGGGTCCAAGTAGCTCTGATGGTTGCTGGCAAGAATGACCGGGCCCTTCTGTGGGACGTTTTCACGCCCGTAGACGCGATAACGAAAAACGACCGCGCAGAACAACCGGCATCCGAACCTCGCCAGCTTGTACCAAGCCACCTTCAGTATCTCTGTGGACATCGCTCCTCGACAATCAGGTAAAGCTGCTCGACAACCTGCTCGATGCTCAGGCCCGTGGTATCGACGGTGATCGCGTCGGCGGCGGGCTTGAGCGGCCCGACGGCCCGGTTCTCATCGCTCCGATCCCGGCTCTCGATCTCCCGCCGGATCTGATCGAGGTCGGCATCTGCTCCCCCGGCGGCCAACTCGGCCATTCGCCGGCGGGCCCGCTCGGCCGCGTCGGCCGTCAGGTAGACCTTGACCGCGGCGTCGGGGAATGCCACCGTCCCCTGGTCCCGTCCCTCCGTCACCACCCTGGAGCACCGCGCGGCGAAGGCCCGCTGCATCTCCACGAGCTTGCCCCGCACGAGGGCAGCGGCGGCGACGTGGCGGACCTTCGCCGTCAGCTCGTTGTCCCGGATCGCGTCCGTGACATCCTGGCCGTCGATCCGCACGAGCATCTTTCCCTTCGCCGCCATGAAGTCGAAGCGATGCCTCTCGATGACCTCGACCAACTGCCGCGGGTCGCCCAAGTCGGCGCCGTCGCGGATCGCCGCCAGGGTGACGGCCCGGTACGTGGCGCCGGTATCCAGAAACGTGGCGTCGAGCCTGCTCGCCAGCAGCCGGGCCGCCGTGCTCTTGCCGCTGCCCGCAGGACCGTCGATTGTGACCACGAATCGCGCCATCGAAACCCTATCGGCTCTCCCCAGCCTGCGCCGGCTGCGTGCGAGTCTCGGCCAATCCACAGTCGCAGGCGCTCTGATCCCTGCGAGGCCGGCCCACCTTCACGGCGATGAGACTCGTATCGTCGAGCTGTCGAGCCAGCCCGGAAAACCGCCGGCGGAACGCCAGGACGTTCCTCACGACGTGATCGGCGGAGCAGTCCACGAACCGCTTGGCCGCCTCCAGCATGCGATCCCGGCCCCACAGCTCGTTGTTGAAATCCATCGCGTCGACCAGCCCATCCGTGTAGAACAGCAGGCAGTCGCCGTCGTGGAGCTCGACCGTCTCGATCTCATAGCGGGCGTGCGGGTCCACACCGAGCACGAGGCCGCCCTTCGCCAGGTCGTACGTCTGCCCGCCGCGTACGATCACGGTCGGCTCGTGCCCGCAGTTGCAGTATGTAATCGTCTTCTCGGCCGCATCCACCGTCGCATAGAACAGCGTGATGAACTCGCCCTCCTTGCATTCCATGCAGGCCATCTTGTTGAAGTTCTCGACGGCGTTCTTCGTGCGGATCGCCGTCTTCAATCCGCTGTTGGAGTCCCCGGCCATCACGCCGGTGTCATGCAGGACCTCGCGAAAGCTCTCCGTGTACGCCTGGACCGCCCCGCGGAACCAGCTCATCATGATCGCCGCGGGCATACCCTTGCCCATCACATCGGCAATCGTGATCACCAGCCGATGCTCGTTGATGGGCAGAAAATCGTAGAAGTCGCCGCCGACGTCGAAGCAGGGAATATAGGTGGCGGCGATGTCCAGCTCCTGGATTCGCGGGGCCTTCTCGGGGATCATCCGCCGCTGAATCAGCCCGGCCAGGCGCATCTGCTCGGCCATGCGCTGGGCCTCGATCGCTTCGGCGTAGAGCTTGGCGTTGGTGATGGCCACGGCGCATTGGGAAGCGACGGCCCGGGCGACGGTGACGTCACTTTCCGTGAAGGCCCGCGGCTTGGGGCTGTACAACCGCAGCACGCCGATCGCCTTGCCCTTGAACTGCATGGCCACCGTCAACTGACTGACCAGGCCTTCCTTGTTCGTGGCTTCCTTGAAGCGGATGCGGTCATCGACCCGCATATCGTCGATGAGGACGGCCTGGCCGGCGAAGGCCGCCATAATGACGGGATCGTCCTTCGTCACGACCCCCTTGTTGCGGTAGGCCTCGCTCAGCCCGTAGGTGCTCTGCATCTTCAGGTCGTTCGTCTCTTCATTGAGCAGGCGGATAGAGCACGCCTTGGCGCCGACGATCTTGACGGCGGCCTCCGCCAGCTTGCCCAGCACCTCCTGGAGCGAGAAATCGCCCGCCACCAGCGTGCTCAAGTGATAAATCTGCTCGTCCATGACTGTCTGTCTTTCATCTCCTCGCATGAGTACCTGAGTATCCGGAAATCTGGAGTATTGTAAGGGACGCCGGGCCAGCCGGGAATGCGAATCTGCAAGAATCGGCAGGAATGCTCAGAAGGGCCCCACCAGTTCCACCGTCCCTCCGATCGCCGGCACAACGAAGGGTTCATACCGCTTCTCTTCCCACTCCCAGTAGAGCCATTTCAGGGATGCATCCTCCAGGGAAACATCGAATTCGAAGGCCGTTTCCACCGGAAAGCCCCGTTCGTCGACAGCCAGGACCTCAACGTCCATTCGGGGCACGCTAATGCGCTGGCCTGCCAGCAACGGATGTCCGGCCCCCCGCACGTCACTGAGATAGCGGTAGAAGAACACGAAGTCCATGCGTCTTCCCCACTGACAATCGAGCAGACTGTCGGAGACGGCCTGAACAACCAGCCGGCGCGGCCCGGTCCGGACCACCCTGACCGCACCGTACCCCGGCGCGAGCATGCGGATGCCCCGGGGAAGCGGTTCACCATCCCGGGCGACTTTGTATGGATCGTACAGGAAGGAGAACGGGTTCGGGGCGTTCACAACGACCAGGTCCTGATCCGCCAGACAGCCGGCGGTGCCCAAAGCCGTCGTGGCGGCCACCCGCTCCTCCATGGTAGTGGCCACCTTGGCTGCCGACGCACGAGTGACGGCGGCCAGGGGCAGATGTGCCACGGCAAACACGATAACCAGCGCGCGCACGAGCCCCCTGCCCCGACCCAACTCACGCACCCAGTCGGCCCGGCGTGTCCAGTCGGCGAGAACCTCCGCCACCAAGCCGAACCCGCCGATGGCCACAAAGAGCAGGGACCGGCTCATGGGAATCGTCGCACAGAACGGCAGCACGGCGATATACATGCCCACCAGCCAGAACCGCGCCCGCCGGCTGGTCCGCAGAAGCGGCAGCAAGACCACCGGGATCAGAACCGTCAGGGCGGCCAGCACAAGCCACATCAGCATCTTGCTCGCAGAAGGCAGAAAGCCGTACAGATCAGCGGGTACGGTCGTCCATTGCCCGGCCAGCAGGAAAGGAACGCGTCGCACCACTGCCAACGCGTATCCCGCGGGGTCCCGGCCCGGATCGAAGTAGAACTCGCCGCCGGAAGCCCCGTAGCCCTGCAGATTGTAGAACAACCGCCAGAGCACGATGACCAGCAGCGACGGGACCAGGGCGAGGCATCGCGGCCGCCGGGGCCCACGCTGCAGGGCCACCTCGTAGGCGAACAGGTAGGCGAATGTCGCGACACCCGCCTCGGCCGAGAGGACCGAAGCGAGCAGGCACAGCGGGGCAACCACGGCCCCGGGTCTCCACCCCTGCTTTCGCCAGCGGTCGTGACAAATGATCGCCAGGACCCCGAAGAAAAGCGACAGGAGGAGATTGCGGTTGGCGACCCACATCGTCGGAAAATAACTGCTGTCGTCGAGCACGAAGAGCAGACCCGCCAGGCCCGCCACCCAGCCCACGTCGATCAACCGCCGGTAGAGCGCCGTCACCGCCAGGACCACCGCCGAGAACCACAGGATGCTGTGAAGATGCATCATCGCAAAGGAATCAGGGAACAGGCGGTAATCCAGCCAGTGGGTGAAGCTCGCCACCGGCCGCCAGAACGCGACCCGGTATTCCTCGCACGTCCACCACGGCAGCGCACCGTAGGCCCGCAGGCGTTCGAGATTCCTCTGAGGGTCCACGGCCACGAAAAGGTCACGGAGCACGGAGCCCAGGCGTCCCGACCCGGGCGGGAGGATTCCCACCTGCGACAGCCGCTGCGTGGATAGTGAGGGCCCAACCAGCGTCGCACGGTGGATAAGGTCGTCGTTCAGCGGCGAAACCGTGACGGCCGGGATGGAAACGACGATGGCGGCCAGAGCCAGAAGGAACGGCCACCGCCGGGAGCCCAGGACCGGCACAACCCACTCAGAAACGATCCTTTCTGCACGATCTCGCAGGCCGCGCCCGCCTTCGGCCGCTCGCGCCCGAGGCACCCGGCGGCCGAAGGTCTCCCCATGTGTCTTCGGCTCGCTCACTCGAGCAACAATGGCGTTTCTTCTCCCGTTCAATAGGCAACGACTCCCGTTCCGTCGGGCTACGACCTCAAATCACCTGAACCACGCCTGCAACGTGCACTATCCAGTCATGGGCCAGCCATCTTGCGTGGCCACTCTATATGTAGTAGGATAGTGAAGCAGGCAACTGCGGCCCAAGCATAGCGGCCGGTCACGATTAGTCAATAGGGAACGGGCGACAAGACATGGAGCAAACGGCGAAGCACATCCTGTTCAGCGGCGAGGTCCAGGGCGTCGGCTTCCGCTACACGGCCCATCGCATCGCCCGGCGGTACAACATCACCGGCTTCGTGCGCAACCTGCCCGACGGGGACGTCGAGATGCTCGCCCAGGGCCCCGAACAGGACATCAAGAAGTACATCGCCGACATCCAGGACTCCTTCAAAGGGTACGTCCAAGACACGAAGATAGAGCCAGTCCCCGTCAACAGCCAACACACGAACTTCCGCATCGCGTTCTGACGGCCCCCCGCACTGGCGTGAATCACACCTCGTGAACCGAGGCGGACCCACCGATCCTGCAAATCTTCCTGGTATTCGGATCGTGAAAAGTGTAGCTGCAACCCTGCAAATCCGGCTCTCGCCAATCGTGCCATGGCACGAATCTACCCGCCCGCCCCCGCAACGTCAAGAAGACCCTCGAAATTAGTATTGTGTCCCCGGAACTCCGTGATTGAACTGAATTTCTCGCCTGAAGGCGAGGGTTTTTCTCCCATCGTGAGACAATAGTTTGCACTGGGGGCTTGACAAGCGGAAACCGGCATTTATAATCCCCAATAGGAATGGACGAGCGGCCATGGATATACGTGGTCAGCGATGCCGGGCAAACCGGGCAGGTTGCCTTGTATCGATGCCGAGTAGCGGGCCCAGCCAGCCTTCTCGCCGGCATATCACGTAAGCGGCCCATCACATTTTGGCGCAATTCGTGCCCATTTGGACGCGCCACCCCGAAACGGACTTCACATATGGATAGTACCTCGGTAGGACCGCAGCCGCGCTATGTCGCCGCTGGATGGATAAGGAGAACACTAAGGATAAGGGGATGGACCATGGTAGGGAAGGTCGTCACACTCACACTGGCCCTCGCTGTCACATTCCTGCTGCTTTCCTCTGTCCGAGCAGGAGAAATCAACACGCACGAATGGCCATTACAGCTTGACCGCCCTCAGATCGAGGTCGCTGAGATGGCCGTTCTGATGGACATCGGGTACTGGGTTTCTATCAAGGGTACACCGCAGATCAGCCTGCGGGAGACCAGCCCGGGCACGTACACGGGATGCGCCGGTCTGGCGGTCCAGTGCAATGCCGACATGCGCCTGAGTGCCACGATTACTCCGACAGGGGCTGTGAAAGGAGACTACTCATGCTCGATGTTAAACTGGGACATCAGTGCTCCCGGCGGCGTCGCTGTTGTGTGCGCCAAACTCGAGAACCCTGAACTTCCTCCTCCGGGCCCCGTTCGGGTAGCGGTCATCAGGGTGAGCGTCAGACTGAGATAGCTCTCGACAGTTCTTGAGAGGACACGCTGCGCTCCCCCAACAGCGGCATGTCCGCGGTTTTCCCGATGACGGCCACACGACGCCCGCACACTTAAAATTTTTTCCAAAAATACGTATTTACCACAGTTGACAGCTTGCCAGTCACGCCTATAATCCAGCGCTATTGAGCACTATTGGGCGCTGGCAGAGACCCTCAGTCTTGTTGAGCTTTCTCACGAACTACGGCTGGTTCAGGTAGTTGTGCGAAGGGATTCGCATGGGTGTTTTCGCAGACGAGAGGACGGCAGCGGCGTTGAGCGGGCACAGCGATCCTAATGGACCGCTTGGAGGACGCCGAAGGGCGATCACTCCAAGTCAAGCGTCCTTTCCACGCGATCTATTCTCAAGACAGCAAATACCCCATGTTAACACCCCACAATATACGCTTTCTGTTGGCTGTCGAGGCCATCTCATCTTGCCCTCAGCAGGGCCGGCACTATGGATGGTGCCGGCCCTGCTGAAGAAGCGACGCAAATCATATACACACGATTTCGGGTAGGGATTTGTAGGAAAGGACGAGTGGAGAATGTGTACAAAACGAAACTTGGTCAGTCCAATTCTGGCAGCAGTGATTCTGCTTGTGGGAACAATGCCGGCCTGGTCAGCAACGCCTGAGGAGATCGAAGCAGCTATCGACAGGGGCGTCTCATGGCTCGTAGCCAATCGAAATGCCGATGGCTCATGGGGCGGCTCATGGGAGAGCGTGGCTGCAACCGGTTTGGCCGTGGTCAAGTTGCAGGATCGGGCCCGTGAGTTGGGTACCGACGAATACGATGACGCGATACAAGCCGGCCTGAACTACATCTTCAGCCATGCAACCATTAACCCTTATGGCCCAGGGAGCGGGATCTGTTTCGCCGCAGGCAACTATGAGACCTACAGCACGGGCATCGCCATGATGGCTATAGCCAATGATGGAGCCCTGGGCCAGATCGTCAACACAGGTCCGGCCGCCGGACAGACCCAAGGGGACGTATTGCAGGGAAATGTGGACTTCTTTGTCTTTTCCCAAAACCCTGATGGCGCCTGGCGGTACTGGGCAGGGATGCAGGACAGTGACCAGTCCAACGCGGGATATGCTGTACTCGGGCTGGGTTACGCCAGGGACGCAGGCATTGACACCTCGGCAGTGGATGCGGGTCTCATCAACTGGGTAAATGCAATCCAAGCTGCTGATGGGGGCTCTCAGTACATGATCAATTGGGCTTGGGAGAATGTGCTTAAGACGGGAAATCTGATCTTTCAGATGACCTTTGTCGGTATGGGCCCTGGTGATTCACGCTTCGACGCTGCCATGGCCTATATCGGGGCACATTGGCGGGACCAGAATGGCGATCCCGGATGGGGATACAATGCTGGGATCGGGAACTACCAGGCAATGTATTGCCTCATGAAGGGTCTGGAGTATAGCGGCATTGGCCTTCTCGACACCGACGGTGATGGCCTCAGCGATGATGAGTGGTTCAATCAGGACCCGCCGGCTTCGCCTGCGCAGGACTTCGCCAGCGCGATCGTGGCTACCCAGAATGCGGATGGCTCATGGGATGACTGGTACTGGACTGGGGATCCTGTTCTCGGCACTGCGTGGGCTTTGCTGACACTGGAGAAGGTTACGGTAGTGTACGAGGTCGAGGTTCCGGTTGACATCCATCCTACCTCGTGTCCGAATCCACTCAATGTCAACAGCAACGGAGTGGTGCCGGTCGCCATCCTTGGAACTGAGGATTTCCCGGTCGACGCGATAGACCCGGCTACTGTCAGGTTGATGGGTGTTGCGCCCCTGAGATGGTCCGTGGAAGACGTAGCTACTCCGTTCGAGCCTTTCCTGGGCAAGGAAGATGAACTCGATTGCACGAAACAGGGCCCGGATGGATACCCCGACCTGACATTGAAGTTCGACACTCAGCAGCTTGTAACCGCGCTGGGCCCGGTGAATGACAGAGACGTAATGGTCTTGACCCTGACAGGAAATCTGAAGGAAGAGTTTGGCGGAATCCCCATCGTGGGTGAAGATGTCGTCAGAATCCTGAAAAAGGGCAAATAGCAATCAACGCAGGAGGGGCTGAACTACAGTTCAGCCCCTCCTGTGCAGCCTCACTGACTGCATCGGCACCTGCCGGGACCAGGGCACCAAAGCGGAATCAAAGGCGTGAGAGGAATGCCGGGGACACCTTACCTGCCTTCATACGAACCTTAACGCAGTGTCCCCCGGCATGCCAGCAAACGTCAGTCTCTGTTCTACGAGGGCTGATCTGCATTCATCAGCATTCCTCCGTGGTTCCACCTCCTCTGTGTACTCGACGCCCTCCATGGCAGAACTGCAATTGGCGGTTTTCAGTTGCCGGTCGACAGTCGAATACCTCGATGGTGAAGAAAGATGGATTCCCGCCTCCGCGGGAATGACACGGGAGAAGGTGCCTTTGATAGCATGCAACTTCAGATGTCACAACGATTTAGCGTGTGACAAAAAGTCGCCTCCGTGCCCGGATTTTGCTTGACAGCAAGTCCGGTAGTTTGTAAGATATTGAAACAACTTAATAGAGACTTGTGAGGAGCTGAGAGACCTGAGGCGGACCCGAAGGCCGGATGATCCGCACTCCCAGCATCTTCCGGAATCCCAAAGCCCAAGGGCGAGACACCCCAGGCACGAAACGCCTTGCGGCGTCACTACGAACAGGGGTCTGGGATCACGGATTGGCGATTGCGGAATGCGGATTGACGGACGGACACCCGCAACGGCGGATAGGGGCGGCTGCGCGAAACAAAGCCAAAGCTGGGAAAGATGCGGTGCTTGGGAGAGCGGACATGGCGTGCGGAGCGATTCGGGCATGGGCGGAATGTGCGAAACAAAGCCAATTCAGGCAGGAGGCTGGAGGCTGGAGGAACATGACAGGCGGTTTCGGGAAACAAGACCAACTTTGGCAGACGAGATCAGTCTTAAACCTGTTGCAGGCAAGGAGTTATGATCGATTCCTTGATTATGCGAAACAAAGCCAATTTGAAAGGAGTGCCACGTTTGAAGTTTCAAGTGTCAAGTGGGAGGGGCCTATCGTGCAAGACCACCCGGCTCCCAGGCGGCCTGCCGTGCGAAACAGGCCAATTCGCGTGGCGAGAATCAGCGCGAAGTCCTTTATAGGGAAAGGTTTATGTTCAATCTGTCGAGGATGCGAAACAAAGCCAATTCCCAGGGGGCGGGATTGCCTCGGCGCTGCGCTCCTCGCGATGACCGCGATAGGGATTGCATCTGGGCCAAGGGCATGGTAGAATGTTATGCTTATAGTCGGGTTGAGAATCAGTTGGGGATACGCGGCCCCTCAAGGCACGTGAACATGGCAATGCCGCATCCAGTATAGCGTATGCGTGGTTGCAGGTATCACGGCTCCCCGGATAAGATAGCATATCCCGTCCCGCCTTTCACTGTGGGACGGAATGACCCTTGGATTTGGACAGGATACATGTACGCAGAGAACATACGCAACGTGGCGATCATCGCCCATGTCGATCACGGCAAGACGACGCTGCTGGACCAGCTCCTCTACCAGTCGGGGTCGTTCCGCACGGAAGAGCTGGACAAGCTGGCCGGCGCCGACCACGCCCTGATCATGGACTCCAACCCGCTCGAACGCGAGCGAGGCATTACCATCCTCAGTAAGAACTGCGCGATCCACTACACCGGCCGGGGCGGCCGCGAGTACAAGATCAATATCGTGGATACGCCGGGCCACGCCGATTTCGGCGGCGAGGTCGAACGCGTGCTCAAGATGACCGACGGCGTCCTGCTCGTCGTCGATGCCTTCGACGGGCCGATGCCGCAAACGCGGTTCGTGCTGAGCAAGGCCCTGCATCACAAGCTCAAGCCGATCCTCGTCGTCAACAAGGTGGATCGCCCGGACTCGCGGCCCAACGACGTCGTCAACGAGGTCTTCGACCTGTTCGTCGAGCTCGAGGCCGATGATGATGCCCTGGATTTCCCGGTGATCTTCGCCTCCGCCAAAGAAGGCTGGGCGACGATGGACCTGTCGCATCCGAACAAGAACCTCAAGCCGGTCTATGAGGCGATCATCCGCTCGATCCCGGCGTCCAGGGCCGACCTGGACAAGCCCCTGCAGATGCTCGTCACCTCCCTGGAGTATTCCGACTACGTCGGGCGCGTGGCCATCGGCAAGATCTTCGCGGGCAAGCTGACGCAGGCTCAGCCGGTGACCGTGATCGATCGAGACGGACATCACACGCAGCAAAAGGTCATTCAACTGTATGAATTCGAAGGGCTCGCCAAGAAGCGGGCCGTGGAAGTGCAGGCCGGCGATATCTGCGCCGTGGCCGGCCTCGATCCGGTGGACATCGGCAACACGATCGCCTGCCCGGATGAGCCCAGCGCTCTGCCCATCGTGGCCATCGACGAGCCGACGATGAGCATGACCTTCCAGGTGAACAACGGGCCATTCGCGGGCCAGGACGGCAGGTATGTCACCTCGTTGCAGATCCGCGACCGGCTGGAAAAGGAGCTCCAGACGAACGTGGCGCTTCGCATGGAGCCGGGGCCGTCGGCCGACGAGTTCAACGTCTCCGGCCGCGGGCTGATGCACCTTGGCATCCTCCTCGAGAACATGCGGCGCGAGGGCTACGAGATCTGTGTGGGCAAGCCGCAGGTCATCATCCGCGTGAAAGACGGCGTCCGCCAGGAGCCCATCGAACGACTGGTCATCGAGTGCCCCGGCGATTGCCAGAGCGCCGTGATGAGCCTGATCGGCGCGCGCCGCAGCGAACTGATGAAGATGGACACCAAGAGCAGCGCCAGCGATTACGTGCACATGGAATTCATGATCCCGTCGCGCGGTCTCTTCGGTCTCAACGCCCGCCTCCTGACGGCGACGCAGGGCCGGGCAATCATGCACCACACGTTCGAGCGCTACGAGCCGATGCGCGGCTCAATCCCCGACCGGCAGGCCGGCGTGCTGATCCAGAGCGAGACGGGCACGGTCACCGCATACGCGCTCGACGCCCTGTATGACCGGGGCATGTTCTTCGTCCGGCCCGGCGACAGGATCTACGAGGGACAGATCGTCGGCGAGCACTGCAAGGACGACGACATCGTCGTCAATGCCGCCCGGGCCAAGCAATTGACCAACATGCGCACGTCCACGAAGGACGAGGCCGCCCGCGTCCGACCGGCGCGGATCATGAGCCTCGAAGCGATGCTCGAGTACGTGCAGCAGGATGAGTTGGTGGAGATCTGCCCGAACGCCCTGCGCATCCGCAAGCGCTTGCTCCGGGAGGGCCAGCGCCGCCGGTTCGCGAGGCTGGGCACCTCCGCGTAAAGCCTCTGCCGACAGAACGAGGTCGAGGCTGTCCCCCTATCGCGGCCGCGCAGGCGGGTACGTGCTTGGCCGCAGGGGTTGGCTGTTATGGGTGGCATCGTCAAGCGCAGCGCCCCGCCTAGGCTTGTCGAACGATTGGCGATAGATTCACTCGGATACAGCACAACCATCGACAAAGCATGCGGCCTTGACGCTCCCACCCGGCAGATCCCTGCCATGTACATGGCAGGGATCCAGGGACTCCGTGCATGGACCGGCGACTTCTGAGCCGAAGCATTGTCACTCCGGCACCCACCGGGCCCAGGGGGCATCGAGCTGATCGCTCGTCTGCGGGCCAAGCCACGGCTCGTCCGCATCGACCATGCCCGTCCGGGCGGGGTAGTCCGGATATGCCTGGCTGTCCCAGAGGGACGCGGGCCCGAAGCAGGCGGCGGACCAGGCGTCCGGGGTCGCCTCGCGGCTTTGCCAGGACAGCCCCATGTCGGCTACCGCACTGACGACCAGCACGAGCATGACGGCGGTCAGTGCGGACATGGCCGCCAGCATCAGCACGGGCAGCACGAAGTCCAGGAAATACCGCCTCAAGGTCCGGAAATCACCCAGCGCCCAGTGTAACGCATGTGCCCCACCCGCCCCATGCACCGGCTCGACGACCATCTTCGCCATTGGGCCCATCTTTCACCCCCCACCCCCTCCCCCCCACCTAAACAATGCGCCATTTTCCGCCCCGTGGGAGCAGATTCTGGAGTGAGAGCGCAGATTTCTTACCTCATGTTGCATGTCCGAATTCACTTCATGTATGAGTATTGGCGGGGAGTCGAACCGCTCGATGGCACCTCTGCAAGGAGAACCAATGGGAGTGAATGCGCCCGCCCTGCAATTCATGGCGAACCGCTCTCGTGCTAATAGGTCAGCAGAAGACGGTCATGGACGACTTCGTCTTCAAGAGACGACCCATTCATCTGAAATCTCTTGAGCATTGATCGGCCACAGTCAAGCAGTATCTCTCGTTTG
>Ga0315274_10002158_pt1 | contig 29942 bp, 17 predicted proteins | sample YL17G02_20_MG_FD_203700 | JGI IMG/M metagenome (GOLD analysis project Ga0315274, IMG submission 203700) | Sediment microbial communities from Yellowstone Lake, YNP, Wyoming, USA - YL17G02_20 | ecosystem: Environmental > Aquatic > Freshwater > Lake > Sediment | place: USA: Wyoming | collected...
CGCCGCCCCGGATCACTGTGGCATCCGGTCAAATGGACGCCGGCATGTAGTGAAGACTTTGGCTCTCAAAGCCCGTTTTCGACCCCGCTACGCAGGTTCCAACCCCCGAATCCGCGAAGTCGGGATAAGGAGCTTCGGGTTTCCAGCCGGCGGCGGAGAAACTACGTCCTGCGGTTCCTCTATATCCTGCTGCTGACGGTCTTCATCGGCGTGGCGTGGGTGGCCGTCGTGCCCCTCGCGGGCAATGCGGTGTTCGCACAAGCCAGCATGGGGGTCGCGGCCAAGCAGATCGTCGTGACGATCTCGCTGTTTCAGTTCATCGCCATGCAGCTTCTGGCCATCATCATGCTGAGCGATGCCATCAGCGACGAGGTCTACCATCGCACGCTTGGGCTGTTGATGACCACGCCGATCAGCAGCCTTCATATCGTGATGGGCAAGCTTCTGAGCAAGCTGCTGCAATTGGCGCTGCTGCTCGGCATCAGTCTACCGATCCTGGCGATCGTGCGCGTCCTTGGGGGCGTCTCCTGGGGGTACCTGCTGTCGAGTCTCTTCATCACGCTGACGGCGGCGATCTTCGCGGGCACGCTGACCCTGTTGTTCTCCATCAAGGCCAGGCGGGCCTACGCGGTGATCGTCCGGTCCGCCTTTGTGCTCGGCGTGTTGTACTTGTTCGTGCCGGCCCTCGCGGGGGCACTGTGGCAGTTCGTTCTGCCGCGATTCGGAATTCGAATCGACCCCGCGTCCCTGTTCTTCAAGGCGGCTGCGATTGTGTTATTCCATGCCAATCCATTCTACGGCATCTTCGCTATGACGGACGCAATGCTCTCTCCGGGCGGGGCGACAAGATTCTTCTGGCCGCTACAGTGCGCGATCATGCTGGGTCTTTCCGCTCTCCTGATTGCCCGGTCGGTGGCGATTGTCCGCAAGGTGGCCTTGTGGCAGGCCACAGGGCAGCTCGTCGAGCGAGAAACGGGTCTGGTGACGGTCGCGGCGGATTCGGGGGGTTCGCGTTCGGGGCGTCCCGAGTCGCCCGCGCGGCGCGTGCAGGGGCCGCCGGTGGTCTGGCGTGAGCTGAGGGCTCCGTTCATCCGGGGCGTGGACAACAGGAACAGCCGCATCGGCTTGGCGGTAACAGTGCTGGCACTGTTGCTGACCTATCTGGCGTCGCAGGTGCAGGGATACCTCGATGAGAACTTCACCCATGTCTCATACGGCCTGCTGTTTGTCTTCATGGGCCTGGTCTTCAATGCTGTCTTTTCGGCGACGCGAATCACGACGGAGAAGGAATCACAAACCTGGCCGCTGCTGTTGGTCACGTCGTTGAGCGACTATGACATCCTGATGGGCAAGGCCATCAGCGTGTTCCGGCGGTGCCTGCCGATCTGGGGCCTGCTGGTGGGACACGCCGTGCTGTTCGTGCTCGCGGGATACATTCATCCGGTCGCCATCTTTCATCTGCTGATCATCGTGGCCTGGCTGACTTGCTTTGTCACGGGGGCGGGACTCTACTTCAGTGCCCGCTTCGGACACACGACGGCGGCGGTGGTGGCGAATTTCTCGCTGATACTCGGATTATGGGTGGTCGGGCCGACCCTGGCTGGGCTGCTTACCATTGCCGGCCGGCACGGCGACCTGCTGGCACTGTACATGTGGGCTCATCCGGCCGCGCAGACGGAGATGGTTCTGGCCGGTGCTTCCGGCGTGGACAACGCGGGGCTGACGCTTGGGGCGCTCCAGTACGGGTCCGACAGCGTCCTGCTCGGCCTCGACCACGGGGCGGTTGGGTTCGGCCGGATGACGGCTGCCCTGTTGACCACGGCCGGCGTATACATGCTGGCCGGCCTGCTGTTCTTCGGGCTCGCCAAACGCCGGCTGCGCCGAAATGTCTTTTGATGCTCTCGGTGCTTCGGGTATGCTGTGCCGCGTGAGTTGTGACGCCTGTGGAGATGGTCAGGGTATATGGTGAACAAGGCCGGAACGATGGCAGGGGTGGCACCGGGCCGGGTCCGGACCAGGCTGCTGGAGTGGCTGATGCGGGCCGTCAGTCTCTCGTGGCTGACGGGGCCGATCTTCGACAAGGAGCTTCGCGTCGCCAGCCGCCGCCGCCGCAACTATGTGCTACGCTTCCTGTATGTGATCTTCTTCATGGCGCTGATGGCCCTGTTCTGGCTGGACCTCGTCGCACATCGCACCTCGTCCGTGTATCAGGTCTCGCGCATGGCGGAGGCGGGACGGGGCATCGTCCTGGTCATCGTCTGGTTCCAGTTCCTGGCGTCGCAGGCCATCGCCGTCGTCATGCTCAGCACGTCGATCAGCGATGAGATCTACAATCGGACTCTCGGCGTGCTCATGACGACGCCCATCGGGAGCCTTCAGATTGTCTTGGGCAAGCTGCTGAGCAAGCTGCTGCAATTGGTCCTGCTGCTGGCGATCACGCTTCCCTTGCTGGCGACGGTGCGTGTGTTTGGCGGCGTGCCGTGGGACTTCCTGGTCGCCAGTCTGTGCGTGACGTTGACGACGATCCTGTTCGTCGGGTCCCTGAGCCTCTTCTTCTCCATCTTTACCCGGCGTGCGTACGTGGTGATCATCACGACGGTCCTGACGATGGCGATCCTCTTTGCCCTGCTCCCATTCATCATGGCCTTCTTGTTGCGGAGGATCGTCCCGATGGGTGCGCTGTATGATGCGCTCTGCTACGTGAATCCATACGCGGTGATGGTGAAGGCGAGCGAGGCACTGGAATTCGCACGATCGATGCGTTTTGTGAGTTGGTCGATCCACAGCGTGGTCTCGTTGGGCGCCTCGGTGCTGCTGCTGCTGCTCGGTGCGGTTCTGGTGCGCAAGGCCGCCTTGCGCCAGGCGGCGGGGCAGAGCGGCCTGTGGCCATCCAGGGGCAAGCGCGTATTGCTGGAAGACTCCACCCGGACAGCGCGCATTCGCCGCGTGGCGGGCCCGCCCGTGCTGTGGAAGGAGCGGAGGACGCCGCTTCTGGGCCGACGCAAATTGGGCGTAGTCGTCGCATTGCTTGGGGCCATCGGCCTGCTCGGCACGACGTACATCCTCTGCATCACGGAGGACATGCTGACGGATCCGGAAGTGCAGGCCAGCTACGTCGTCATTCTTCTCTTCCTCGGGATGCTGTTCACCGCGGTCCTGCCCGCCACGTGCATCACCTCGGAGAAGGAATCTCAGACCTGGTTGCTCTTGCTGACCACGGCCATCTCGGATTGGGAGATCGTCTGGGGCAAGTTTCTGGGCGCCGCGCGGCGATCTGCGCCCGCATGGCTGTTCCTGATCGGCCACGTAATGTTGTTTACGCTGGTACGCGTCATCCACCCGGTGGGGGCCATTCAACTGGCGATTCTCGTCATATGGGTCGTGTTCTTTCTTTCCGGCAGCGGGCTGTACTTCAGCGCACGCTTTCGGCACACGACCACGGCGGTGATCGCCAATGTGGCCCTGGCGGCGGGCCTGTGGGCGGTCTTCCCGATGCTGCTGGGCCTCATGCTGGCGATTGACGAGGTCGGCGGAGACGTGCTGGGGGTGTACATGGACATGAACCCGGTCGTCCACGCCGTGGTCATCACGATGGCGACCACCAAGAGCGGGGGACTGACCTCTTACGACTGGATTCAAGGCGGAATCGCCGACGTCGGCGAAGCGACCGGCTGGATTCTGTTCAACTTCGTTCTTTACGTGGTGGTTGGGCTGGCGTTCATCGTGCGTGCCGGGGCACACATCCGGCGCAATCCTCTCTGATGTCTCTCGACGGGAGTTCTGCATTTTGACAAGGGGCTATGGCATCCATCTCACTGCGAAACGTCACGAAGACCTTTGACCGGAGCGTCACGGCTGTCTGCAATCTCAGTATGGAGGTCCGGGACGGCGAGCTCATGGTGCTCGTCGGTCCGAGCGGCTGCGGCAAGACGACGACCCTGTCTCTGATCGCCGGGCTGGAAAGCCCGACGTCGGGCGAGGTCCGTATCGCCGGACAGGTCGTCAATCACCTGCCGCCGAGGCAACGCGACGTCGCGATGGTCTTCCAGGACGGTGCCCTCTATCCTCACATGAGCGTTTATGGCAACCTGGCGTTTGCCCTGCGGATGCGCGGGCTCCCGGAGCCGCAAGTGGAACGCCGCGTCAAGGCGGCGGCCGCGATGCTCGGCATCACCGATCTGATGAATCGCAAACCGGCTGCCCTGTCGGGCGGGCAGCGGCAGCGCGTGGCCCTGGGCCGGGCCATCGTGCGTGAGCCGACCGTGTTTCTTCTGGATGAGCCGCTGACCGGCCTGGACGCGGGCCTCCGTGTGGCGACGCGCCGCGAGATCAAAAGCCTCCACAAGAAACTCCAGATCACCACCCTATACGTGACGCACGATCAGTGCGAGGCCATGGCGCTCGGCGAGCGGATGTGCGTGCTGCGGGACGGGCGGATGGAGCAAGTCGGCCCGCCGGAGGAGATTTACAGTCGGCCGGCCAGCCGCTTCGTCGCCGGCTTCTTCGGCACGCCTGCGATGAACTTCCTCACCGGCTGCATCCGACGGCAGGACGGCACCCCGGTCGTCGATCTCAAAGGTCAAACACTACGCGTGCCGCCCCGCCTGCATGTGTGCCTGCGCGACTACGGGGATACGACAATCGTTGCCGGCGTGCGACCCCATGATTTGTCATTCGAGCCGTCCACGGGACACACGAGCGACGTGCTTCGCGGCAGGGTGGTTCTGGTGGAGCCGCTGGGTTCCCAGACGAACGTGCATGTGGCCCTGACCTGCGGCCAGCCATGCGTCGTCGTCGCACCGGCGAGAACTCGGGTGACTATCGGCGATGAAGTCCCAGTGTATGTCAGCCTCGACGAAGTGCAGTTGTTCGAGGACAACGAAGCCGGCAGAAACATCGCGTGCCACGCCGCCACTGAGTAGACGCGAGCGGATGCAACATCGGGGCTTGTGTTCGGGGATATCATCGGCTACTCTGTTCGGCGAAGTATCTTGGCCGCGATGGTTTTCGACAGATATGGAGGTGCCAACCATGATGCCGCAGGGCGAGAAGACAAGTCTTAAGCGAGGATCCATTCTGGTGTGTCTGCTCATGTTGCTGCCGGCCGCGAACGGCCGTGGCGCCGTGACAAGCCTGGAGAGTGACTCTCTTCGCGTTCAGGTCAATAACGAGACGGGCCAGTGGACGCTGGTGGACAAGCGTTCCGGTGTGCAGTGGCCGTCCGACGGCACGGCAAGTCCGGGCAACTCCTCCCGGCTGCAAGGTGTTTTTGCGGCGTCGGGGGATGCGCAGAAGAACACTCTCCGACTGGCCGGTGAAAAGGGCGGGGCGGTCGTCTTCTCGCTCGTGGATGGAGGGCGGGCCTTGGAGCTGCGTTACGAGAATGCCGGTGACGAGACGATCCGGGTCCTCGGCGACGCCTTGACGATCACGGACGCACAGGACGGCTACGCGATTGTCCCCAGCCGCGAGGGGCTGCTCGTGCCGGTCAAGAACGATAAGGCCTTCAAACGTATGTTCGGGACGTCCGAGTACGAAGGCTGCCATATGAACATGCTCGGATTCGTCAAGAAGAGCTCCGCTCTGATCGTCACATGGGATGATGCGTATGTATTCCCCGAGATCGAGAGGACCGTGTCGGGAAATGAGCACAAGCTGACGGCGGTATTTGAGCTTCGCCGCAGCGCCAGGCTCGTTCGGCTGATGCCGCTCGGAAAGGGTGATTGGAATACGGTTGCCTCCGAGTATCGGCGCTACGCAGAGGGACGAGGGTTTGCTGTGACGCTGCGAGAAAAGATCAAGCGCGACCCGCACGTCGAGCGCATGGTCGGGGCATCGAACGCCAAGCTCTGGACTTGCCTGAACCGTCGGATGAACGAGGAGAGCACGGCCGAGGAGTCGGTCAAGGTCCAGTGGACGTTCGACGAAGCCGCACGCATTGCGGAACACCTGCGCAAGGACCTGGGGATCGAGCGATGCTTCTTCATGATGGGCGGCTGGACGGAAGGGGGGTACGATGTCCGCCATCCTGACAACCTGCCGGCCAACCCCGAGTGCGGCGGCAATGAGGCTCTCGCAGATGCCGTGAAACGCATCCAGTCGCTGAATTACATCGGCTGCCTGCACGACAATGTTCAGGACATGTACCGCGATGCGAAGAGCTGGAGCCCGGATTTCATCGAGAAGAACGCGGACGGCTCGCTGATCGCGGGCGGCCGGTGGCTCGGCGGACGGGCGTACATGGTCTGTGCCCCGAAGCAGTTGGAGCTGGCCCAGCGGACGCAGAACCTGTCCGCCATTCACGACCTGTTCTCGCCGTGGGCGTATTTCGTCGACACGACGTACGCCGTGCCCCCGCGTGAGTGCTACGACCCGACGCATCCGATCGGCCGCAACGACGACATCGCGTGGAAGATACGCCTGAGTGACTACGGCCGGAACTTGTTCGGTATCTTCGGCAGCGAGTGCGGCCGGGAGTGGGCGCTGCCGCACAGCGATTTCTTCGAGGGCCTCGTAGGCGTCAGCGGCCACTATTATCACCAGCTCAAGCCCGAGGAACTCGGGGCCCAGGTCATCCCGTTCTTCGAGATGGTCTACCACGATTGCCAGGTGTGCTACGGCAAGTACGGCTATCGTGCTGATGAGGCCGCCGAGTACGTGGCTCACCACGTCCTCTGTGCCCGTCCCCTGCACTACCATTCCTTCCCCGACCACCTGTACTGGCAGTCAAGGCCGGAGAAGAGGGCCAACCCATCGGCAGATCTCGCGTGCTACACCCGTAGCGACAACGGCTGGGCCGAGGGTCTGCACCCGTACGATGTGTTCCTGAAGAACACCCATGAGGTGCTGGGCGCGATCAACGAAGTCACGGCCTACAATCGCCTGACGGAGTTCCGCTATCTCAGCGACAATGGTGCCGTGCGCCAGGCCGTGTACGGCGAGGGCGACGAGGCGACAAGAATCACCGTCAACTTCGGCCAGACGCCCGTCGAGGTCACCTCCCAGACCGGCGGCCGAACGGTTCTGCCCCCATGGGGATTCCTCACCGAGAGCCCGCGTCTGATCGCCTTCTACGCCACCCGCTGGAACGGCCGGGACTACCCCAACGCTGCCCTGTTCACCCTGCGTCCAACCGACAACAAGCCCCTGAAGGACTCCGGGAGCATCCGCATCTTCCACGCCTTCGGCCCGACCACCCTTGTATGGGCCGGCAAGAGCTACGAAGTCGAACGGGAGGAAGTGATCAAACCTTGGCCTCAGTGACTGAGAATAGGATTTGCACAGAGCTACGAATGCATAGTGGGCAATCCGAATAAATGGGAGATCATGAGTGCCTTGTGGCTGGGCGCCTTTGGGAGAGAGACAATGGGAAGACCAGAATCTGAATTCATTGCTGTGGCTCTCGATGCAGCTCGTGAGGTTATTGGCTCGCCTCTGTCCATCGTGGAGGGCGCGTCGTTGCTCTACCAAGTGACCGTGGACAACAGACTTGCAATCAACGTCAATCCGAAGAAGCCGACGCGCGGGAACTCCGCGTTCCAGACAGATGTATGCATCTTCGAGGAGGTGTCGGCTGATGTGACGATCCCGCGTGTTGTATTGGAGTTCAAAGCGAACCTCAGCACCCACGATGTCTTGACCTACAGCGCAAAGGCGAGAAGGCACAAGCAGGTCTACCCATACCTTCGATACGGTCTCGTTATCGGAAATGAAACCACCATTCCGGGACGGTTCTTCACGCATAATGAGGCCCTCGACTTCTGTGTAGCAGGAGGGTCGTTTAAGAAGAACAGACTGCAGGAACTGTTTGCGCGACTGCTTGGGCAAGAGGTGAAGGCATCTCGCGCCCTCGAACAGATTGCTTTCGGCCACGCACCCGTCTTCATGTTCAGAAGCGACATAATTGCCGACACGGGCGACGGAAGAGTGGTGTAGAATGCCGGCTCCCACTTGTTGAGGACAGCGGCTGATGGGATTCGAACCCACAACGTCCACCTTGGGAAGGTGGCACTCTACCGTTGAGTTACAGCCGCATGTTGCGCGCGGTAAGAGACTTCTGTGGATGTCGTGTTCGATTCGCGGGCGAAGCAGGCAGCGTGTCCCCCGGAATTGCCCTCCCCAGGTTTCGATGCCTGTTGACCCTCCACCACTGAATGGGTAGAATGGAACGAAGAATGAGGTGAAGTATGCAGGACTATAGGGTAGAAACAAGAGTCTCAAAAGATAGGTCGCTTACCGTAAAGGGTCTGCCCTTCCGGGCAGGAGATAGAGTCGAGGTCATCGTTCGCAGTCATGAGCATCCGGAAGGAAACGGTGAACGCTATCCTCTGCGTGGGAAGCCCGTCCGATACACTGACCCATTCGGCGGCGTTGCCGAAGAGGACTGGGAAGCCCTGGGATGATCGTTCTCGATACTCACGTTTGGGTGTGGTGGATACACGGAAATGAGCAACTCACCAGCCCACAGACCCAGATCATTCAGGCCAACGAGACGGATGTCATCGGTGTAAGTGCAATCTCAGTCTGGGAGGTCGCCAAGCTCGTTGAGAATGGTCGGTTGGAGTTGCCCTGTCCATTGCACGAATGGTTCGATGAGGCGCTAAGTTATCCTGGCATTCGACTCATCGAAATCACGCCAGCGATTGCCATAGAGTCTACGCGACTCCCAGGCGAATTTCACCGCGATCCTGCCGATCAGATCATTGTGGCAACAGCAAGGCTGTACGATTGTCCGCTTGTCACCTCTGACGGCAGAATTCGGAACTATCCCCATGTCAAAGTTGTGACGTAGGCGAGGAGCCCAGTTTCACTGATCGGGTTCCCCATGCGCAAAAGAAAGCGGCTGATGGGATTCGAACCCACAACGTCCACCTTGGGAAGGTGGCACTCTACCGTTGAGTTACAGCCGCATGTTGCCTGTATGGTGGTAATTCTATGCCCTGCGCACCCGGCTGTCAACCGGAAAACCGGCCTGAGGCAAAAACAAACATTCCTGGGTGATCGTGGATGGGATTGGGCAGAGCGTCTTCGTGGGCCAAATTGTCTGCCTGGCCCAGAATCGAGGGGGACAGGGCCTTGGGATGGCTCTTTCAGCGGGTATAATGGAGGTGTAGGAACATGGGTGGGAAGGGCTCTCACCTGAAGGGTGTTTGTTGAGGAGGAGAATCGAACATGAAGTCATACATTGCAGCAGTTATGATCGTGGTCGGCATGGTCTGTGCATGCGGCTGGGCGGGGGAGCCCCTGGCCAATGGCGAGGTTCCGTTCCATCGGGGTGTCAACTTGACGAATTGGCTGCAGGCCGGCAGTGTCCGCCAGATTCAATTCACCAAGTTCACGAAGCAGGACTTGGAGAACATCAAGAGCTTAGGCTGCGATGTGATCCGGCTGCCCATCAACCTGCATTACATGACGGACGGCGAGCCGAACTACACGGTTGATCCGCTCTTCTTCTACTTCCTGGATCAGATCGTCGATTGGTGCGAGGAGCTGGAGCTGCACTTGATCCTCGATAATCACACGTTTGACGTGGCCGCCAACACCGATCCGAACGTCGATAAGGTCCTGGTGCCGATCTGGTGGCAGATGGCGGAGCACTACAAGGGCCGTTCGGCCCGCCTGTACTATGAGATACTCAACGAGCCGCATGGAATTGCGAACGCCAGGTGGGGCCAGATCCAGCAGAAGGTGATCGATGCCATTCGGGCGATCGATGGGACACACACGATCATTGTCACCGGGGCGGGCTGGGGCAGCTACAACAACCTCAAGTACCTGCCCGTCTATGCGGATCGTAACCTGATCTACTCGTTCCACTTCTATGACCCCTTCCTGTTCACCCACCAAGGGGCCAGTTGGACGGACCCATCCATGGTTCCACTGGCCGACGTGCCGTTTCCATACAATTCCCGCCGAATGCCCACGTGTCCGGAGGAGTTGAAAGGGACCTGGGTGCAGAGCGCTCTGACCTCGTACAAGAGCGAGGGCACGGTAGGCCGTGTACGGCAGCTCATCGACGTGGCCGTGGACTTCCAGCATGGTCGCCTCGCCCCCGTGTTCTGCGGCGAGTTCGGCGTGTACATGCAGAACAGCAACAACGAGCAGCGGGCCTATTGGTATGAGATTGTCCGCACATACCTTGAGGCGTGGAAGATCCCCTGGACCAGTTGGGACTACCAGGGCGGCTTCGGCCTGTTCAACGCCGGGACGAACGAGTTGTTCGAGCACGATTTGAATATCCCGATGATCGAGGCCCTCGGTCTGAATCCGCAGGAGCAGACGCCATTCATCCTGACGCCGGACCTTGCGGGCTTCGATATCTACACGGACTACATTGCCCCGATGGTTCGGGACGCCACATGGGTCAGTAAAGGGACGGTGGACTACTATTGCGATGCCCAGCCGGCGGAAGGCGCGTACTGCATCCACTGCACGGGGATCGATCGCTACAACGCGATCGCATTCGATTTCAAGCCCGACAAGGACCTCACGCAACTCGTACAGAAGGGCTGCATGCTCGATTTCTGGGTCCGCGGCAATTCACCGGGGGCCCGGTTCGATGTCCATTTCCTCGACACGAAGACCGCCGAGCCGACGGACCATCCCTGGCGCATGGGCACAACCATCGATCAGACGAAAGCCGCATGGGACGGCCAGTGGCATCGCGTGCAAATCCCGCTGAAGAGCCTCAAGGAAGGCGGCTCGTGGGACAACGCCTGGTTCAACCCGCAGGGCCTTTTCAACTGGGCGGCCGTGGACCGTTTCGAGATCGTCTCAGAGCACCACGCTTTCGCCGGCATGGACTTCTGGTTCGATGACATCCGCGTCGCGAATCCGCCGGGTATGCGATAATAGCCCGCGCTACCTCGTGACCGTCGTGACTGGGCGGGGGCACCTGTCGGCGAATTGCAGGGACTTGTCGATTAGGATCTCGCCGGTCATCTCGCCCAAGCTCGTCCGAGTGATGTAGTTGTATCGTTCGAAGCTGTTCCAATCGACCTTGGTGAGGATGTAGCCGAAGGCGTCGTTCGTCAGGCCGAGGAGCAGGTTGTGCTCGCCATGCATCTTTCGCTTGAGGTAGTAGCCGATGTTGGGCAGGGCCTCGCCGGGGATGGTGAGCATCTGGGCACTGCCGAGATTGACCACGTTGACCTGGGTGGCCACGACACCTCGCTCGTCGATCTTGAAGCCCAGCGGCGACAGCTTCACGACCGCCCGCATCACATCGTTCTGAATGGGGAACTCGATGGTGGTGTTCGCACAGAACAGCGGTGGATTCTCGATAGCAGAGGCGTCGGCGACGATGCGTAGGGCTTCGTCGGCCAGGAGATTTCCGATACGGATGCATTCGTCCCACGTTTGAACGTCCCTGCCATTCGGTCCACGACAGTCGGCGGTCACCATGCCTCCGAGCGCGCCATTCATGAAGATACCTGTGCCGGCCTGTCGCTCCTCGATCCGGTCGTAAAGCGGGCCAACGAAATCGGGACTCATGATCTTTTGATCGGGGCCGATGATCTCGGGATGGCACGCGTAGTTGACGAAGGTCGCGATGGGTTTGGATTCGGTGTTGAGGAATTGAATGACATCACAGCGGGGATCATACAGCTTCTCGGCGTAGTAATTGTAGGCGATCTTGCCGCGGGCCTGGCCGGTAGCGATCTTCACGCGGGCGGCTTGCAGATTGGTCACGGCCTCATTGACCGCCTCAGCCAGTTTCACACACACACCATTGAGGTATTCGACGTCGCAGGCGGTCTTGCCGCTGGCATCGGGAAAGCCGTAGCAATCGGGGCCGCTGTGGTTGTGCGTCGCGCCGATGAGGATGTTCTCCGCTGGGATGCCTTTCACTTGGCTGCGGACCTTGTTGCCCAGCACGCCCGGAAAACCCAGGAAATCCGTGCTGCAAATGGCGACGCGAGTGCCGTCGTTTTCGAGCACGAGCGTGCGGACAGTGAGCTTGCCGATCTTCTTGGTCACGGGCTCTGACGGCCCCATGCCGCCCGAGACGGGCAGAAGCTTGTCGGGCGTAACATCACGAACAGCAATAGCCGCCCGAAAAGCGCCCCAGGCCGGGCCGCTCAGCAGGAGTGGAAGCAATACTGCCGATACGAACGCTTTCGCAATACAGGACCTCGCATGCATCTGTTTTCCTCCTTACTATGTGCTCACGGCGTTGCGAGTCTCACAGCCTCATGAAATCTCCCAGCGTCTGGACATGGCTGTTTCTCTGATCGGAAGCTGGCTTTGCGCCCGGCTTGGGTGCAGATTTGGCGGCAGGTCTGGCGGCAGGCTTGCCCTCCGGTTTGGCGGCCTTCGTCGGGTCTTTCATCGTCAGGCTGATCCGCTTCTTCACGAGATCGACCTCAAGGACTGTGACCATCACCTTCTGGTGGACCTTGACGACTTCGGCCGGGTCCTTCACAAAGCGGTTGGCCAACTGGCTGATGTGCACGAGTCCGTCCTGGTGGACGCCGATATCGACGAAGGCCCCGAAGGCGGTCACGTTGGTGACGATCCCGGGCAGCCTCATGCCGGGCTTGACGTCTTCGATCTTGTTGACGCCCTCGGCGAAGCTGAAAATCTCGAACTGCTGGCGGGGGTCCCGGCCGGGCTTGGCCAGTTCCTGCATGATGTCGTTCAGTGTCGGCAGGCCGATCGTGTCGCTGACGTAGCTTTCCAGACGCACCCTCTTGCGGAGCGGCTCGTTCTTCATCAGGTCCGCCACCGAGCACTCCACATCCGCGGCCATCCTGGCCACCACGTGATAGCTCTCCGGATGGACGGCGCTGGTGTCCAGCGGGTTGTCGGCCTCGCGAATCCGCAAGAAGCCGGCCGCCTGCTCGAAGGCCTTGGCGCCGAGGCGGGGGACTTCCATCAGGTCCCGTCGGGATTTGAATGGGCCATTCTCGTTTCGGTACGCGATAATGTTCTGTGCCAGTTGCGGGCCGAGTCCCGAGACGTATTGCAGGAGCTGCTGGCTGGCCGTATTCACCTCGACGCCGACGTTGTTGACGCAACTGATGACCACGTCGTCGAGGCTGTGCCGCAGCAACGGCTGGTCCACGTCGTGCTGGTACTGGCCGACGCCGATGGATTTCGGATCGATCTTGACCAGTTCAGCCAGGGGGTCCATGAGCCTTCGCCCGATGGAGATGGCCCCGCGGACTGTCAGATCCTGGTCCGGGAACTCCTCGCGGGCGACCTCGGACGCCGAATAGATCGAGGCACCGCTCTCATTGACCATCACGACCGGGATACTGCGGGTGAACTTGATGCCTCTGACGAATGCCTCGGTCTCACGGCCCGCCGTGCCATTGCCGATGGCGATAACCTCGATATCGAACTCCTCGCACAACTCGACCACTTTGGCCGCGTCGGCTGTGGCCAATCGTTCGCTCTGATGCGGGAAGACCACATCGTGGTGCTTCAACTGGCCCTGGCGGTCGAGGCACACGACCTTGCATCCCGTGCGAAAGCCCGGGTCAATCGCCAGGACGTTCTTCTGGCCCAGCGGCGGAGTGAGCAGGAGCTGACGCAGGTTCTCCGCGAAGACTCGTATCGCCTCCTCATCCGCCCGCAGCTTCGTCGCCGCGAGGATCTCGGTCTCCATCGACGGCGACACGAGCCTCTTGTAGCCGTCGGCCACAGCCTCATGGACCAGCGTCGAGCACGCCGAGCGGCCTTTCACGAACAGTCCCTCGAGGATCATCAACGTCTTCTCATCCGGCGCGACCACCTGCAGCCGCAGGAAGCCCTCCTCGCGGCCTCTCCTCATCGCGAGAATCCTGTGCGAAGGCGCCTTGGCCACCGGCTCCTCCCACTTGAAGTAGTCCTCGTACTTAATGCCTTCAGTCTCCTTGCCGGGCACGACCACCGAGCTCAGCTTGCCCTCCGTCTGGAACAGCTCTCGCACTTGGGCCCTCGCCTGCTGATTCTCGCTGACGGACTCGGCGAGGATGTCCTTGGTGCCGGCCAGGGCCTCCTCGACCGATGCCACTCCCTTTTCCGCATTGATGAAGGCTTCGGCTCGGGCCATCGGGTCCACCGCCGGGTCCTGGGCAAAGATCAGTTCCGCCAGGGGTTCGAGCCCCTTCTCGCGGGCGATGGTGGCGCGTGTCCGTCGCTTGGGCCGGTAGGGCAGGTAGATGTCTTCGAGCACCGTCATGGTCTCGGCCTGCAGGATTCTCGCCTTGAGCTCGTCCGTGAGCAGTCCCCGCTCTTCAAGGGATTTGATGATGGCATCGCGGCGGTCATCCAACTCCTTGAGCTGGCTGAGCCTGTCGCGTATGGCCGTGACGACCGTCTCATCCAGGGTGCCCGTCGCCTCCTTGCGGTAGCGTGCGATGAAGGGGACCGTCGCGCCGCCTTCGAGCAGCTCGGCGGTCGCCTGGACCTGCGTGGGCCGCACCGATAGTTCCGAAGCGATTTTGATGACGTGTATCTGATTCAAGGAGCCTTCCTTTCCTGATTTCACATGCCCGATCTCACATCGCAGAGCACTACGACGTCAGCCGCAATCATCAATCGCCCATCGGCCGTCCACATGATAGCCACCCGGGCGACGCTTTTCAAGCCGTGGAATGTCGCGGGTGGACCATTGCGTTCCCAAAGGCTGGCAGCAGCTTCATCGTCGGTATTGATTGGGCGTCATCCCCATGGCGTTTCGGAAATGTCGGATGAAGTGACTGTGGTCATAGAACCCGTTCCTGATCGCGATTTGTGTGATGGTATAATCTGTGTGAAGCAGATCATAGCAGGCGCGATGCACTCTGTACCCTGTGAGGAACTTCATCGGGGAGATCTGAAACGCCTGCTTGAATTTCCTCTCGAATTGATTGACCGAGAGGTACATCAGCGAAGCAAGCTCCTGGACCCGGATTGCCTCGTTGTAGTTCTGATTGATGTGCTCGATGACGATGGCGAACTGCTGATGCGGACGCCAGTGCTCGCCTGATCTACGGAAGTCTCGTGTGATGCCGGCAACGCCGAGCGTGCGATTGTTGCGAGACACCAGCGGCACCTTGGTGGTGATGTGCCAGTCAATGCCGCCGTCGCTGTTGGAGACCAGCTCCACCCGGTCGATCAGCGGCTTGCCCGTCCGGATGATCTGCTGATCATCGCGCCGAAAGATCTCCACCAGCCGTGCGGGAAAGAAGTCGAAATCGTCCTTGCCGATGAGGTCATCCTCTCTATCTATGCCCAGCCTCTCCAGAAAGGCCCGATTACCCATGATGAATCGGCCTCTGCGATCCTTGGCGAAGAAGCAGACATCCGGCAGAGAGTCAAACAGCCGAAACAGGTCGGAATTGGCTTTCAGTCGCTGCAACAGTCGAGTTTTGAAGCTTGGATCGGACATTGTAGTATGCCCCTAAGGGTATCAGAAGAAACGCCTTACGGTGTCACTACGAACGACAATTCAATCGCGAGACGCCGTTGGCCATGGTGAAATCATACACAAAAAGGGTGGACTTATGCAATGATGCTTTGTCAGTTTTGAATATCATATTGACTACGCAGGAGCACTGGTGCCGTCGTGGACGACTCGCGTCGCCCGCAATATGCGGTGGAATCAGTGAATCGAACTAGAGGTGAAGCCATGCACGAGGACAGAGGATTCACTTTGATCGAGTTGTTGGTTGTCATCGCCATCATCGCCGTTCTGATGGCCATTCTGATCCCTGCCCTCAACCGGGCCCGAGAACAGGGGCAACGTGCGGCCTGCCTGAGCAATCTCAAGCAACTGACCGTGGCGTGGATGATGTACGCCGATGAGAACGACAACAGAATCGTTCACGGCTGCACCGGCAGGGGCGGGGAATCGCCGATCCCGGCAAATGAGGACGGCTGGGTCCATTGGGCCGGGTACTCGGATGCCACCGCCGAGGCGGCGCAGGTCCAAGCCGTCGAGGAGGGGGCCTTGTTTCCGTACTGCAAGACAGCCAAGCTCTACCAATGTCCGAGCGGGCTTCGCGGCGAGATGCGAACCTACGCCATCGTCGATTCCATGAACGGCTGGCCCAGTAGCGGTCCCCACATCAAGAACAGGACGCAAATCACCCGGTCGGGCGAACGAGTCGTCTTCCTTGACGAGGGCTGGGTTACGTTCGCGAGCTGGAGCGTCCCATACGATCGCGAGTCGTGGTGGGGCTCCACGGTCACCCAGCCCGGCATCCTGGCGGCGGACAATCGTCACAAGGACCCACCCCCCGTTCGGCATGGCGGCGGGACCTCCTTCTCCTTCGCCGATGGGCACAGTGAATACTGGAAATGGAGAGACCAGCGGACGATCGACTACGGCAAGATGACGCCCGGCGCGGATCCTGTCCAACCGGGCAACCCGGACCTGCACCGCGTGCAGCAGGCCGTCTGGGGCAAATTAGGGTATGTGCCGGTGCTGTGAGGACTCGAGTCCATGGCACTCGGCCGGAATGTGTGGGTGGTAGTGTCTTTGTCATAGGTGCAGAATGGCAAGGGTGCCGCGATATGGAATGTTGAAGGCTGCAATCCATGTTCTTTTGAGGAGGAACGACAACGAGAATCAACATCGTATTACTTGCATTACTGGTCCGCTTGGCCATCGCGCCGGTCGCATCGGCCAATCCGTTGGTCAGCGGGTAGGTCGCATCGTACTCGCTTTTTGAAGGAGGATGTATCATGTCGAGAAACATGTATTACTCTCAGAAACTCATTTCCATGGCCGCCCTTATTCTGGTGCTGGGATTGGCGGCAGGCGTGGCGAACGCCGATATCAAGAGCGGCTTGGTGGGATACTACCCTCTGAATGAAGGGGCGGGGGGTATCGCTCACGATATGTCGGGCGAAGGGCACGACGGGACCCTTCATAACGGCGTGACATGGATTTCGCCAGGATACCAGGGCGGGGCAGTCAACTTTGACGGCACGACGGACACCAGGATCGAGCTTGGGGACTGGAATCCGGCGGCGGGAACGGGGCAGCTTTCTCTGGCATGCTGGATCAGGTGGTCTGGCAGTACCGCCACGTATCAAGGCCTGATCGGCAAGAGAAATACATGGCCCGACACGACGATGTTTCAGTTCCAGGTCAGGCCGGAAAATGACGGTACTTTCCGCCTTGAAACGGGGTCAGTTGCGATCGTCTCACCCAATAACACTCTAAATCCGCTTGTCCAGACCTGGGTACACGTGGCCGCCACCTTTGACGGAACCACAGCCAGGCTTTATCTCAATGGCCAACAGATAGCGTCCGGCGCCTTTGCCTTCTATGCTGCAGGCGTAGCATCCAATATGGGCATAGGCTGTGTCACGGGCGGCGGTGCAGGTTTCAGTGGAAACACCGAAGTCTTCTCCGGCGGTATGGACGAAGTCTGCATCTACAACCGGGCGCTGTCTGCGGAGGAGATTTCGCTCGTCATGGCCGGTATCGGCGGAGACGTGGCCTCCAATCCCACTCCGAAAGACAAGGCTACCGACGTACCGCAGGACGTGGTCCTGGGGTGGGACCCGCTGGAGACGGCGGCGACGCGCGACGTGTACTTCGGGACGGCCTACGACGATGTCAACGATGCCAGCCGGGCCAACCCGGGCGACGTCCTGAAGAGCCGAGCTCAGACGGCCACGATGTTCGCTCCGGCCGATCTCGAATACGGCACGCAGTACTACTGGCGGATCGATGAAGTCAATGCGACGCCGGACGCCACGGTCTTCAAAGGCGACGTCTGGAGCTTCACGGCGGAGCCATTTGCCTATCCGGTCAAGAGTCTGACGGTCAAGGCGTCCAGTCAGCAAGCCGCCTGGCCCGCGACCAAGACCATCGACGGTTCCGGACTCAACGCGGATGACCAGCACTCCAACGACATGAATCATATGTGGATGAGCACTGGCGTGCCGGCCTGGATCCAATACACCTTCGACCAAGAATACAAGCTGGACAAGCTGTGGGTGTGGAACGCCAACTCCCAGCTCGAAGCCTACATGAGTTTTGGGGCCAAGAACGTCAAAATCGAATACTCGTTGGACGGCAGTGCCTGGACCGAACTTGAGGGGGTCCCTGAGTTTGCCCGGGCCCTGGGCCTGCCTGCCTACGCCGCCGATACCATCGTCGATTTCGGCGGAGTCGTCGCGAAGTACGTCAAGTTGACCATCAACGCCACATGGGGCAGTCCCATGTCAGCCAGTCTGAGCGAGGTACGGTTCTTCACCGTGCCCGTGCAGGCCCGTGAGCCCCAGCCGGCTGACGGTGCGACAGGCGTCAATGTGGCAACCGACCTGATCTGGCGGCCCGGCCGTGAGGCCAAGTCGCATCAAGTGTACATCGGCTTTGATCCCAATGCGGTGGCCGCTGGAGCCTTCGTACCCTCCACGCAGACTGAACGGCGCTACACACCCACGGGCATGGGGTTTGGGACCACTTACTACTGGAAGGTGGACGAAGTCGGCGAAACCGAGACCGTCGAAGGCAACCTTTGGACCTTCACGACCCAGGAGTATTCGATCATCGAGGACTTCGAGAGCTACACGAACGATTCGCCCAACCGGGTCTTCCAGACGTGGATTGACGGCTACGGCTTCTCGCCGGACGAGTTCTTCCCCCAGGGCAACCCGGGTAATGGCTCGGGAGCAGTGATCGGCTACGAGCCCGGTACCGGCGACATCATGGAACACGCGATCGTCCACAGCGGCGCGCAGTCGATGCCGCTGGCATACGACAACACGGCTTCGCCGTTCTACTCCGAGGCCGAGCGCAAGTTTGCGACCGCTCAGGATTGGACCGACAGGGGGGCCAACACCCTGGCGTTGTACGTCCGAGGCAACGCAGGGGACTTCAAGGAGACGGCCGACGGTCAGATGATCATGAGCGCTATCGGCACCGATATTTGGGACACCGCCGATCAGTTCCGCTATGTCTACAAGAACCTCAGCGGAAACGGCTCGATGGTGGTCCGCGTCGACAGCATGATTCGCAGCGACGGCTGGGCCAAGGCGGGCGTGATGATCCGCGAGAGCATCCATCCGGGCTCGAAGCACGCGTTCGTCTGCATGACGCCCGACTATGGCCCTTCGTTCCAGCAGCGTCCGGAGACCGGCAACGTGATGAGCCAGGTGTCCCAGGTGTCTACGGCCGGGCTGGGAAATGTGGTAGCTCCGTACTGGGTGAAGCTGACCCGCACGGGCAACGCCTTCACCGCCCAGCAATCGGCTGACGGCGTCACATGGGTCGATGTCACGTTTACGGCCCCGGTGAACGTCACGATGGCCAACGATGTTCTCATCGGTCTGGCCCTGACCAGCCATAATGCTTCGGTTTCGACCGCGGCTGAATTCTCCAGCCTCTCCATGACCGGCAAGGTGGCCGGCTCGTGGCAGACGGCCGAGATCGGCGCCACCCAGCCTGTGGGCAACTCGGTCGAGCCGATGTACGTGAGGATCGAGGACAGTTCCGGCGGTAGCGCGACGGTCGTGAACGCCGATGAGGTCATCACGCTGCGTCCCATGTGGCAGGAGTGGACGATCCCATATAGTGACTTGGCCGGGGTGAACCTGAGCCGGGTCAAGACGATGTTCATCGGCGTCGGCAATCGCGACGCACCAACCGCCGGCGGGACCGGCACTGTCCACATCGACGATATCGCTTTGGGCCGGCCGCGTGCCCAGTAGTTGCATAAATGTAAATCGCCACGATCGAGTTGATCGGCGCCATTGCCGATTCGCTCGATCGTGGCTGGTGTTTGGGCTGCTTCAGCGCGTCGGCATCAGGTATGTTTCGCGTTCGCAACCGTGTCCCGGCTACGCCCCTTTCGATATGGGGGGGCGGTAGTGTCTGTATCTCGGGCGGGTCGGAGGCTACAATATCGCCGTTGATTCCCCCTGGCGGGGACAGTCACGTTAAGCATGATGGAGTTGACTATGGTCGATCAGATGAGAGCGACGCGAAGGCAGTTCCTGAAAGCGGCGGCATCCGCAGTCGCCATGCCGTACGTGATTGCGGGCTCCGCCTTGGGGGCTGAGGGCAGAGCGGCGCCGAGCGAGCGGCTGGTCATGGGGGCCATCGGCGTCGGCGGGCAGTGCATGCGGCATGTCGCCGGCGGCATCTGGGTGCAGGGCGGCGGGTACCTGAGCAAGCCCGGCGTGCAGGTCGTCGCCGTCGCCGACGTCAACAGGAACAACCTGAACAACGCCAAGAACATCATCGACAAGTACTACGGCAATAAGGACTGTGCCGCGTACAAGGACTTTCACCAGTTGCTCGCGCGGAGCGATATCGACATCATCATGTGCGGGACGGGCGACCGGTGGCACACGCCCGTTTCCATCGCGGCGGCCAAGGCCGGCAAGGACATTTACTGCGAAAAACCCATCTCGCTGACGGTGTATGAGGCGAGGACGCTTGCCCGCGAGATCAAGCGATACGGCCGGATCTTCCAGACAGGGACGCAGCAGCGAAGCTGGTACGAGTTCCGTTTCGCCTGCGAGCTGGTCCGCAACGGGTATATCGGCGACGTGAAGCGGATCAAAGTCAACGTGGGCGGCCCGCCGGAGGAATGCAATCTGCCGGCAGGGGGCCCGCCGCCCGAATGGCTGGACTACGATGCGTGGCTCGGCCAGGCTCCGTGGCGGCCGTTCCATCCGGAAGTGCTTGGTTGGATGCGGTGGAAGGACTACTCCGGCGGCGAGATGACGAACTGGGGGACCCACATGTTCGACGTCGCCCAGTGGGGAATGGGCATGGACGAGTCCGGCCCGGTCGAGATCGTTCCGCCCGACGGCAAGGACGTCAAGGTGCTCACGTACCGCTATGCCAACGGTACGGTCATGACCCACGAGGCGATCAGCCAGCCGACGCCCGGCGTACGATTCGAGGGCGCCAAAGGCATGGTCGAGGTCACCCGCGAGGCGCTGATCACCGAGCCGGAATCGCTTCGCCGGCAGAAGATCGGGCCAACCGAAATCCACCTTTATGAGAGCAAAGAGCACCCGGACAACTTTCTTGAGTGTGTCCGGACGCGCAAACGCCCGGCCAGCGACGCCGACGTGGGCTACCACTCGATCACCGTCTGTCACCTCGGCAACATCGCCTACTGGCTGAAGCGGCCGCTGCGGTGGGACCCGGCCAAAGAGCAATTCGCCAACGACCCCGAGGCCGACCGGATGCTCTGGCGAGAGATGCGTGCCCCGTGGCAGATATGAAATTGATTATTGATGAAGGATGATTGATTATTTTGGGAGCGGATATGAGGGCTCTACATGCTGCGTTGATTTGCCTGGTCGTCACGGCCTATTGTTCAAGCGGTGCACTCGCCATGTCTGTAGACGAGGCGCTTGGTCGGCTCAAGAGCTACAAATTCGGCCAGGAAGATGAGGCGATCAACACGATCCGCGATGCGGTGGTCGGTTCGTTCAATGACCCGGCGACGCGGCAGAAACTGGCGACGGGACTCGGTGCTATTCTCGAATCCAACGCGACGGATGACGCCAAGCACTTCGCCTGCCGACAACTCGCCCTGATCGGCACCGAACGGCAAGTCCCCGCCCTGGCCAAGCTCCTTGTGGAACAAGAGTTGTCGCAGATGGCGCGATATGCCTTGGCCCGTATCCCCGGCGAGGCCGTAGATCGCGCGCTGCTCGATGCGCTGAACAAGACGGATGGAGCGAACAAGCTCGGCATCATCAACACACTTGGAAACCGACGCAGTGCTGCGGCGGTGGAGGCCCTGACGAGGCTGCTCGGCGAGGAGCAGGCGGAGGTTGCCTCAGAGGCGGCACGGGCTCTCGGTCGAATCGGTACACCCGCTGCGGCTCACGCGTTGGAAGGGGCACTCAAGGGCGGCAACAGCGGGATTGTCGATGCCTACCTGAGCTGTGCGGACGTGTTGCGTGCCGCCGGCAATCGTGAATTGGCGAGCGCCATGTACGGGCGCGTCCTCGATTCCGATCTGCCGGGGCATGTTCGCGCTGCGGCTCTACAAGGGCTTTCGCTGGCGGCGCCGATGGGGGCGGCCCTGACTCGCGTCGTCGCGGCGCTGAAAAGCAGCGATAGGCAGTTGCAGGTGGTAGCGGCGAAAGTCGCCAGGGGAATTCCCGGCCCGCAAGCCGGCCTGCTTTTGGCGACGGTGCTTCCCGACCTTCCACCTGGCTCCCAGGTGTTGTTGATTCGCGCGATGGCGGATCGCGGCGATGGTGCCGGACGGGAAGCGGTGATGAAGGCTTGCGGCAGTGACGATGCTCGGGTGCGTGAGGCCGCCTTGGAGGCCCTCGGGACACTGGGCGATGCAACGGCAGTCCCTGTGCTCCTGAAAGCAGCGATTGCAGGAACGCAGGCCGAGCAGACTTCCGCAAGAACAAGTCTCATCAAATTGCGAGGCGAGGGTGTCGATAGGGCCTTGTCCTCCAGATTGCAGAGTGCAGACGCAAGAGAACAGGCTGAGGTCATCAGGATACTCACACCTCGCGGTCTTCCAGAGTTCGCTGCGGTGTTGTTCAGAGCTGTGGAGAGCGATGAGCGAGAGGTTCGTGCGGCGGCGGTCGCGGGTCTGAGGGACTTGGCGGGCCCGGCCCAGCTCCCTGAGCTCGTGGGCTTGCTGACAATCGCCAATGCAGAGGAGCGGGATGAGGTTCGTAAGACGCTCGTGGCTGTGGCTCGCCGGTACAAGGCGGAGAAGCAGGCGTCGGAGGGATTGGTGGCGAAGCTTGACGCCGACACGGGAAGCCGCATTTCGTTGCTGCCGGCTCTGGGCGAGTTGGGCGATGATTCGGGGCTGCCGGCGCTTCGCAAGGTGATCAACGACAGCGATCCGGACGTGCGGCGGGCGGCGATCATTGCCTTGAGCGGCTGGCCCAATGCTCAGCCTTTGCCAGATTTGCTGCAGGTGGCACGAAGCCGGGAGAATACGACAAACCAAGTCCTCGCACTGCGCGGGTACGTTGACCTTGTCGGACGCGCGGGCTCGATGGGGCCTGACGAAAAGGTGCGATGCTATGAGACTGCCCTGGGTCTGGCCTCGAACGTGGCGGAGAAGAGGAGAGTGTTCTCCGCTCTTCCTCAGATCAAGACGCTCGGAGCTCTGAAACTTGCGGCGGCGCACATGGCGGATGCAGAGATCGGGCAGGAGACGGCGCTGGCGGCCGTGACAATCGCCGGCGGAATCTATGCCGCGAATGCGGGGCCGGTGAAGGAGGTTTTGCAGCGAGTGGTCGCCGCCGATGTGAGGAAGGAGATCAAAGATCAGGCGAACAAGATCCTCGGCGAGGTCGAGATGCGGAAGAGCTATCTGGTCGATTGGGAAGTCGCTGGGCCGTACATGGAAAAGGATAAGAACTACTCGCAGTTGTTCGATACTCCTTTCGTGCCGGAAGTGAAGGACGCCGAGGTGGCGTGGCGAAAGATGCCGATCTCTACCGAGGGGCAGCATCCCGCGTATCTGGACTTGCTCAAGGAATTGAACGGCGGTGAGCAACGTGTCGCCTACCTGCGGACGAAGATCGAATCGTCGGAGTTGAAGCCCGTGACGCTGGAAATCTTCAGTGATGACGGCGTGAAGGCGTGGCTCAACGGCAAGGTCGTCCACTCGAATAACGTCGCCCGGCCGATTAGCCCTGAGCCGGATCGCGTCAATGTCACGCTCCAAAAGGACACAAATACGCTGATACTCAAAGTCACGCAGAACAACCTGCCCTGGGGCGCAGTTGTCCGCATGCGCGAGCCGAAGGCGATTGAGGCCAAAGTCGGTGAGGGTTTCAAGCTTCACGTCATCGATGCCGACTCGCGGTTCGAGGCGGCGGGGATTCTCGACGTCAATCGCGACGGCAAGCTCGATATCTTCAGCGGCGGGTTCTGGTACGAGGCCCCGGACTGGAAGAAGCACTTCGTGCGCGAGGTGAAAGAGGAGGGCAACTACTTCTACGACTTCGCCAACCTGCCGATGGACGTGGATGGTGATGGCTGGACGGACATCGTCAACGCGGCGTGGCACAACAAGATGGTCTTCTGGGTCCGCAACCCGGGCAAGGCGGGTGGCGCGTGGGACGTGTTCGAGATCGACACGCCGGGGAACATGGAGACGGCCCTTGCGGTCGATATTAACGGCGACGGCCAACCGGATGTTCTGCCCAACATCATGACCGAGGCGGCTTGGTACGAGTTTCACCGTGACGCTGCGGTCCTGCAGAAGGTGCGATGGGAGAAGCGTCCGTTGCCCAAAGAGGCGGCGGGACACGGGATCGGCGCGGGCGACGTGAATAGGGATGGGCGATGCGACGTGGTCGCGCCTCACGGCTGGGTCGAGCAAACCACCGGCGGGTGGCAGTGGCACGGCGAGTTCGATCTCGGCAGCGCGAGCATTCCGGTCCTCGTGCACGACGTGGATGGCGACGGCGATTCGGACATCATCTACGGCTTCGGGCACGACTACGGCCTGTTCTGGCTCGAACAGACGAAGAATGGCGGACAGCGAGCGTGGGAGAAGCACCTGATCGACGACTCGTGGTCGCAGCCGCACTTCATGCTTATGGCCGATCTCGACAAGGACGGCAAGGATGAGCTGCTCACGGGCAAACGCTACTACGCCCATAATGGCAACGATCCGGGCGAGAATGATCCTCGTTGTGTGTACTACTATGATTTTGACACCTCGACAAAGAAGTGGATCCGACACGTCGTCCACGAAGGCGGCACCGTCGGATTCGGCATCAATACCGGCGTAGCCGACATGGACGGCGACGGCGACCTCGACATCGTCGCCCCGGGCAAGAGCGGGCTGTACCTGTTTGAGAATCTGACGAAGTAATCCAGGAGGTGCATACATGCCAAGACCGAAGATCGCGATGATTGGAGCGGGGAGCCTTATCTTCTGCAAGACGCTGACGATGGACATTCTGGCCACGCCGGCCCTGCGGGACAGCGAAATCTGCCTGATGAACCGGACGAAGCCCAAGCTCGACAAGATGAAGTCGTTCGTCAAGGAGACGGTCGCGGAGAACAAGCTGCCGACAAAAGTGACAGCGACGCTCGATCGCCGCAAGGCGCTGGACGGGGCCAAGTATGTCATCAACATGATTCAGATCGGCGGCGTCGAGGCATTCCGCATGGACTACGAGATCCCGCTCAAGTACGGCGTGGATCAGTGCATCGCGGATTCCATCGGTCCCGGCGGTGTGTTTCGGGCGCTTCGGACGATTCCGGCCTTGGCCGAGATGTCGCGGGACATGAACGAGCTGTGCCCCGAGGCGATTCTGCTGAACTACGCCAACCCGATGGGGGCGAACTGCTCGGCCCTGGGGCGCGTGGCGAACGTGCAGTTCATCGGCCTCTGTCACGGCGTCCAGACGACCCTCGATCTGATCAGCCGGTACGTGGACGTGCCCAAGGAGCAGGTCGATTACGTCTGCGCCGGCATCAACCACATGGCGTGGTTCCTCGCCCTGAGGGACAAGCGGGATGGGCGCGACCTGTACCCGATTCTCCGCAAGAACATCGAGAAGCCCGAGTACTACGTAAACGAGAAGGTCCGCGGCGAGGTCATGCGTCACTTCGGCTACTTCATGACCGAGAGCACGGGGCATCTGTCCGAGTACGTGCCGTGGTTCCGCAGCAGCCGCAGGGCGCTGGACCTGTACTGCGACCAGCCCGGCTTCGGCGGAGCGTCCGGCGCGTACTTCAACTACTGCAATATGCTGGCGGAGAAGTACAAGAAAGTGAACTACCTGGCGACCGAATCGAGGAAGATCCGGCGTCGCAGCGTCGAGTACTGCTCGTATATTCTCGAAGCCGCCGAGACCGACCATGCCTTCCGGCTCAACGGCAACGTGCGCAACGACGGCTACATCACCAACCTGCCGCAGGGCTGCTGTGTGGAGGTGCCGGTCTTCGTCGATTCCCGCGGGCTCCACCCGGTGCGGATCGGCAATCTGCCGCCGCAGTGTGCGGCCCTGAACCAGAGCAATGTCACGGTCCAGCAGCTTGCGGTTGAGGCGGCGCTGACGGGCAATCCCGAGTGCGCGATGCAGGCGATTGCCCTGGATCCGCTGACTTCCACCGTCTGCACTCTGAAGGAAGTGCGGGATATGACGCGCGAGATGCTCGAGGCCCAGAAGCAGTGGCTGCCGGAATTTGAGGGCAAGCAATTGCCGGCCAAGCCGACCGTAGAAATCCCCGCCAGGGTGACGCCCGTCGATGTCCCGCTCGATCCGGCCCTGGCCATCGCGAACCGTTTCCAGGAGTTGGCGAAGTAGCAGAATGCCTGGAGGGCCAAGATTGCCGGGGAGCACTAGCGGGTCGGCGTATAATCGAGTTTGCCCCAGACGGCTTCCTGGACGCGGTGCAGATCGGGGTTGCCTGGCTGGCGCGGGTCCGCGCCGGGGATCATCTTGCCATACCTCCCGACAGAGCACAACTCGATCTGTCCTCCATATCAGGATGCGCACGATCATCAATCAAGAGGGATTCAGGCCGTTGATGCCGAAACGGGTCATTATCCGCCTGTGGCGACAAGCGCCCTTGGCGTGACCGGCCCGCCGATTCGGGAGTCACAGACGCCGTTCAAAACGGTGGTTGCCCGAGCCGATATCGTCGAGAACGACAAATTCGCCAGTGAGAGTCCCCTGGAGCGTTTGGCCGTCCATCCACACGTCCTGGCTGCTGCCTCCCAACCGGGGCAGGCAGACCATCGCCTTGATATTTGCCGGCAGCACGAGGTTCAGAATGAAGGAGCGGCCCTGTTCGGATGCGACATCGACGTGAATGGTTCCGCGAATCGTGGGCAGGTCCAGGCCGGCGCTCTGGAGATTCGCCGGCCGGGGCATGATCCTGACTTTGGCGAATCCCGGCTCGATGGGCTGCACGCCCATCAGATAGCGAGGAATGATGTTGGCGGGCGCTGCACCCCACGCATGATTCCAATCCTGGTTCGGTTTGTACTTGTTGTCCCATGCCTCCAGGGTGATCGTTGTGCCCACATCGTAGATCATGTGTGGCCAGCTACGATCGCCGGCGCGATCCGTCATCAGCTTCAGAGCGAACTCCTGTTCGCCGGCCTCATAGAGGGCCTCCAGCATGTACTGGGCGCCGTAGACGCTGCAGACCATGCCCCGGCTCTTGACGAATGCGGCCACACGCGAGGTATGCTCCGGGGGGACCAGGCCAAACGCCAACGGAAACATGTTGGCGTGGAGCGCGCTATGGGTGCTTCCTTCTCCATCCACGTAGATGCCCTTTTCCTGATCCAGCAAGTTGTCGTTGAATGATCGCTTGACACGAGCTGCGGCCTCCACGAAACGCTGAGCGTCCCATGTCTTGCCCAAGGCTTTCGCCATTCGGCCCATGAGCACAAGGGCGCGATAGTGGAATGCATTGACGACCGTGTTGATGGGTTTGAATTCAAAGTCATCGGTCTCGCCGTACCCGCCCTGCAGGCCGAGAACGTTGCCGTGGGGCCAATCCACGATGTCTCGCAGGGTGCCCTTGAAATGGATGGAGGTGAGCACCTCGGCGGTGACAAGTCCGGTCTGCGTGCTGATCAGCCCATCCTCGCGGGCAAGGGACATCAGCGTCTTTGCTTTCAGATCCTCATAGAAGTGCGAGATGGATTCCGCATTGCCTGTGTACAGGTAGTCGGCCCAGGCCATCAGGACCGAGTGGAGAATCCATTCCGTCGGCCAGGTCGGGTGCGTGATCAGGTACTCATGGGTGTGGCGAGCCATCGTGTACTCGCGGTCCACGCAGTAGTGGCTGAGCTGGTTGATGTAGGCGTCCGCCTCATAGGGAATCCGTTCGCGGTCGCCGTCGATGTAGACGCCGCAGAAGCTCGTGGCTTTGATGCTGTACTTGCACAGGTCCCAAACGTCGTTCAGGACCGGGTCGGACGACGTGAACCGGGATGCACTGTCGTCAAATGGATAGTGCATGGCGATCTGGCGGATCAGCGATGGTTCCAGGGCGGAGGGACTATTCAGGACTTCACAGTACCGAAAGGGCATTACCTCGCCCGTATCATCGGGCATCTTGATCGCTTGCGGCCCCGTGTTGCGCTTGTCCGTCGGAATGGTGACTCTGTAGGTGTGCATGCCTTCGTCGAGTGCAAGCTTCATCATCCTGTATCGACGTGAACCACCCGGATTACGGTTGATGGCGCTGTCACCGGAGGGGACCTCGCCGAGATGGACCGCGATCTCCCTGCCCGCGGTCGGGCTCGTCAAAGTCAGCTCGACGGTGCCAAACGCCGCCTTGCCGAAATCGACGAAGTAGTGTCCTTCCGTTTTTTGCAACAGCTTCACCGGCTCGATTGCCGTTGTCACCAGCGGATACCGTGACGTTTCATGGGTCTCTTTCAGGATGCCTGTCCGGAACGTCTGGACTGCTGAATACGGGCTGGCTTCATCATTCTTGTTCCAGACCCGGACTTTCCAGAAGTACGTTGCCTTCGGCGACAGGGCCCGGCCACGGTATTCGACATTGGTCGAGCAGGACGATGCAGTCTTGCCGCTGTCCCAGAGGTTGTCCTCGTCTGTTGCGAGGCTCTCCTGGCCGGATGAGACAAGGATCTGATACGCCGTCTGCCTGTCGCCCTGGATGGAGGAGTCAATGATCCAGCCGAATTCGGGCCGCTGGTCGCAAATCTGGGTCAACCGCGGCTGGGTCATCAATTCACACATCGGACCGGAAGGGGCCCTGAGCATTCCCTCGCCGGATGCTGCAACGGCCAGTCCTGCCAACGCAAGGGCTGTGGCAAGCACACGGGGCAATGCCGAAAACCCGTGTGAAACACCTTTTCTCTTCATGGCGGCCTCGTCCATTATGCATGATCGTATTGCGAAACAGTCTTCCTGCTGCCGTCTACGGGATGTATCCATAGCATGGACTTGTGCAGATATCAAGGCATGGAAGCCGATCATTCTATGGGGCGTACAATCTGACCCTTTGCCCACGACAAGGCGGCAATCGGTTAGAAATTGGCGGTGCCCCGTTGCGTGTTGCCGTAAGGAACTATATTATCCGGACTTCAGTAATAGACTGAGATCAGATGACGGCATGATCCTGGTGGAAATGACGCCGATGGCTGATATAAAAACTACTCAGACTTACACGGTCACGGTGCATGTGGAAATCTGGGCAAAATGGCCGTCGTGCAGGGATTGAGCTTACCCATCCTGTGCCACATGGAGCACGGAAAGGTTACATGATGGACAAATATGTTTGCATACACGGACACTTCTATCAGCCGCCGCGAGAGAACCCGTGGCTGGAATACGTCGAGCTGCAGGATTCGGCATACCCGTATCATGATTGGAATGCGCGCATCACCGAGGAGTGTTACCGGCAGAATGTTGCCTCGCGTATCCTCGGGCCTGACCGCAAGATCATAGAGATCGTCAACAACTGCGAGAGCATCAGCTTTGATTTTGGCCCGACCTTGTTCTACTGGCTCGAATCGCATGCCCCGGACGTGTATGAGAAGGTCCTGGAGGCCGACCGGATAAGCCGCGAGAAGTTCTCCGGGCATGGTTGCGCGATGGCCCAGGCTTATAACCACATCATTCTGCCCTTGGCGAACCCCCGTGATAAGCATACACAGGTTATCTGGGGCATCGAGGATTTCAGGAGACGGTTCCAAAGGGACCCGGAGGGGATGTGGCTGCCCGAGACGGCGGCGGACCTGGCCACGCTCGAAGTGCTTGTCGAGCATGGGATCAAGTTCACGATCCTGGCTCCCCGGCAGGCCAAGCGTACCCGGCGGATGGGGCCTGGACGCCGATGGCGGGATGTGAATGAGAGCGATGTCGATACGACGGTGCCGTACGTGTGTAACCTCCCGTCCGGCAAGCAGATTGTGCTGTTCTTCTACAGCGGGAAGCCGTCACATGATATCGCCTACGGCGGTCTGTTGCACAGCGGCGAGAACTTCGCCCGGCGGATCATGGATTCCTTCCCGTCGGAAGACGGGCAGACGCATCTGGCCCACGTGGCCACC
>Ga0315274_10002159_pt1 | contig 29924 bp, 33 predicted proteins | sample YL17G02_20_MG_FD_203700 | JGI IMG/M metagenome (GOLD analysis project Ga0315274, IMG submission 203700) | Sediment microbial communities from Yellowstone Lake, YNP, Wyoming, USA - YL17G02_20 | ecosystem: Environmental > Aquatic > Freshwater > Lake > Sediment | place: USA: Wyoming | collected...
GCCGGCGCGCCGCGGTGCGCCACCAGGTTCTCCACTCACGGCAGGGCGCAACGGCGACTCGCCGATGGGCCGCGGTTCGATGCCCAGCTTCGACACGCTGGCGCCGGGCGGCACAGTGGTCTGGCCTTGCTGCAGTTCAACGGGCGCGCCGCCGGCGCCGGGAGACGTTTCCCAGTCGGGGGTCAGATCGCCTAGCGGACTTTCCGGTGGCGGGCGCAACGGAGTGCCCGGCGGCCTCACGTCCTCGAAGCCTTGATCGAGCCCCGGGTTGAATGCCACTTCTTCCGGTGCGACCGCTCTCGGCCCCGTACCTGGCGCAGGCTTGCTGCCCGCCATGCGCTTTTGTGCGAAGTCACTGGCAAGCACAGCACGTACCGCTGGTCGAGCGAATACTGCGGCAGCACCCAAAGTTGCAGCAGGAGCATGGATCAGCGCGCCGAGCAGGATGTCGTGATAGGTCGGGCCCTTCGCCCCCGCACGACCCTTCTTCGCCGCGAGGCCTTCATCCCCGAACTGCTGTGCGAACTTCGCAATCTGAAGTGCCGGACCATCTAACTTAGCCCCATCCTCCAACGCTCTGCCGTACACCTTCGCGTTGACTTCACCCGGCTTGCCGTCCATCGCGTCGTCAAGCAGATACGTCTTGGCAATGCGCACTCGAGCGGCCCGGTATTTGTCGACCGCGGTCGCCAGCGCAGGGTCTGCGCCTTCGTCCGCCATCTTGCCCAGCGCACGGTCCATCGCGTTGTCGACTGCGCTGGCGGCAGCACGATATGAGTTGCCAAGATTCTTGTCGCCTGCACGGTACGCGATGTCCGACTTGTTGCGCAAATCCTTGACAACCTCGATTGCCGACGCCGTCTTGGCACCCGCTACGCGCAGCCCTTCGATAGCTTTGATGATCGGGTTCTCGGAGAGAACCTTGTAGTCTTTGCCCCCCTCTTCATAGGGCTTGCTGATCGCGTCAAGATCCCGGAGGTATTGCCCGTCGTTGTCGAACTCCCCAACGTCCTTCACGGCAGCGTAGTCTTGGCCAGCCTCCTTGCGAATCTTGGCAGTTGCTTCCGGCGTCGCGGGCACATCGTCCGGCAGGCCAACATCTTCGCGGGCCAGCCGGGCGGCGTTCTCCGCGTTGTGGGCAGCGAGATTCTGTGCTGCTCGTGGCCTGCCAGCCATCGTCTCCGCGACTTGAGCGGTAGTACCCGCCTGCGCCGCTTTCGCTGTCAGCTTGAACCCCGCGTCGTGAGCTGCCCGGATGCCCTCGAGTTCAGGTGTCGCGAGCTTGGCAGCGGTGTACGCAGCCTGCGCTCTTGGGGTTGCAGACTCCTTGACCCCCGCGATCGCCCGTTGGCCGCGCGCCTGTTCTGCTATGCCGCCATAACCGTGCAGCGCCCCGGCCAGACCTGGAAGAGCTTGTGCCTGCGCCAGCACTGGGGCAACGTACTTCTCCGTCAGTTCCTGTCCATAGGCTGACGGTGGCTGGTACATCGCAGTGCTCAGTTCCTGGCCGATGACTTGCTCTGGGTTTGTGAACTCGGGTGTGGGGAGTCCTCTGAGTTTCGACTCCACATACCCCACACCTTCCCCGCCGGCAGTCGCCAAGGCCTTCAAGCCACCGCTGGCCAGCGCAGGGAAGAAGTTCGTGAGCCCTGCAGCGACGTTCAGGCCCAGTTCAACCGACCCCGCGATACGCTGAAGGGCTGTCGGTTCAGCCCGCGGCGTCGGTGCCGCCTGCTCGCCAAGTCCGCGGGGAATCTGCCAGCCGGTGCCGCGGATCTGTTCCGCTTTGGGGGTGACGCGCGCGGGTGCAACTGGCGCGGCGGCAGGCGCAGGCGCACTATCGAACGGATCAACGATCCCTTCGGCCTTGGTATCGAACGGGTCGACGATCGCCGGCATTACTGCCCACCGTATTTCTTTGCGTAGTACGCTTGAAGGTCAGCTTCTGATGCTGTTGGATTGGCTACTTTTGCCTTTTCCATGAACTGCTGCAGCGTAGGCTTCGCCGCTGGCGCAGCGGCAGCCGGCGCGGCAGCTGGTGCAGGCGCCATAGCCGCCGCGACCGGGCCACGCGGCAGTTTCGCTACCTCTCGCTTGGCCAGCGCGACATCGTTTTGTGCCCTGGTAACGGCATCCTCAAACGGTTTCCGTCTATCTGGGGGTGTGGTGGGGGGCAGACCGGAAACCATCTCTTCTGCTTGACGGAGATACCCCTCCTGCTGCCTCACGTTCATCTCTAACGCCGCGCGTGCGTCTTTGTCTCGTTCAGCTTGAACTGCTGGAGAGACATACCGGTTCGGGTCGATGCGAGCCGACTCTGCTGACCCCGCTGACGAAGTTGTTGGCGCAGCCGCCACGCCAGCCGCCACAGGGCCTGGAGCGCGGGCGGGGGTGGGGGTGGGGGTGGGGGTGGGGGCGGGAGCGGGCGCTGGCGGCGCCACGCGGCCTGGTATAAGGTCATCGACCACTGCGCGGGACTTCGGAGATAGCAGGTTCGGATAGCCGGTAGTGGTCCCCATTCCGCGCTTCCACTGGTCATCGAGAGAGTCAATACGCGACGCGAGCAGATCTGCGGCCGTTGCAAGAGCCCCCTTCTGCATCTCTGGTGACAGTGCTGAACCAAACTTCTCTTTCCAGTTCCGTGCCTCGATCTCCGATGCGCCAACTTGTCTGAACACACGCATCAGCTCGTCGCCGACAGCAGTAGCCGCGAGGTCGACGTTGTTTACGCGGGGATCACCTTTCAACTCAGTAGCTAAAGTGTTCAGCACCGCATTTATCTTCGGCTGGTCTTTGTTCTTCTGGGCTTCGAACAGATCCTGCAAGGACGCCAAGTGACCGATAGCGGTATTGATGGCGGTGACGTTGCGCGCGGCGACGCCAGACGTGAAGTCCTTGCGCACTCCCGCCTTCGTCCCGTAGTCTTGCTGGCTGTAACCGGCGTCGTACTGCGCGACAGCCGCAGTGATCGCTTCGCGCCTTCCGTTTCTGACGCTGACGTTCTCCACCTTCTCTCGGCCATCGACGATAGCGCGGACGGTGGTCTGGTCTTGCGGCTCGAGGGTGGCCAGAAAATCCGGCCCGGTTTTCGTAAAGTCAGCTCCAGGTAGCAGGGCCCCTCCGCTCGCGCTCTTCGGCGGTGTTTTCCACAGCACATTCGCCCGCGCTTTGAGCATATCGATCCTCGCTCGCGCTTCCTCGTCTTGTAGTGCGGTGGTGCGCTTCGGTGCACCGGGGAAAAGACCCATGTCCTGCATCGTGATCGCGCCTTGCTGGTCCGTCATGTTGTTCTCGACGGCGAACCGGTGGATCGCAGCCATCTTCGCGCTGGTGGCGTCCATCTTCAAGCCCGCGGCTCGCGTCACGGCGACAGCCCGCAACCGGTCGAGGTTGGCGTCGTTCTCCTCTTTCGTTTCTTTTCTACCCGCAGCCAGTTTGGCAGCAAGTTCCGGGTGCCCGAACGCAGTGTCGAGCGTAGCCAGGTGGCGCATCCTGTCGATAGTTTGTTGGATGCTGATGGGAACGATCTTGCCTTCGACGCTGCCGTCCTCCGTCATGGGGGCATCGTAGTAGAGATTCTGCCCATCGGGCCCGATCTGGTCCGTCACGACGCGAACAACAGGAAGCAGTTGGTCAGGGTTACCTTGGGCGCCGTTCTGCGCCAGCGCGGGCACCGCATCGACGATGCTCTTGGAGATGACGTTGCCGCCGTGCGCGCTGGGCTGGCCGAGGCCGCGCTTCAGCTCTGGTGTCATCAGCACGTTGAGCGACCGCAGGGCCAACGGCATGTTGTTCGATGAAAGCGCGGTGTTCGCATCCTTGATGGCCTGTGGAACTTGCGCCCACTCTTCGTCCTTCATCCCTGTCATGGCTGCGTGCATCCGGGCCAGATCCGCGCCTGGTACTTGGTTGATGTTGACGTCGCCGTTGAGCAATCGCGATGCCAGATCCCGCCCCTGCTGACGCCACCCATGCAAATTCTTGAGGGCTTGCGCGTGCCTCGTACCCATTTCCGGGGTGATTTGGCCGCCGCCAGCCTCGGCCATGGCGGCCTCTTTCTCCGCGTCATCCAACTCTGCCGTGGCGTACTTCGTCCCGAACTCGATGTTGGCCCGCTCGTTGGCGTTTCGCGTGTTCTTCTCAGTGAAGTCCTGTTGCTGCTGCGCGAGCTTGTCCTGAATGGTCTGGTGCTTCTCCAGCAGATCAGTTCGACGCCGCGCTTCCGCCTCGGCGTCGAGCTTCAAGCCCATGCCGAAGCCGGACTCGATACCTTGGACTGCTGCGTTGTAGATGCCGGCCATGTGTGATCCTTACCTGCTGAACAGGCCGCCTGCGATTGCGCCGAGAGCACCGCCGATCAGCGTTCCTACCCCGGGCCAGACAGAGCCCATCGTGGCTCCAGAAGCTGCACCTGCCGCGGCGCCGCCGCCAGCGGCCAGCGCTGTGCCTACAGCCATCCCGCCGGCTGCACCAAGCGTCGAACCAAGTTGAATCTTGCCCTGCTTCTCAGCCTGCTTGTTCATCTCGTTCTGGATGTTGCGCCTGTTCTCCTGCTCGGCCGCGTTGCCGAGTTCGGCCATACCCTGCCGCTGCACGTCGGCGCCGTAGCTGGCCAAGGAAGCACCCACACCAAAGTCTCTTTGAGGCATGTCATCCTCCTATCGGTTGGCCGCCGACTGGCGCTGGGTTCCCGATGATGGCTTGTTGCCGCTGCCGGGTGATGTCGCCTGCGATGTTCTGGGCGCCAACGTCGGCCAATGACTTGCCCAGACCGTAGGATCGCGTCTGAGCCTGTTGTTGCTCCGGGGTGAGCGTTACCCCCAAGGCACCCAAATGGCGAGCTGTGGAGCCCGCCTGCGCGGTGTAGGCGTCACTCACGTTCTGGCTGGCCTGCGACATCGCGTTCGTCACGACACTGGGATCCGTGGCGTACTTGATCAGCTGGTTCTCGATCGGCACGAAGGTGCTGACGTAGTTCGCCCACTGGTCGCGCGTCAGGGCAGCGTAGGTGTCGCCAGCGTAGGTCTTCGACCCGGAGTTGATGCCGTAGAGATTGTTCGTGCCGGTAGGCGCGGGCTTGTCGCCGAAGCGTACGGGCATGATCGCACCGAGGCCCCATTTAAGGCCCTCGTTACCGCTTCCCCCAACTGTTGTCGGCTTGACCCACGAGTTAAGCCCGGATGAAGGCTCTCCGTTGACCAAATTCTGCGTTGCCGATGGGAGGCCGGTTGCGATAGGGTTGACCATGTCAGCCTCCTGTCCACGCCGACGGGTTATTCACGCGCGCGTCGGCAGGACCGTATCCCCCAGGCACAGACCCGAAGCCGGTGGGCGCCGATGGCTGACCGAAAGCCTTGAACCCCTGCTGCATCCCGTACCCAGCGAACTGCGCCCCCAAGCCCACTTCCGTGGCCCGGTTCTGTGCAGCAATAGCCGCGTCAGCCTCTGCTTGGTGCGCGCTCATCGTCGCTTGACTGGCCATCTGGTTGCCGACCTGCGCCCGTTCGCCGCGGCCCGTCGCCATGAGCGCAGTGAGGCCCTTGGTGTAGGCGTCATCGACGGACTGGTCGGCCATCATGCTGCCCAAGCCCTTGGACTTCGCGGCGTCCCCGGCAAGGCCTGTGGTGCTGGCGATGAAGCCTTCGGATCCCGGCAGCGCGCCGGCGTTGGTGCGGCTCGCCTCGACCTTGTTCTGTGCGTTGCCGAACGCGATCGCATTGTCGGTGCTGGCGCGGCCGATGGCGCCACGGCGCTCTGCAGACCCGGGCTTGCCCATTGACTCGATGTGCGCCGCCAGGTTCTGCTGGACAGGCAGCCACCGCTGCTTGTAGTCGGCCATGAGGTTCATGGCGTGCTCGACCTGGGCGCGCTGTTGCGGGGTTTCCGCGATCTGCCCTTTTCCACCGCTCATCGTATGGCCCTCACGAATTCGTCCGATCCGCGACGGCGCCACTCTGGCCTGAGCCGTCGTCCCCAACCTCTGCGCCTTGACTGAAAGGCAACTTGGCTGGCGCTCAGATCGCGCCCGATTCTGTCGAGTGCGGCGTCCTGCCTCTCGTATGCGCCGTGCCTGAAGGCCACGCCCAGCCACACAAAAAGCTCAAGAGCGTCCCCGTGCGGTCGCAGGTCGAAGACGAGCATTCCGTCTTCGCACGCCACACACATTGCTTGCTCTGAGGCGCATTTTGCCTCAAGTTCTGCGATTTCGATAGGTGTCGCTATTCCGGGCCGCAAACCGGCGCAGACATGGCCGATGAAGGTAGGCTCCTCGATAGTGAACGTGGTGCCTGAGATCATGGCACTGAGATCGTTGGATCCCCCGTAACGCCGTCCCCGTGGAGGACCGTCACCCCGCCGCCACTCGGCGTGATGATCTCTCGGGTGACGAGGTTGGCGCCGATCTTCACGACGATGCCGTCGGGCTGATTGAGAAGCCCGTGTATCAGCTCCAGCGCTTCGCGCACCAAGCTGAAGCCCACGGGCATGAAACCCTCGTAGCTCGAGTAGACACCGGGGTACTGCAGGATCGGCCAGCCAGGCGCAATGCCGAGGCTGTCCGTCCCGACCGCGACCCCCAGCGGGATCGCGACGTTGGTGTAGTCCGGCCGTTGCGTCGGGCCGTCGATGCCGGCGTACACCGGGTTGCCGTGCGTGAACACCGCACCGGAGATCTGCAGCACGCCGGACTGCTGCACGGTGACAGAAGCGTTCTGCGCCGCGGCCACTGTGGCGACGCCGATCACCCCGTAGATTGCATTCGGGTCGTTTGGGTTCACCGGGCGTACGTGGCCGCTCGCCGACATGAACACGGGGTCGTACTTCGCGATCACCTCGTCGGCGGTGTACGTCACGACGTTCTGGCCTACGGCGGCTTGAAGTGACGTGACCGCGATAGCCAAGCCCGCCACCTGCCCTTGCAGCGCAGCGACGGTCTGCGTGGCCGCGGTAGCGTTCACCCCGGTGTTCTGCAAGAGGGTGACTGCGGCCTCGAGGAGCTCGACCCGCCGGCGGGCGTTGCTCACCGCAGCCTGGACACCCCGGAGATCAAGTCGGCCCGGTGTCGTGATCGACGGGGCGCCGAAGGTCATCAGGAAATCTCCGCGATGTCTTCCGCCACCTGCATGCTGCGCACAGTCGAGGTACCGACGAACTCGAGCTCCAGCGCGGCGTAGGAGTCGGCCTCGGCCAAGGTGAACTCCGTCTCGCTGGTGACTACGACCTCATCGACCTGCGCCCCGTTGCCGTACACCCGCGCCACGAGGTTGCTGAAGTCGCCGGCGCGAACCTGCGCGATGCTGAACCAAGCCGGGTGCTCGAGCAACCAGAGCTTGCTCCGGTAGCGGTACTGCATCAGCACGCTCTTGTTGCCTTCGAACTGTGCGATCGTGATGCCGTTGGCTGTCGGCTGGGCACTGGGCCTTATCGGTAGGCTGGGGTCATCCGGCTCATAGTTCTCGTCGAGCACGAGGTACATCTTGTCGGCGATCGGATCCACGTAGGCTGCGCAAGCGTGGAAAGCCATCTCCACGATGCCGAACCCGTTCTGCTTCATGTCGACTGCGTAGCATCCGCGAGACGACCCGGATTCCCAGAACAGGAAGTAGATGTCGTTGTGCGACACCGCGCGCATGCTGCTCGGGTTGAGCGTCTGCCATTGCTCGCGTGTGAAAACGCTGTCGGTGAGATTCTTCACGACGCCGATACCTTGGACCGCCATGAGCCCGTCCGGCCCGGCGAAGGTCACGCCGATGTTGGCGAGGTAGGCGAAGCTGTTCTTGCTCGAGGCCGCCTGCGGCACTTCGAACTTGTTCATGCTGTAGGCCGACGGGTCCGTACCGCTGGCCACGTACACGAAGCTCTCAGTGCCGATCACGACCGTCGTGTCGACGTTGCCGATGCCCACGATATTCGTGTCCGTACTGAGTCGATTGCCTAGAGGCCAAGCGTGCGGACTGTTCTTCGCCGACAGGCAGAGCTGGTTCTTGCTGAACCCCGCCATCACACCGTTGGGCAGCGCGAGGATGCCGCGCAGGTCATCCGGCGGCAGTTCCCAGTCGGAGGTCGCCAGCACTTCACCAAGTTGTTCGTCCGTCAACACGTCAACGTAGGCTGCCGTCGCCAGCGGGATCTCAGCGACGAAACGGAAGACCGTGCCGGTGTTCCCCGTGGCCGCGCGGTAGATGCGCTTCGTCGCGATGCCGTAGGTGCTGCTGATGCCAGAAGCCAGCCCAGTGGGTGTCGTCACCGTCACGCTCACACCATCGGGGCGCAGGACCGTTGCACTGGGCAGGCTCGGGCCGCTCTCTTCGCCGATGTCGTTGACGTAGGTGAAAACGTAGCTGGTGGCGAGAGTCAGCGGCACATAGCTCGACGCCCCGCTGGCTTGGACGTGGTAGTTGTCGTAGTTGGTGATGAACCGATACGGCGCGTCATCCCCGATGGCATTCACCATGCCGCAGTAGTCACCACGAAGCACATTCACCGTGGCGACAACTGTCGTGATCTGGCCGCTACCAGCGTACAGCCCAGCCGTCACTGTGGTTGTGCCATCGCTGTTGAGTATCAAACTCGCGGTCATCGTGTACCAGATGTTGGGCGATATCGACACTCGCGCAGACCGCGAAGCCTCGGTTGAGCCGTAGAGATCCCAAGCGGTTGTCGTGCCAATCAGCAATACCCCCAGCCCATCGCCCCCAGACCCTTGCTGGTACATGACTTTCACGCCGACGCCGCCCACCGATGCACCGAGGATCATGCAGGCTTGCAGGATGTTGGTACTGGAAGAAGGAGGGATGCAGAAGTCAACGCTGGCTTGCAGGATCTGTGACGCGGCGACGCCGAAGTTCCTGTATGCGTAGGGAGCTTGTCCTGGGTTATGCACCTCGTCGTAACTGAACCGATAGCTGGGCGCCGGGTTTCCAAACGCGGCGTCCTGTTCGACGAGCGAGAGAAGCCCAGCCCCCGTGCCTATCGGAGAGGCCACCCAGTTCGTTGCGAGACCGTCGCCAGCGTCAAGAACATTGATCGAGAACGACGACGGCGTCGGATCGATGCCCGGCACGACAGTCGGCACGCTGTCGGGGTTCGGCACGCCCAGCGGCCTGGTGGTCACTGGGTACGGTTGCGCGCCGGTGGTCGCCATCGCGTAGTTCGTGAACCGCGGCACGTCCATGCCGGTGATGTACGTCCGATAGGTCGTGTCGCCGGGGATCGCGCCGCGAGCGTAGTTGAGGTCGAGATCCGACGACAACCATGCGTTGTTCATCAAGAAGATCGACCTCACGGGCCCCGTCCGCACCAACGTCTGCGTGTTCGCGAACTGCTTCCACGCGGTCAGGTCGCCTGACAACAGCCGGCAGTTCACTGCCTCTTGCGCGCCGCTCTCCGCTAACGCTCGAGGCGTGAGTCGCGGAACTTCACCGCGGAAGGAATCGATGACGCGCTTCACAACAGTGCTTCCATGCTGAATAGGATCTGGGCAGAAGTACCCCACTCACCAAGAACAGAGATTTCGCCGTTGTCCCACGCGTATGCGTGCGGAACCAAAGCAACAATCTTCTTCGACAGTGCCTCTGATGCCGGCGTGTATGTCCCTGCAGACAGGGCGATTCCGTACGGTTCTAGGATGAACGGAACGTACAGCGGCAACAGGAAGTCAGCCGTCTCAGGAAGAGTCTCGTTGCGCCACGCGCGTAGTACGCGGTTCGCTTTTCTGTAGACCCCCTGAAGCGGTACTTTCACAACGCCGTACTCGACGAAGAAAACCACTTCTCCGTCGCGCATCCCAACCAAGGCATTCTCTGCAAGGAACACGGGGATCCCTGCATAGCTTGTGACTGGGTTGCTGTTTGGGATGAATCTGAGTTTTGCTTTCTCAACCCCAGTAGCTTCTTCGGCGGTTATTCTTCTCATGGTCCCGGGCCCCACTCGAGCGTTCCTGACAGCTCATCTATTGGCGTCTGTATGAAGTGGATTGTGTTCGCAGAAGGCAGCCCATCTACCGTAGCAGTTAAAGTGCCTCTTCCAGCAGTTGCTGTGAAGAACTGAAGCAGAACCCACCCATTGGAGGACGATACTATGAACGGGGGATCACCAGCGTTTGTTGGCGTAAATACAAGAGTCCATACAAGCACTTGCGCGACCCACGCTTCTAGCCCTGCATAGGCTGAAGAGTAGGGGCCTGGCCCGCCAAAGTTTGTTCTGTACGGGACTCCCTTTAGGCTGTCAATGGGATCGAACCACCCTATGAATTCAGTTCCTAGAGGTGGAGGTACCAGCCTAACCGTGATGACGTTCGACTTCTCGCCGGTACCACGAGTGACGTTAATCACGGCGGGATCGCCGGTGAAGTTCACGACGCGAACATTGGGGGCGCCGAGGGCAGCGCCTTCACTTTGCCATTGGATGGACAGCGGGAACAGCGGTGCTTCAGCTGCAGGAAACCCAGCGACAGGGGTTATCGCGTAGGTCATTTGTCATGCCAAGGTGATTGTGATCGTGTTGTCGCTAACACCGCTTCCGCCACGCACGACAGTGAACTGCGTCCCGACGAAGTTCACTGTGTCTGCGTCCGGTCCACCGAGGTTCACACCGTTCCACTGGAACTGGATGTAGTTCGGGAAGTCTTCCGTGGTGGCGGGGGTGAAGCCTGCAACGGGCTGTATGCCGAAGGTCATGTTTACCTCCCGAGAACGAAGGCCCGCGGTACGACACGCTGCGATCCACTGTTGAAATTGCGCTGCACTTCAGCGCGGCCGTTGCTGACAGCAGAGTTCCAGATCGTCTCGTACTTCTGAGACATCTTCTGGTCTGTCCACGGCTCGCCAGGCATGCGCAAGAGGTGCATCAGCGCGCCGGCCTCGATGCCCGTGCTGTACTTCTTCAGCGGCTCGGAAGGGATCTGCGCCACCTCGTCTTTCGGTTGGATCGCCACCATCACGGTGAGCGAGTAGACCTTGTCGGGGATCTGGTATAGCGCGAACTGGGCTTCAGGGATGTACTGGTAGCCGCGAGGCCGCGCCGCCGGTACGTTCGGGTTCCACCGCGACGAGTCCGTGGGGAAGATCGGGAAGCCTTGCGGTTTCGACCCGGAGTTGTCGATGCCCGACATCGCGACGATGGCGATGATCTCGGTGTACGTGTCGCTGCCGAGGCTGTACGTCTGCTGACCCGCTACGGTAGCCCCAGGGATCGCCAGGCGCAGCCAGCGTGTCTCGGCGCACCAGTCGCGCATTGCCTTCACGTAGGCCCGTCTGAGGGTCGTGCTGGGGCATCGGCGCGCTACCAGCGCTACCGGCGCGAGCTGGTCGAACACATTGACTTGGCTGGTCATGTGACCCCCGGTGTTTGCGAGAGCTTCGGCGCGACCGCAACCTGCGCTTGGGACTTGAGGCCCAGCGACAGGCGCCACTCGTTCATGTAGCCTGAGTATTTCGTCAGATCCTGCTTCTTGCTGTTCTTTGCGTAGGCCTTGGCCAGCACGAAGCAAGTCAGCGCACTCTGGTAGAAGTCGAGGACAGGCAGCAACTCGCCGCTCGAGCCTGTGAGCGCTGCCGGCACGGCGCCGTAGGTAATGCGGACGCTGCCTGCGCCGTCGTTGGGCGGGAACACGTAGAAGCGGTACGGCGTGCGGGGATCCGCCGCGTAGTTCTCGACGATAGTCTCTCGCGTGGCTGCCGGCCAGAAGCGATTCTCTTCCTGCAGCAATGCGAGATCGGTCTGCGTGATCGCGCGACCCGTGCTCGCGTTGTCCGTGATGTCAATCAACGCAACGCCACCATCAGGCAGCTGCTGGGCAATGCCGGCCACGAGCGGGCAGAAGGCCTGCACCGTGTACATGTCCGGCTTGACGAACGCCGTCGCGCGTATGCCCTCGTTGAGGTATCCCACCAGGTCAGAGTGGCTCCATGTCTGTCGAGCAACATCCAGCAGCGTGATGCTCGCGCTGTCAAGGATGGTGTCGACAGTGATGGCCATGTCAGACCAAGCTGTGGTCAGCCTTCAGAACGCCGGCGTCTTGCGCCAGTTTGCGCACCTGCACCTTGATGGCGTTGCCGTGCGTGCTGGGGTCGATAACGGTACCGAACTCGTTGAAGGCATACGCGATCAGTTCGTCCTTCGTCGCCGTGGCGAGGTCGAACGCTTTGACCTTGGTGCTATCGAGAACCAGACGTTCCTGCCCGCGGAACTCCGTCTTCAGGTAGGTCAGCCGGTCAGCGTGAGACGCCGACAGCACACCGTGGTATAGACGGTACTTGGGATGCGTTCGCAACTTCGGGACGTTCGGCACCAGCCTGGCGTCATCGATGTTGATGAGGAAAGGGATCGTCTTGTCCTGCTGCGGGCGGGTGTGCTGCGACAGGGCGGCTTCTTGTGCGTCGTTGATCATCGGGATTCTCCGGGGTGATCGGGGATTACTTCTTCTTGCCGAACGGCGGGGCCTTCTTGCCCTTCATCTGGCTCTTGTCGAAGGCTTCTTCCTTCTTCGACCCTTCCTTGCCGCGCATCTTCGATTCCTTGTCCTTGCCGGACTTCTCGAAAGGCATCTTGGCCATGGGGCTCTCCTGGTCAGTAGGTGGAAAACCGGCGCCAAAAGAGGCGCCGGTAACCTTGCGCGGCTTGGCTATCACGCCCCCGCGGGAACGCTGCCCGACGGCCCGAAGGCGCGCTTGCCGCCACCGCTGGGACCGCCGGCCGTCTGGTTGGTCGCGATGGTCCCGCTGGGGTAGCGGGCCTTCGCCTTGCCGCCAGCCTTGGACTGCTCGTTCTTGATGGTGTCCGGCGGCGACTTCACGTCCATGCCGGGGGTGTACGGGTTGCTGGTCTTCATGTGACTTCTCCGGTGAGGTTTGAAGATGGACAGGGGCTGAAGCCCCCATCCTACTCCGGTCAGGACTTCTTGACGACGGCCGTACCAACGTACTTCGGGCCGATCGTTTGGAAGCCGAAGACCATCAAGCCGCGGACGATGTACCCGAAGTCATTCGGGTTGTTGATCATCTCGCACTCGACGATCTGCGACGCGAACGTCAGGCCGGCGCTGTGGCCGAACATGACGTAGCTCGCCGGCCCGGGGCTGGTCTGCGACAGCAGGTTGCGCGACTGGTACAGCGTGAACCGATCGATCTCGCCGACCTTGCCGTTGCGCAGGATCGAAACCCCGTCACCAGCGAGAGAAGCGATTCGCAGATCCGACTTCTTGATCAGCGCGATGAACCACGGCGGCACGACCATCCAGCGACCTTCATCGCTGACGTTCTGCTCGTCCATGACCGTGCCGCAATCGACGATGAAGTCGACGACAGTGGTCTTGCTGACCGAGACGGGGGTCGTGGAGTCGCCCAGGTCGATCGTGGAGTCCACACCCGCGAACGGACCTTGGTTGTCCGCTGACACTTCGGCCGGGATCGTCTGCAGCACGTCCTGGTCGACGGCGATGCGCAGCTGGATCGACCCGTCGTTGGCGAAGACATCCGCCATGTCGAGGTCCGATTGCCGCATGTCGACGGTCGACAGTGCCACCGCGAACGACTTGGCCTGGTCGATGGCCAGCGTCACCGAGTTGCTCGTCGGGTACTGCGCGCTGAGGCCTGCGCCCACCACGTAGTTGCTGACGGTCACGTCGGGGATGGTACGAATCTTGACCTGCGCGCCGAAGCCCGCGATCTCGCCTTCGTAGTCCGTGCTGGCGATTTCGCCGAAGCACGTCGTCTTGTAGAACTTCTCGACCAGCTTGCCCGAGTAGATCTCCGGGCTGAAGTTGACTGCGCCTGCCGGACCATAGTCGGGAAGGCCTGATGCGATTGGAACGCCCATGAGATTTCTCCTTGAAGAGCGTCACACCCTACCGGGGTGCGCGGAGCTTCAACCGGGCCTCGAAATCCACACGCTCTTTGTCCGTAACCTTCCTGAGTGACGCTCGTTTGTAGTAGTCCTTGATCTCGGCCGCTGTGGGCGCGAGAAGACCTGCTGCATTCGAGGGCGCCGGGCCGCCGCCATCGCTGGCGCCTGATCCGTTCGCCGATACCGGGGGTGGGGATGGTGCCTTCGACTTCAGAAACGCTTTGAACATGCTGCCCACCTTGATGGCGTCCAGCTTGCCAATGTGCGCGTCCAGAATCGATTGACGCTCCATGCCTGTCGACTCATCGTCCTGCGCCAACCACGCTTTCCAGTCGTCGCCCGCGTCGATCGCTTCGTAGGTCGGGACCAGCTCTGCGAGCTTGTCCGTGAACCTGTCCTTGCGGGCCTTGATGTCCTGCTCCCGGCTGTTCTGGGCCGACTCTCGCAGCGGTTTGATTTCCGCGTTGATGGCGTCCGATATTGCCTTCCGAACAGTCACAAGGTTCGCATTGGCGATCGCTGTGGCTTCTTCTTCGCCCAGCAATTTGATCTGTTCGGGGGTGAAGAACTGCCCCAGATCGACCTCGGTGCCTGGCGTCTGCGTGGTCTGCAGAGCATGAATCTGCCCCTGCAACTCAGAGATCCGTTGATGGAAGCCGTCTGCGTCGGTCTTTCGACCTTGCCGTTCCGCTGCGAGCACCCCAGCCGTCACATTGAAGCGCTGCTTCCAGTAGGCTGGGTCACTCTCTCGGGGGTCTACCGCGGGAGGTTTCGGTTCAACGGGGTTTGCAGCCCCCGCGTTCGGCTCGGAAGCCGGCGGCGCGTTCGGGTCTGCGGGATCTGTCTTCGATTCGTTTCGGGCTTCTATGTGCGCCTTGATGGCGTTGGACATTTTCAGCACGGCGCGAGGAAGGCGCGTTTCGTTCTGGGCTGGTGTAGCCTGCATTTAGGACTCCACGATCCAAGGCCGCCATCAGGCGTCTGGGGTTCGCACAGGATGCGGAGTACGCGATTCCCGAGTTACGCAGCCAGCCGAGACAGCGCGGGCGCTGTTTGCTGGTTACGGGTTAGCCGTGTCTGAGCTTCGGTGATGTCAGCGATGATCTCGCTGAGTTCCATCGCCCTACCCTGCGCGCGGAGGATGGTGTCCGCCGGCGCAGCGCGGAGCGCTGCATCGTTTTCAGCCAAACGGGCTTTGAAGAGCTCGAGCAGCAACTGACCATCCGGTGACTTCGAGAGTCGCGCCAGAAAGCCGAGTTGGGTTCCGCTCAATTTCATGGTGCGCAGTGTACTCCGTAAGTAAGCACTTGCGTCAATCCTCTAGCAGCAGCCGAATTGCGAGTTCTGCTGCCCGACGCTGATTGCGGGCTTTCAGATCGCGCGCCTTGGCAATCGCTTCTTGAGCCACCTTTTCAGCTTCTGCTTCCTGTACAGCACTGCGAGCCTTCGTGGCTTCCGCCCGCACCTTCGCAGCCTCTTCCTGCGCTGTCTTGGCTGCCTGCTGGGCGACGGCTACTGCCTGTTTCAGCGAGGCAACGATCTCTGGTTCCGGTTGAACCTCCTCGACCGGTTCGGCTACTGGTTTCGGCGCCGGCGCCGGCTCGACCGCTGGCCGCGCGCGCGAAGCCTTCTTGGGCGCGGCGGCGGGTTGCGGCGCAGCTTCCGGTGCAGGGAACCAGTCATCCAGGCCCAGGCCGCGCGCGAGCCGCGCCCTGATGCCAAGAATCGGCTTCGGCGCACCCGGCATGTTCGTGATTTCGGCCGGTAGAGGTTCTTCTGGTGGTTCAGGCTTCTTGAGGGGCCTGAACTTGACGTTGCGCCCGTAGAACCCATGCTCGAGCATCTCTTCCGGGGTGAGCGCTTCACCCTGCTCTTCCTCTTCGCCCTCTTGCGCGTCGAGCAGCGTGACGAATTCGTTGACGTGACCTGTCAGCGCGCCCAGCTGCTCTGTGGTCTGGTTGTCCGATAGCGTGACGGACTCGTCATAGCGGAGATCGATATGGGTGTGGGCCGACTGCTCGTCCACCAAGGAGATCGAGTCATCGAGCCTGCCGGCAGCGACGAGCTGAGTAGCTTGGTTGTCCGACAGCGCGACTGAATCTGAGATGAAGACGGCGTAGTCAGAACGAACAGCCGAAGCGTCCGTCAACGTGACAGCTTCGTCTCTTGTGGTTGCGTAGCCCCCGATTTGACTGTCCGTCAGCGTGACGGATTCAGCTCGGGCCGCCGGGGTAACCCAAGCTCCGGTCTGGTCGTCTGTCAAGGCAACGGTTTCGGCTTCGACGACAGCGTAGCCACCGGCTTGACTGTCCGTCAGCGTGATGGCCTCGTCTTGGGCAGCCGAGGCAATCAGCAAGCCCGTCTGCGTGTCGGTGAGGACGACCGTTTCTTCTGTGCGGTGGATCGCTTCAGTGACTTGTTCGTCGGTGAGCGCAACGGTTTCGTTCTGGGCTGCGGAAGTGACCCACGCACCGCTCTGCGCGTCCGTCAGCGCAACGGATTCAGCTTGGGCGGCACCGGTAGTCCAGCTACCCGTTTGCGCGTCTGTGAGGGCAACAGACTCGTCGCGCGCGACCGGAGTACTCCAGCCGCCCGTTTGCGCATCAGTCAACGTGACAGACTCGTCCCTGACGACTGCATAGCCACTGGCCTGGCTGTCTGTCAGCGTGACGGACTCGGCTCGAGCTGCAGGGGTAGTCCAAGCACCAGTCTGCGCATCCGTCAGCGCAACGGTTTCAGCCTCGACTACCGCATAGCCACTGGCTTGGCTGTCCGTGAGCGTGACGGACTCGGCTCTGGCGACCGGTGTGGCCCAGCCCCCAGTCTGCGCGTCCGTCAGTGCAACGGTTTCGGCTTCAGCGGTGACGAAGACGGCTTGGGCTGTCTGGCCGTCTGTGAGGGTGACCGTTTCCTCGCCCTTACTCGCTGAATCCCCCGTCTGCGAATCTGTCAGCACGACAGTTTCAGCTTCCGCGGTGACGAAGATAGCTTGGACTGTCTGGCCATCTGTCAGCACGACAGTTTCGGCGTCGGTAGCAGCGAAGACCGCTCGGACTGTTTGAGCATCCGTCAAGGTGACGGACTCGTCGCGCACGACGGCGTAGCCACTGGCTTGGCTGTCCGTCAGCGTGACGGACTCAGCTTGAGCTACGGGGGTGGCCCACAGGCCTGTCTGCGCATCCGTCAGGGCGACTGTTTCAGCCTCGACGACAGCGTATCCGCTCGCTTGGCTGTCCGTCAGCGTGACGGATTCATCGCGCACAACGGCGTATCCGCTGGCTTGACTGTCCGTCAGCGTGACGGATTCGGCTCGAGCTGCCGGGGTGACCCACAGGCCCGTCTGCGCGTCCGTCAGCGCAACGGTTTCAGCCTCGACGACAGCGTAGCCGCCAGCTTGACTGTCCGTCAGCGTGACGGATTCGGCTCGAGCTGCCGGGGTGACCCACAGGCCCGTCTGCGCGTCCGTCAGCGCAATCGTTTCGGCCTCGACAACCGCAAAGCCGCCGACTTGACTGTCCGTCAGCGTGACGGACTCAGGCTCGGTGACAGCGAAGACGGCTTGAACCGTCTGGCCATCCGTCAGGACAACCGTTTCAGCCGTGGTGCTGCCAGCGGAAACTGGTTGGATCTCGAGCCAAGTGACCCGGACTTGTTGAGCTATGACGCCTGTCTGCGAATCCGTCAGCGTTACTGATTCATCCGTCTGGCCGGCGAACGCTTTAACGCCCGTCTGCGAATCCGTCAAAACGACGGACTCACCTCGGGCCGCCGCGGTAACCCAAGCGCCGGTCTGGCTATCCGTCAGCGTGACAGACTCATCCCGCTGGACATTGAATGTGTTCGCTGCTTCCGAGAACGCAGGCTCGACGGAGCGCGGCCGCGCGCGAAGATGCGGTGGCTTGAATTTGCCGGCGGGGATGCGGGGGTTGTTGCTGCTCATGCCGGCCTATCCATCGGTTGCATTGGCGCGGTGATGAGCTCGACGGCGGCTTGCGCGGGCAATGCGAGCAGCTCGACCAGGTCCGTCACCCAACCGCTCGTCGTGCCTGTAATCGTCACGTTTGTGGACGTCCACGACGAGACACCGCCGTTGGTGTCGTGTCCCTGCGCCTCTGCGGTTGCGTCTACACCACCGGTGCGGTAGGACATCCCAGACGGTGGGCTTTCGATAGTGGTGTCCACACTGCGATGGCCCACGAAGCCAACGAGCCACGAAGTGCCGTCGGTGCGAGTCATGGTCGCTGCAGCGTAGTTCACCGTGTTGGTCGTGCCTGCCCCAGCAGTCTTGAGTGTGCAGGGGGTGATGAAAGGTTCGCACCCTCGGTAAACGAGGACGACCATGCGCGAAGCGTTCGTCCACGTACCGGTTGCCGTATCGCCAGATCTGAGTCTGCGCCAACCGATAGAGATCGAGCACAGTGTGCCGTCAGTGGTGTTGGTGAGGTTGGTGAAGGTCGCTGGAATAGTCGGATTCGTCACGCTCCCATCGCGGAACGCAAACGCAATAGCTACGTCACCCGACTCAAAGCTCGGGAGGGTGCAGCTGTTCGTCCCTGCTGCACCACCAACGTAGCTGATCGTCATGGATCACTCATCCCAGTCGTAGTAGTAGTCGAGGATCTGCCCGTTTCCGACAGGGCAGATGATCCCGATTCCATTTGTAGTTCCTGCAGCAACGAGGATGCCCGTGTCACCGAATGTCCAGATCACACCGGAACCGATGGCAGCGCCGAGCGACGCCTGTCGCAGCGGTGATCCGACTGCGCCGTCTGCGGTGTGCCCCGCGAATCCAGTGCCGTTGGGGGCTGGGCCTGCCTCGTCGTACATCACCTCTGTCAGTCCTGCGCCCACGCCCGTCGCATTGGTGAATCGCACCAGAGAGACAGCGACTGCAACGGATGTGGTGTTGAACACTCCGACCTCGCGCAGTTTCATCGTGCGCGAAGCGATGGCGAACAGCGAAGCGATGGCGCGCAGCGTGGTGCCCGCGACAGTAGAACGACCAGCGATTGATACACGCGACATGATGAACTCCTATCTTGAAGTGGAAACGACCGCAGTCGGGATTCTGATGGATGGGGTCGAGTCGGGGGGCCAAGGTACGGGGTCTTTGAACGACGCGCCCCAACACCAGTAGTCAGCCGTTGTGTCGAACCCCGGCGTGCGGCCTGCTGTATCCCCGGGACTACAGTGCCCTGCTGGGTTCCCGTTTGTCGCGCCGTCGCCGGTGAATACCGAGTTGATGAGCGCGCTAAACGAGCAGAGCGTCGCTTCTATGAGAATCGCCCCAGCATCGGTGTTGGGGATGGCAATGCCGGTAGTGGCGTCGGAGCGCAGCGCGGCTGTCGCAGCGGTATCCAGTACAGCCGGGCTTAGTTCCCAAACGAATGCTCCCTCCCCGATGCCAGCACTGAAATTGGCCGTGACCGAGGTAATCCCTGCGGGGACGTTCTGCGCTATCCAGAGGTCGCCCTCCCAAGTTTGGTTGGTCGCAAAGAGGACGCCGGGAACTTGGGTGAACGACGCCCCGGAAGCCGTGGCCCCCGTCATCGTGCCAGTGCCTGCGTAGCCGCCTGCCACGACCAGTGTTGACCCGAGGGTCGTGCTAGGGATAGTGACGACTATCGAAGCAGAAGAAGACCCGTTATTGCTGGCGACGTTACGAAAGGCGACAGTCATGCGGTTCCCCTATTGGGGCCGCGCAGGCTCGAGGAAGTCGCCATCGCTTGGCTCCTCACGGGATAGTCTCGATGACAGCGCGAGTTGCTATCCCCGTCAACGTGGCTGATACCGCGAAGGTAGTAGGCGTCGTGGTCACGGTGCTGTAGCCCGTTACACCGACAGATCCGCCGCCCGAGTCTTGCAATCGAATGCGCTGTTGGCAAGTGCCTGAGTTCGTGTACGCGCGGAAGTTGATCGCGTGATCGCCAACAGCCATGCTGGGGCTTATGCCGACCACCAAATCGCTGATGCCTGAAATAGCGGCGTAGTCGAAATCCGCGTCATCGTACGCAGCCTCGTCGATCATGCTGTAGAGCGGCGCAGCGGGAGTACTTGGCAGCCAACCGGTGCCGCTGATGTCCGACGAAGGCCGGCCGATGAGCGAATCCGTCAACCACGCAGGCTTGAACTCCGCTTCGTATGAACTCGGCTTGTACGCAGGAACGAAGCGGGCCAGGATAGTCATGCTATCTGCGTCCAGCCAAACACGCCGGGTTCCCAGACATTGGCGGCGTAGTCACTTCGCCATGTGTGCCCATTGTGAAGCACGATGGCACCAAGCGAATATGCATCGCCTGCGCCTGTGGGCTGGACCCACTCTTGGTAGACAGGCGTGCCAAAAGGGGGAACTAGCGCAGTCTTGCGCCATTCGGCCACACCAGGTTCCCAGACGTTCGCGTCGAGCAGCGACGACCACAGATCGCTGTTGTGCTTGACGATGGCGCCCTTCACGTAGGCATCGTGAGCACCAGTCGGCTGGATCCAGTTTGGGATGTCCGTGGTCGCGTCCTGCCACCCCGATACCCCCGGTTCCCACACGTTGCCTGCAATCGTGCTGCGCCACCGCGCGTTGTTGTGGGTGACGATGTCCCCCAAGGCATAGGCATCCTGCGGCCCCACCGGCTGCTTCCAAAGCACCGCGAAGTCCTCGAGCACCACGTCGTCGGGGTAGTACACCCAACCATCGGGCGGCGTCGCGCCGGCGGCGTAGTCAGTGACGAAGATGTGGTACGTCGGCGTCGCTACATACCTGTGCGCGACGCAGAGTTGTCCATTGTGGATCTTGACGAGGCGTCCCATAGTGTTACCCGCTTACTGTCCAGCCCTTGGCGGTAGCGATGGAAGGTGTGTCGCTCGCGTTGCCCCAGTTGTTGGTGACGGTGATTATTTGCGACGTTCCCGTCCCCAACGCGGTATAGATGGCGTCGAGCTCTGCCCCCGAAAGTTCGCAATTGGTGTACGAAATATGCTTGGTAGTGCCATACAGTACCCCGCGTTTTAGCGAATTGGAGTTGAGGAACATGTTGGAGAAGAGGGTACCCGAACGGGTATCGTACGCGGGTATGCTTTGAAGCGAGGGACAGGTAGAGAACATATTTGAGAAGTTTGTACATGCCCCAGTATCGAATAATGGCACCGTAGAAAGAGCATAGCATTGGACGAACATGTAATCGAAACTCAAACCAGCAGCAGTATTACCAAGGGCTACTGAAGAAAGCATACGGCAACCGCTGAACATGCTCGTGAAGGTTGTGCCCATCCCACAAGGTATTGCTGGTACCGATCTAAGACCGGTACAGCTTATAAATAGGTTCGTAAAATTGACGCACGCTGAAAGGTCAAATGCGGGTACTGATTTAAGACTATAACACCCATTAAACATACCACTAGCAAGACGAACTTTCGACAGGTCTAATTTTGGTATTTGTTGAATCATCCATGCGGCTATAAACATGCTGCCTGTGTTAATGCATTGAGAGGTATCGAGTATCGGTATGCTATCAAAGAAGGCGAAATAAAAGGTGTTCCAAAAAGAGGTACCCCTCAACGCTGTGCCGCTTCCGTTTGTAGTGAGCGCCAAGGCTGTCCCACCATATGTGTTTGCGACTTTGAAAGTGTTTGTCGCTGCATCACGCACATAGTACTCAAAATCTACGCTTATCCCCGTAGTCGAGGTAATGCTAGTGAAGATTACAGGATCTCCATCTCTGAATCCGTGGCTATTAATATTTACTGTATCTCCCGCATCGGTAAATGTGCAGGATAGCGACGCCCACGCACTTGAATCTGTAACTAGCTTTTTAATATTTCGAAGTCTAAGGGTGGAGTAGAAAAGGTGGTCCAGTTGCCTGAGACTACTGTTTACAATACTGATTTGTTCGCATTGTGCTTGTTGAACTGTCTGAGTAGAAGACCCAGGTGTAGCCACTGCAAACCGCATATCCGTCATGTACGCTGCGCAAACCTCTATATCTAGCCATCCCGTTGAATAAAGCTGAAGTCCTGACGTACTGTTCTTAACGTGCAGGTTCAGTTGGGTGATATTTCCCCCGTTCGGAACTACAGTCACAATCGCTTGGCGATACTGCGGGATGTACACGGTTCCACTGCCGTCCGTGACGAGCCCGATAGCGGACCCAGCGGGGGTCAAAGCAACTTGAAAGTCGTTTGCGGCTGTGTTGACGACGTAGTAGTAGGTGTGGGTGCTGATGCCCGTCGTGGAGACAATCGTGTCGAACGACACTTCTTGGCCATTCTTGAACCCGTGCGCGGTGAGGTTGACCTTGTTTGAGCTGTCGGTGAAGGTGCAGGCGAGCGCGGTGTAGATGCCAACATCTGAAGACGCGGGGTAGAGCGTGTAGTCGAGGTTCGTCTCCGCAGTCACGCCTGAACTGGTGTTGTGGCCCCCCGTGCCGTCACCCCAGTCCACCGTGTAGTTGCCGGCAGCTGATAGCGCGATGAAGTTCGACGTGGGATAGACAGCGTGTAGCCCAGCGAACTTCTGCAGGCCGGTGGTGTCTGGCAAAGCAAGCCAAGCGGGGTTGCGCACCCATGTCGTGGCTGGCCCCAGCACGTCTCCCGACGTGATGTTGGCCACCTGCATCTGGGACATGAACACCGGAGAGCTCCGGTAGTCCCCGCCGTCTTGCTTGTAGCAGACGAGGAACCCCCACTCGCCGACGCTTAACCCGGTGATAACGCTCAGATCGAGATTGATCCAACCACTGCCATCTGTGGAAACAACGGCGTTGCTTCCATAGAGTAAGCTGATTTCAGGGATCGTGTCAGCGTCATACCAGAGCACCTCTATCCCAGAGGTGCTGGCGATCGCAGCACCGTTAGCGTCGAACAGCTGTACCGATACCCCCTTGACCGACATACCAAGCCTCCATGGCGGCTATCTGCGTCTTACTGCACAGTGATGGTGACGGTGCTTGGGACTGGCGGCGCGAACGTCTTGCACGCTTCGTTCGACAGCGCCGAGGTCTGCGCCCCGTCGCTCGCATCCACTTGCCAGCAGTAGGTCTTTCCCGACAACAGCCCGGTCGTGATCGTACTGGTGGTCGTGGTGATCGTTGCGACCTTTGTCTTGACTGCCCCCGACAGCCCCTGCCATACGCCGTAGCTCAAGGCCGCCGTGATCGGCGTCCCATCCGTGTAGGTCGTTGGGGCCGAGAAGCTGATCACAGCCTGATTGGCCGCGGCAGCGTTCTGCGCGACTGCAAGCGACGACAGCAGCGCCAGGATCAAGATGGACAAGGTGCGTTTCATGGCGGGATCCTTTCGTTGCTGACAATCGAACCTTCTCGCGCTCTAGCTGCGCCTGCAGTAGAGCGCCGAGCCAATCCATCAGGCGTCAGGTCACGGTCAACGTGTAGACCACGTTCAGCGTGTCGAGATTGGCCACGACCTTCTGACCGCCGCTGAAGTCGCCCGCCGAGAACAGGATCCCGGTCGTGTCGTCTTTGGTGGCCGAGCCGCCGTTGTTGATGAAGCAGCCGTAGACCGTGCCGCTGCCGGTGATCGCGAAGGCCTGCGTCGGGCTCGTACTGACCTTGGCGGCCGCGGCGCCCATCACCACGTCCTTGCGGTTGCCGGTATACGTCGGCGCGTTCGCGAGGCCCTGCTCGAGCCAAGTACCGTGCGATGTCTGCGTGTCGCCAGCGGCGGGCGTACCCGTGCCCTTCAGGCCCATACGGATGGTCTGGGTGTAGGTCGAGCCTTTCAGGTACTTATCCAGAAGGTCGTTCTTGCCGACGTCCAACAGGATGTTCTCGAAGGTTTCCGTCGGGCTGGCTTCGAACTGCAGAGGCCGCATCTCCTCGGTGAGCCGGGCTTCCGTCTCGGTATCGCCCTTGGCCGCGGCAGCATTGCGCGCATCCCACAGAGGCATGAAAGCATCCATGCATTCGGGACGCGGACGGAGGTGCGAGACGGTGTACTCGCCCTTGACTGGTTTGTTCACGATATTCATGGTGTTTCCCTCAGTATTCATGTTCAGTTTCGGCACCCGCGAGTTCACCCGTATCAGTGTAGTTGAACTTGACTCGCTTCTTGCTCGCCGCCTGCGCGGCAAGCGCAGACGCCACTGATTCCTTGACGATGTTTGCGAGGACTGCCGCCTGGTTGTTGGCGCTGTTGTCCGCTGACTTGGTCTGGAGCCGCATCGTCTCGCGTTCCGTCTCGTTGCCCAGCTTGGCGTCCTGCAGCTCTTTCTCGTGCTGCATCTTCTGCTGCTCGAGATTCTGCTGCGCTGCCATCATCTGCTGCTGGGACTCTTGCTGGGCTTGCTGGATCTGGCTCAACGCCTCGTCGGACGGCACGACATCGTCGACCGGGAGCTCCATCGCTGCCGCCGTCTCGCGCAGCAGCGCGGCCCGATACCTCGCGGTGATGATCTGCGCGTCGATCGGGTTGGCCGTCATGGTCAGGAACTGGATGCGCCGCTGCTGCGCGCTCTCGCGGATCAGGATCGCCGCGGCGCCACGCGGCACGACGATGTTGTCGCCCTTGATGCTCTCGTCCGGGTTGTAGAGCATCTCGTTCGTGAAGGTGTCGCCGATCGTCGGCGCGATCACGTTGCTGTCGATGTTGGCAATCGCCCGGCGCAGCCCCTTGGCCGCGTTGTTCATCAGCATCGACAGCCCGGTGGCCGTGTCCGCGCTCCCGCCGGCGCGCTCGTTGCCGTAGGTGTAGCGCGGGATGCCGGTGGCGTCGTCGGCGCGGATCTCCCATTTCTCCAGCGTCGCCATCAGCTTGTCGCTGTTGTCGCTGGGCTGGAAGAAGCCGATGCCCGGGTTTACCCCCTGTGTCGGGTCAGACTTGAGCTGCCAGAGCTTCCACGGGAACATCTCCATCGACTGCTCGCCGTCGGCGAAGCGGTCAGTGTGCACCCAGGTCTGCGGCCCGGAAGCTATCGAGAGGTTGTCTGCGAGGGCGCAGGCGATCGCGTTGCACATCTGCTGGGGGGTAGCCGCCAGATCAGGGATCGAACGCCCCCAGAAGGCCCCGGGGATCTCGTCGTAGCAGGCCTTGCGGTAGGGGCGCTGGCGCAATGGATCCGAGTTCATGGCGGCGTAGAGCACGTAGCGGCCGCAGATCAACACGTTGCACTCGTACTCCCGCGTCTCCTCGAGGTCGCCCGCGACGCCCCACGACATCAGCTTCCAGCCAGGCACGCTGCCCCAGTAGTTCAAGGCGTCGATCACCCCCGGCGGCGCCAGCCACATGTAGAGCGTCTCCTGCTCCAGGCGCTGCCGCTCGCTCTCGGTCCACAGCCAGCCCTCGAGGTGGCCGTTGTAGTAGTCGCGCAGCGCGCTGTCGATCTGGTCGTCCTGGTAGTTGGGCAGCCCCTTCAGCGCGAAGAGATCGTCGCGGCGGAAGCGGATCCGCTCGATGAAATCGCCTTGCTGGGGTGACTTGCTGCCGCTCGCCGGGTAGACGTCGAACGGGCTGACGCGCTCCCACGTCTGCTGCGGGTCGTCGGAGAGGACAGGCTTGAAGGAATCCGTCCACTTCAAGGTCTTGTGCCGCGTGTAGATCGGGCCCTTGAGGATGGCCGCCGGGTAGGTCACGAAGTCCTCGACGAAGGAGTCCATCGCCTTCTCGTACCCGCCTTGGGCAAGCCGATCCTCGATCTGGCGTTCCATGCGCTTCGCGCGCTTCTCGGCGATCTTGGTGTACGTCTCTTCGGCCTCGTCGCGCAGCTTCTCGCCGATCTGCGTGACCAGCTCGCGGAACTCGTCCCGCGCCATGACACCGCCGCCGGCCTGACTGGCCTGCTGCATGGCCTGTGTCGCCTCGCTGAGTGCCTTGGCCACCACCGACTTCTTGATGTCCCTCGGCAAGTCGGGGATCGGTGTCGGGTTGACGCCCCACGGCTGCTCGCCGATGGGCAGCACGATCTCGCGGATCCACGCCGACGCGGCGCGGCACTTCACTTCGGTGAGGGGGTGCCAGACAATGTTCAGGCCGCTGTTGGCGGCCTGCATCGTCGATACCTGGGCGGCGCTGTAGACCCCGCGGCGCGCTCTGAGGTCACTGAGCATCTTCACGTCGATGCGGACCTTGGAGAGCTTGTTGCGCATCCACGCATTGCGAACGTGGCCGGCCAACGCCGTCTCGTGTGAGAAGTCGTCGGTGAGATCCTTCGCTTCAGGGATAGCAGCGGCGTCGCGTTGCAACGTCTCTTGCAACCCCAACTGACGGACCAAAGGGTTTGCTGCCATATTGCGCGCGATTATGCAACAGGAACGAAGTGAGTGGCTACACCGTTCTACCTAGACCAGATGACAGTGCGCCGGGTCACGGGCCGGACCTTCGCCGTGACGATCTTGCGATCGATCAGTTCCGGCACGAAGGACAGCGCGAGGCTGTCGGCCTTGTCCGGCGACTTGCCGCCGTTCTTCTTCTGATCCTTCTTGCTCTGAAGCTGGATCTGGAAGGTGCCGCTGTAGCCGTAGTCCAGCGAAGTGAGCTGGTCCGTCAGGTCGTCGTCGTCCGGCACCTGGCCGTGCTCGAGGAACTCGCGCATCTTGCCCCAGCACTCCGAGCGCTGGTTGAAGTACTGCTTGGAGTCCTTGGCCGGCTGCCCCCACTGCACCGCGATCAGCGGCGGGAGCCCCGGCATGCGGCGCAGCGAGGAGTCCAAGTCCGCACCGTTGCCGATGGCGTCGTATGCGATGCAGGCGATCGGCGCCTCCTTGCGCACGATCTCGAAGACCCGCGACGCGAGGTCCGGCCCGTCGAAGCCCGACAGGCTGACCTGAAAGTGCACCTTGAGTCCCTGCCGCAGCGTGATGACGCTGGAGTCGTCGCCGAAGCGCGCCGGGTCGACAGAGAGGATCTTCTGGTAGGCGTGGTAGCTGAGGGGATCCAACCGGCGCCGGCGCGCCTGGTTGACGAGCTCCGGGCTGATGAAGTTGGAGAAGCCCGCGCGCGGGAACATGCCCTTGACGTGGACGCGCACGAAGTCGCCGTCTTCGCCGTATTGCGAGATCCAGTCCTCGATCAGCGCCTTGTTCGTGAAGCTGACTGTGCGACCGTCGACCCGACTCACCGTGTTGCGCCGGGGCTGGCTGCAGTTCTTGAAAAACCGGCCGCTGGTGCGGGTCGGGTTGCCGTAGCGCAGCCAGAAGATCTGCGTCTTGCCGTCGGTGAGCGCGCCGTCGGTGCCTTCCCATATCGGGTCATCGATCGCGCTGGCCTCATCGAAGATGATGAGCATGCGCTTGCCTTGGTTGTGCAAGCCGTTGAACGCTTCGGCGTTGTGCTTGCTCCACGGGATCGCGTCGACGCGCCAAGTCTTCTCGCGGTCGGGGTCGTCCTTGATGTAGATCGAGGTCGCCGTCAGGGTGAACATCTGCCGGCCGATGAAGAGCTGGTACCACTTGCCCAGTTCCGACCAGGTCTTGGTGCGCAGCTGGGTGTCCGTGTTCGCCGTGACGACGCCCCGGGTGTCGGCGTGCGTGCTGATGGCCCACAGGACGATCCACGCCACCAGCGCCGACTTCCCGACCCCGCGGCCCGCCGCGGTGTCCTCCTCGACAACGCAGCCGTCGTCGCCGCCGGCCTCGATGCGCTCGCCGATGCGGGCCAGTTGCTGCGCCTGCCACTCCTCCGGGCCGTCCATGCCCTCCAGCGTGCCGCTGCCCCACGGGAAGGCCCACTTGACGAAGCCCAGCGGGTCGGACTCGAAGCCGGCCAAGGTGTCCATGAACTCGCCGACGCGCGGCGGGATCTTCGAGGTGTCACGCAGGGTCTGGACTTGCACTGGGATCCTCGGTTGAGTCGGGTACGCAGTCTCGAAAATGTCCCTGTTCTTCAGCAGGCGCTTGCCTCGGCTCAGGATCTTGTCCGACCCGATGCCGGGCCCGGGGATGACGCTGCGTACCGAGTTGGCGAAGCGGTCGCCGGCCGGCGGGAGCGGGTTCTTGAGCTGCCACTCGAGCGGCTTGGGCCCGTGCCAGCCGCTGTTCCTGTTGCCCACAGTTCAAAACGTCGTCGGTTGCGCGATGCCGCGGATCACCGCCATGAAGCCTCGCTGCAGATCCGTCGCGCCGATGCTGACCCATCGCTGGTCGAGCGCGGGCGGTCTGCTGGGAGCGTGTGCTGTGGGTCTGTTGACGTCGGAGTGCTCGCGCAACTTGGCGATCCACGCCCCACACTGCTCGGCCAGGGCCTTGCCCTCGTTCATCAGCGCGGCCTCTGCCTCGCTCAACTGGCGGTAGCCCGTGATCTTGGGCTGAACGAACGTCTCCATCAGACAGCCTCCCAGTCTTCCGCCAGCAGATCGGTCTGCGACGCGAGCCACGGCACGCGAGCGCCTTGCGGGTACGCCGCGCTGCCCTGCGGGTAGTTCAGGTACAGGTAGGGCAGCGTCATCAGGCTGGCGAGCGTCGGCTCTTGCAGGAGCAGCCACATCCCCTTGCCGTTCCACCCCGTGCGCGCCACCCTGCCACCGGCCTTCAGGACCGCCAGCGCTCCCCCGAAGTTCATGGGGCTCACGGATTCGCCCGCCTGCTGAACGGAAACGTGCTGGGCCACAGCGGGTCGACCGGCGTCTTGGGCGGGTAGCCGCCGCCATCCTGCGGCAGCGCGGCGAACTGCTTCGGGTCCATGTCGTCGATCACGCGCTGCGATCGCATCAGGCCGCTCGAGCGACTCTGCGTCTGCCCCTGGCCGATGCCGGTGGCCTGCGCGCGGAAGTAGACCGGGTCGACAGGCTTGGCGGCATGGGTGAAGTTACCAAAGTCTTTCTTCATGGTTCGTCTCCGGTTGGGAGTGGATCGGCTCGGTGGCCGGCTGCTCGACGACGTGCTGCTCGACGTGCTCGACCTGCCGCGGCTCGATTATGTGCGCATCTTCCACGTTCTGGCCAGCGAGCCGGCGCTGCTTGGCCTCGTTGAGCCGGTCGGCCAGCACGTTGGCCAGCACGTTGATGCCGTCGTCCTCGTCACCGACGACCTTGTAGTGGCGGGCGAGGATGGCCAGCGCCGCGCCCTTGTCGGCGCGTTTGACGCTTCTGATCTCGACCTCGCCGGCCGTACCGCCGCGGATCACCTCGACGTTGATCTGCGTGATCGTCGCGGCGACGTCGTCGGGCAGATCCTGAATCGGGATCATGTTGCCGTGCTTGTCGAAGAGGTCAGCGGCGCTGGCGAAGGCGATCCGCGCCAGTTCAGCCTTCACCGTCTCCGCGGTGACGCCGACGTGGGCGAACTGCACCTCGTTGAGCTCGATGATGCGTTTCTTGACCTCTTCCCGACGCAGCCACTGCGACCCTCTCGAGGCTTCGAATCCGATGGCTTCCGCCGCTTGGCGCATGTTCCCACTGACGCAGTAGTGCTGCGCGAAGGCCTCGTGGATGGGATTCATCAAGGCGCTCATGGTGCCATAGGCGTTTCCACGCCGTTGACCTTGCCGATCGGCCCGCGCGCGACCAAGTGGGCTCGCAGGATGTCGTTGAAGTCGGTCAGGATCTTCTCCATCGCGGCGGTGAGGCTGACCCAGTTCGTGCGCTCGGCGTCATCGATGCGACGCTCATCCATGAGGCGTTGCAGCGCAGCGGCGGCGTACTGCTTCGCCGCGTCCTTCGTGGGCAGGATCAGGCGGCCGTCGCTGCGCCAGACCACTTGCTGCGTGTGCCCCGAGGGGTACGTGATGAGGGCTCCTCCGTCCAGCGGGTTGGCCGGCGGTGGCGCCTCGAGTCGACGTAGTTCTGTCATAGGTGAAATCCGGTTTTTCGGTTTCAGAAACCGCGCAAAAAATCAGTGCTTGGACTTCATGCTACTCCACTTGGGGGATTTCGAAAAATCCAGAGTCCAAATTCCAAATTCCAAAGTCTAAAAAGCAGATTGCAGATCGGTCCGTGTCTATCCTACTAAGAGGGGTAAGGGCCTCGCCCATAGGCGCTTCTCCCCTGGCCGGCACCCCCCTGGCGTGGGGCCCCACTTGGAGCGCGCGCCTGGCGGCCTGGAGCTCGAGCTCGGTGCGCGCCGATCGGCACGCGCACCTCGTGCGCGCTGCAGCGTGCCGATCGGCGCCATGCTTGCGCTATCGGGCATTATGTAAAGCGTGTA
>Ga0315274_10002161_pt1 | contig 29910 bp, 26 predicted proteins | sample YL17G02_20_MG_FD_203700 | JGI IMG/M metagenome (GOLD analysis project Ga0315274, IMG submission 203700) | Sediment microbial communities from Yellowstone Lake, YNP, Wyoming, USA - YL17G02_20 | ecosystem: Environmental > Aquatic > Freshwater > Lake > Sediment | place: USA: Wyoming | collected...
CCTTGGCCTCGCCAGGCAATATCCGCATTGCCGAACCATGGCGACAAGTGGATCAGCTACGCGACGGCTACCATGAGGCGGGATTTCTGCGCGAAGATATCATCTCTTATAAACGAGAATTCGTTGATTATATGGAGCGTCACGGTGCGCCTATTGGCGGGACCACGGGTGCCGGGGGGGGATCACCAAAGTTCCTGCTCCGTCAGGACGCGGCAGGACGATTTCATGCCGATGGAATGCTTGATGATGCTTTGACGACGCGGGCTGTTCTACTGAAATTCCCGTATACGGATAGCCAGAATTCCCGGGAGCTGCTGCGGGTCGAAAAGATTTATTACGATTTTCTTAGAGAACTGCCGTTGGTGACTGGTGATGCGCTTGAGTTTGATCATGATGTTTTGTTTATCAATCGCTTTGATCGCCAGCGAGACGATGCCGGACGGCTGTGCTATCATGGGCTGGAGAGCTTCTACAGCGCCCACGGTATTGCCGTACATGGAGCGAGGCTGCAGCATGAGGACAACCTGAGGCTGTTGGCGCGACGGTCATCAGAGCCGGCCTTTGACATGATTGAGTATATCAAGCGCGACCTAGTCAATGTCATCCTGGCTAACAGCGACAATCATGGCCGCAATTGGTCCCTGATTAAGCGGCCGAACGAAGTGCGCCTGTCCCCTATCTACGATGTGACCGCGATGCGCTTTTTTGAAGGCGACTTTATCGTCGAGTTGACGCGCTGGGAGCCGCCGCATGTGCCGCTTGCTGCGCGTTTAGCCTGGGTACAGCAGACGTTTGCTTCCCTGCGCGACCGACTAGTTCCAGAGCTGCGGTTGTTTCTTGCGGCGCTTGGCAATGTTGAGGAGCGCCTGACGACTCTTGGCGTCAACCGCGATTTTTTGTCGCGGTCTAAAATCGAACGCGACCAACTCATGAGTGAGCTAAAGGCGGTTCTCATGTAGCCGCAAGTAAGGGAAACTGATTGGCAAAACTACGCGATAAAGACAAACGCAACCAGATCCGCCATGAACTCGATGCTCGTCTTGACGCCGGTGGTGTACCCGTTGCCGAATTGAGTAAGAGCTTGCGTAAGATGCTGGCCAAGGATCAGCTGGAGTTTTGTCAGATGGTGGGCATCAGCTTATCGACCTTGCGCAAGATCGAACAGGGCCGTGGCAATGTAACGGTGGCTACCCTGGACAAGGTTCTAGCGCCGTTTGGACTGAGCTTGGCCGTGGTGCGACACGGTTAGGCATGTACAGCAAATGTCCAATAGTGCAAATTCGAGTGCTCGTTGCTATCCTTATAAACATCACAATTTGAGGTGAGGCCACAAGATGAAGGCGGCGCTGCAGACGGTGTTAGTCGTCGATGATGAACCAGACCTATGCGAAATCGTTGGGTATGACCTCAAAGGCGCTGGTTACGAGGTCCTCACGGCAAATAGTGGCCATGAAGCCCTCGATTTGGTCAAGTCACGCTCCATCGATGCCATCATCAGCGACATCAGAATGCCCAATGGAAGCGGCATCGATCTACTCGAAGGCGTCAAACAACGGAAGACCGATCGTCCAGTGGTTTTGTTGATGACCGGTCATTCGGACCTGACCATAGAAGATGCGTTTGATAAAGGGGCCGAGGTCGTTCTGAACAAGCCCATTGTTCCAGAACACTTACTATCGGCCTTGACCTCCGCATTGTTAACGCTCGATGAACGATTAGCGAAAAGGCAGCTACGGCTCAAGACCGTGCTTGATATCGAACTCCAACTGCCAGATTCCATACAGCCGATGCAGAGCAAGGCACTTAACGTCGGCCGCGGCGGCGCCTTCATTGCGATGTCGCCAGGGCCCAAGGCAAAGGTAGGAACGCAGGTCGAATTTCGCTTTAGATGGCGAAGTGAGAAACCACAGAGCATCGAGGGGCAGGGCATCATCAGATGGGCTCGAACCGAGGCTACAGCCTCACTTCCCGCTGGAATAGGGATCGAATTTATCAGCCTCTCGAGACCATCGCGCGAAAAGCTCGCAAGCTTGATCAACGACCTTAAGATTCACGCATTTATCCCAAAATCTTAGGCTAAACACGTCTACGACCAGCCTGGGCGGATTGGCCGGCATTGCTGGCAGCCGTGTTTTTGCGGTATCATAAGCCTAACCCGCCCCATTCTACCCGACGACCTATGGAGCAAACCATGCGCCTTGCGTCTTGGCTCATTGCCGCGGCAGTCGTTTGCGCCTCGCTGCCGCAAGCAGCCGCCAAGCCCCTGGTAAAACGGCCTTCTAGACACGGTCGTGTCCATCGGCGTGGCGGCAGCGTTCCCTGGCTGGCCGTGCACGGGACGCAACTGACGCTTGACGACGGCAGAGCGGTCGTCTTGCGCGGGGTCAGCACGCATGGCTTGCAGTGGTTTCCACAATTCGCCAATGAGAACGCACTCAGATGGCTACGCGACGACTGGAAGATCTCGGTGATCCGCGCGGCCATGTACACGGCACCGGAAGCCAATGGCTTCATAGCTAACCGTCGCATCGCGGACCGCGTCCACGGCCTGGTCGAGGCAGCGATTCGACTCGGCATGTACGTGATCATCGACTGGCATATCCTCAGCGACAACAATCCCAATATGTACCGAAGCCAGGCCTCGGCGTTCTTCAGGGAAGAAGCGAAACGCTACGGCAATGTTCCCAACGTCCTGTTTGAAATCTGCAACGAACCCAATGGTTCAGTCTATTGGGGCCGCGACATCAAGCCCTATGCCGAAGAACTCATCTCTGTCATCCGTCCATACGCCCCAAAGAACATCATCATCGTCGGCACCAGCACGTGGAGCCAAGACGTCGATATCGCCGCTGCCTCGCCGCTGGTTGCCGACAACATCATGTACACCCTGCACTTTTACGCCGGCACCCACACCCAATGGCTGCGTCAACGCACCGACGAGGCTTTGGCCAAAGGCCTACCGATCTTTGTCACCGAGTGGGGCGTCAGCGAATCCAGTGGTAACGGCGGAGTGTTTACGACTGAATCGCAACGCTGGTTGGATTTCCTGGCTCAAAGGCGGATCAGTTGGGTGAATTGGAACCTGTCAGACGGCAACGAGACCTCGGCCCTGCTAAATCCCGGCGCCAGCACCCAAGGCGGCTGGAGCGCCCAGAACCTCAGCCCCGCCGGGCAATTCGTCAAGGCCGCGGCGCTGCAACCCCTCCCCCTCCTCCGCAGTGCCTCGTATCAATAGCTCTTGGCGAAGATCACCCGCTGCTGGCTTGGACGGCCGGAAAAAATGCAGGTCCCGGCTTCTTTCGGTCCATCCAGCGGGATGCACCGAGCGGTGACCTTTAACTCCTTGAGTTTAGCCAGGACGTCATCACCCTCAGACCAATGCGCCAGGGCGAAGCCACCGTGAATCTCGGGCTTTTGCTCATTCTTCGCGGTGAAAAAGGCGACAAACTCATCGAAGCTATCGATGTTTTTCGTGTGTGCTTCGCGATGCGCTTTGGCTTTAGCAAGTAGGTTGTCCTGCATCTCGTCGAGCGTCTTCGTGATGCCAGCGATCAGCTCAGCGCGAGGTGTAAAGGTCTTCGCCTTCACATCCTGATCGCGGCGCAGCACGCAGATCGATCCGGATGCGACGTCGCGCGGACCGATCTCCAGTCGCAGCGGCACACCCTTTTTAATATGCTGCCACGCCTTTTCGCCGCCACGCAGATCGCGATCATCGATCTGCACCTGCAGCTCTTGACCGGCATACATCTGCTCGCTTAGCTCTGCTTTCAAGGCGCGGCAAAAAGCCAGCACCGTCTCGCGCTCGTCATCGTTGCGGTAGATCGGTAGGATCACCGCATGCCAAGGCGCTAGCCTCGGTGGCAACACCAATCCATCGTCGTCGGAATGGGTCATGATCAAGCCACCGATCAAGCGAGTCGACACCCCCCACGAGGTCGTCCACGCCGTCTCCTCGACACCCTCTTTGTTCAAAAACTTGATGCCTGAGGCAGCCGCGAAGTTTTGCCCGAGAAAATGCGAGGTCCCCGACTGCAAGGCCTTGCGGTCCTGCATCATCGATTCGATGGTGTAGGTGTCAACGGCACCCGGAAAGCGCTCATCGGGCGTCTTCTCACCCTTGATGACCGGCATGGCCATATAGTGCTCGGCGAAGTCGGCGTAGATATCGAGCATGCGCCGGGTCTCTTCGACCGCTTCCGCCGCGGTGGCGTGCACGGTGTGACCTTCTTGCCAGAGGAACTCCGTGGTGCGCAAAAACAACCGCGTCCGCATCTCCCAACGCATGACGTTGGCCCATTGATTGATGAGGATCGGCAGGTCGCGGTAGGACTGGACCCACTTGGCGTAGGAGGCGCCGATGATGGTCTCGCTGGTCGGGCGAATGATAAACGGCTCGTCGAGCTCCCCTGCCGGCTGCAGTCCGCCGCCCGGCTTGGCCTCCAAACGGTGGTGCGTGACCACCGCACATTCCTTGGCGAAGCCCTCGACATGAGTCGCCTCCTTTTCGAGAAAACTCAGCGGAATCAGCAGGGGAAAGTAAGCATTGACGTGGCCGGTCGCCTTGAATTTGCGATCGAGAACGCGCTGCATGTTCTCCCACAAGGCGTAGCCCCAGGGTTTGATCACCATGCAGCCGCGCACGACGCTGTTTTCCGCCATATCGGCGGCCTTGATGACTTGCTGGTACCACTCTGGGTAGTCATCATTGCGGGTCGGGGTAATCGCGGTCTTGGCTGCCATAAATGGCCCCTATGCTCAGCAAGTCGGAGGGACTTGGGTTAGTCGTCAATGGCCTTTGTCATCGACCAAGGTCATACTACTTCTGTGCCCAGGAAAGAACCGGAAAGGCCCAAGGATCGCCTCAAGGAGCAATAAGCTATGAGCGAGCATTCGCCGAAAAAAGCGGACTATGGTTCGGCCGAGGCGTTGCGTGCCATGATCGCCGCCGCACGCGGCGACCACCCTGTCGATCTGGTGCTGCGCGGGGCGCATTATTTGGATGTCTTCACCGGGGCCTGGGCTTACGGCGACGTTGCCGTCCACCGCGGCGTCATCGTCGGAACCGGCGAGGCCTACACCGCGACGACGGAGGTCGACGCTTCCGGCCAATGGATCGTGCCGGGCTTTATCGACGCGCATGTGCACATCGAAAGCAGCCTGCTCACCCCGGCACGCTTTCAACAGGCGGTGTTGCCTGAGGGCACGACCAGCGTCGTCTGGGACCCCCACGAAATCGCCAATGTCTGGGGTGTGGACGGCATCGAATGGGCCTTGGCGCAAGCGACCGACGCGCTCCTCGACATCTTTGTCATGATCCCAAGCTGCGTGCCATCGACCAGTCCCGAGATGCACCTGGAAACCAGCGGCGCCGTCCTCCATGCCGCCGACTTGGCACCGCTGCGCGGCCACCCCAAAGTGCTTGGACTGGCCGAGATGATGAACTTTCCCGGACTGCTCAGCGGCGACCCGGACATCATGGCCAAGCTCACCGACTTTGCGCACATGCGCCGCGATGGTCACTGCCCACAGTTGTCCGGCAAAGACCTAAACGCCTACGGCGTCGCCGGGATCCACAGCTGCCACGAATCCACCACCCTCCCAGAAGCCCAGGAAAAACTGCGCAAAGGCATCCACGTCCTGATCCGCGAGGGATCCTGCACCAAGGACGCCGACGCCCTACTGCCGCTGCTGACCCCCTACTCCTCCGCCTGCATCGGACTGTGCAGCGACGACCGCAACCCCGCCGATATCGCCGCCGAGGGCCACCTCAATGCGACCTTGAACAAGGCGCTGCAGCGGGGCATGGACGAGATTCCCGTCCTCCGTGCTGCCAGCTACGGCGCTGCCCGCTTGTATGGCCTGGATGACCGAGGCGCCGTCGCCCCAGGGTATAAGGCCGATTTGGTGCTGATTGCCCCAAGGCAGGGAACGACTTGGCGTCAGGGCCTGACGGTGAAAGCGACCTACAAGAGCGGCATCCTGGTGCAAGCCGAGGCCTTGGAGCATGCCGCCACCAGTCGGCGGGCGACGCCTAAGCGGCGCAATCTCCACTTGGCGACGGTGGCGCCTGAGATGCTTCGGGTGGACGCTAAGGGCGGGCAAGGCAGCGCTGCGGCGGTCCGTGTCATCGGTGTCCTTGAGCGACAAGTGCTGACGGCTTCGGAGCGAGCGGTGCTGCCGGTCGCGGGCGGACAGGTCCTAAGTGACCTGACCCAGGACGTCCTCAAGATCGCCGTCTTCGAGCGCCATCACGGCACGGGCCAACGCAGCGTGGGTTTTGTCCGGGGCTTTCACCTCACGTCTGGTGCCATCGCCACCAGCATCAACCATGATTCGCACAACGTGATCTGCGTCGGCAGCAGCGATGCTTTAATGGTCAAGGCTCTGAATACCCTCAGAGAAATCGACGGCGGCATCGTCGTCGTCAGCGCCGACGGCCGCTGCGAGCAACTCCCCCTAGAAATCGCTGGACTGATGACCGACCGCCACCCGAACATCGTCGCGACCACCCTGCACCGCCTCAAGGCCCTCACCGCCGCAGCCGGCTGCCGACTCGACGAGCCGTTCTTGCAATTATCTTTCCTTGCGCTACCCGTCATCCCGGCATTAAAGATCACCGACTTGGGCCTCGTCGACGGCCACAACTTCAGCCTTGTCCCCGTCCTCATAGACGGATAGGTTGGAGTTATATTCACGTAATGAATGCAATCAAGGAGTCTGGATGCTCAGGCTAGCGCAGGAAATCACCACCGTCCTCGAACGCGGTCCCGTCGGCCTCACCGAAGTGAAGCAGATGGAGCAATTGGTCGCGCTCGCGGTGCCTCGCCTGCAGCAGACCGTGTTGTGTTCCAGACCGCTCCAACCCGGGAGGTATCTTTGTTACCAGGACAAAGTGCACGGCTTTGTCATCATGGTCCTTGCCTGGGGACCGGGCGATGCGACGCTCATCCATGATCACGGCATCTGGGGAGTCGAGGCGGTGTTAAAACATAGCCTGCGCGTCACGAATTTTGACGAGTCTGAGACGGACCCGCAGCCCTTGTCGTCGATGGTCATCAGCGCTGGCGACGTGATGCATAATTTACCGCCGGCGCGCGATGTGCACCGGGTGGAGCATGCGAGTGGCGACTGTGCGTTGTCCTTGCATATCTACGGTAAGGAGATGACAAACAATCGGAGCTTTGTGCCGGGAGTGGGTTTTCGGGTGTGTCAGTTGGCGTGTCATGATCTGTGTATGGCGGATGTTTGTCAGCCGTGTGGGGTGGGGACGGTCTGAGGCGGCGTCTGACCGTGGTCATGGATGATCAAGCGATCACTTGAGCAGGTACTTGACCCCACGGCCAGTGCCGATCCTCTGGACCTTCCCCCTTTTCAATAGCCGATTGAAAGCTGCCGTAACAGTATTGCGGCTGGCATCTGTGTGACGCAGTACCTCCGCGACGGTAAGCACAGGATGATCTTTCATCAGCACTTCGATCTCGCGGTCGAGCGGCGATTGCCCAAACTGCCGACCGAAGCGAAAGATCACTTTGACAAAATCTCCATCATCGACGAACTCGGGCCGTCTCAGTCGGGCCTTATCGCAAGCTGATTGCATGAGCTTGATGCCGCTACCCATTTTTTCGACCAGGCCAGCTTTGCGCGCGAACTTTGCGAGCAGCGTGTTGCGCAGATAGGTGCTGCCATCGCCCACGTTTTTAGGGGAAATCATGCCAGGAAATCCCCCCGGACTGAAGATTTCAAGATGGTCCGCGTATATGGCGATTTTAACCGCCCCGGGTATCGAGTATTTTCGGTGAATCAAAGCATTGACGATTGCTTCCCTGATGGCCGGCTGCGGAATCGCGGACTGACCCTTCAGGCGCGAGCCTTGCAGTCGAAAATCTCGCTTCGTCCACTCATCGACAAGGTTCGCCGCGTCATCGACAAGATCCTGAATGCTCCCCCTGATCTCCCTGGTCTGAACGATATCGCGCCCCGCATTGCCCTTGAAATGCGTGCAGATAATCATGGATTCCGGGACATATCGGTCGGGATTATGGCTAAACATGAGTAGCGCGGCCCTAGTCGGCCGCAGCTTGCCGTCATATCCGTGCGCCATGATCTGCTCAGCGCTCATGAAACTTTGGTCGAGACGCTTGGAATAGACCTGCTTTAGCAAATCCGGCGCTAAATCCTCGGAGGTCGCTTCGCAAGTTTGGTGATCGAATCCTACGCGACTTTGCTCCCGCAGCAGCTCCTCGATATAGTCGTCCGCGGCCCGACGGGTCGAAGCACCGATGCGAATGTAAACGCCCTTTCTGCTTCCCTCGCTGATCACGAAATAAGGCTTTTTCATGCCAGGATAGATCTTAACGACGAGTAGGTTGTCTCCTTGTACATTGCGCACAAATACGTCAGGAATGAGCGAGGGCGTTACGGCCTCATGGACCGCGCCGGGAAATCCTTCGAGAAAGTCTTCGATCTCCGTGGCGGCGAGTCCCATGATGCGCCGCGTCCCATCCTCGATACCCAGGATAATGTCTCCGCCACTACCATTGGCGAAGGCCACGCAGGTCTTGATCAAATGTGCATATTTCGGCGGCTTCTGCTTGAATTCGAGCGTTTTTGATTCGCGGTCTTCGTAAATCATACCCACCTTTGACCGTCGGCGTGTGCCGACGCGCACTCAATGTTCCACAATGATCATTGCATGAATTGCACGACAATGCAATTAAATGCACATAATGCACAACGTAGCAGCTTGAGGATGATTGGCGCAATCGCGAGCGATCAGCCCTTGGTCTGGCGACCATTTTTGATGTCATAGAGCACGGCAAGAGTCTCACTGATCGCATCTTCCGCGACTAAATGCCAGTCCGCTGCAAGAGTCGGATTGCAGACTAGATTTGGACCGGAGTCCCCATCTGCCAGGAAATACAGAGTCCGTCGTCCTGTCACAAATCTGTTCACATACCGATCTGGGCCGACGAATGTGATGATATGATAGACAGGATCAGCTTTGACAAAATCTAACAGCACCTGGACCCTGCTCCGGTCAAAGGCACCGGCCATACTATCCGGCTCCAAGCCCAGCGGGAGGAGCTCTCGCCAATCGGTCAGCATTCCGGTTCGCTCCGCAAACGCTTCGTCGTCGGTGAATAGCGCCGAGACGGGTTTTGCGGTTGCTCCCACGTTGAGACTCCAAGAAAGGAAACTCGATCCGGAGGTCATATCGGAAGAATCGCCAAAAGGCTTAAGCCTACCGGCTATCACCCCTTAGTGTGAATCCGCGCATCCAGACATTTTGAGATCATGTGAACATGCGCCTATAAAAATATATCATTCAATACGTTACGCGATGGCTGAACATGACCCGAGAGGCTTTCGTCTGATGGCGCCGTCACCGACCTCTGCTAGGCACGATGCCTCGCCGCCAACACCTCAACCACCTGCTCCAAACGCAGATTCCGCCCCTTCAGCAACACCATCAGATGAAACAATAGGTCCGCCGATTCCCCCAGCAAAGCCTGATCATCCTGCGCCGCCCCGGCCAACGCCACTTCGACGCCCTCTTCCCCAACCTTTTGCGCCTGCTTCAATACGCCGCGGTCCAGCAATTGACGCGTGTACGAAGGAGTCCCCGCAGGAGCATCGGCGCGCGCATCGATGATCGCACTCAGACGATCAAGAAACGCCAGTCCAGAAGCACCGTCGCCGTCACCAAAACAGGACACCGCTCCCGTATGACAAGTTGGCCCATGCGGCCGCACCTTCACCAGCAAAGCGTCCTTGTCGCAGTCAAACGACACCTCTCTTAATGCCAATGTATGACCACTGCTCTCGCCCTTTTGCCACAGCGCTTGGCGCGAGCGGCTGAAAAAGGTGACGAAGCCGCTGCTAAACGTCGCGGCTAAACTCTCCTGAGTCATATAACCAAGCATCAGCACCTGAAGCGTGGCCTCATGCTGGATAATCGCCGGGATTTGGCCTCCGCCTTTACTCCAGTCGAGCGTTGCACTCAAATCCGCCGTCAGTCGGGTCATAACCGCACCTCCAGTCCAGCCAAACGCAGCGCGTCCTTGACCGCGGCGATCGTCAATTCACCCGAGTGAAACACTCCAGCAGCTAAAGCTCCGTCGACATCGGCGCGCTGAAACACCTCGACAAAATGCTGGGCCGTACCAGCACCGCCAGAGGCAATGAGGGGCAGCGTCGTCGCCGCACGGACGGCGCGGAGTTGGTCGAGGTCGTATCCGGCGCGTACCCCGTCCTGGTCCATGCAGTTGAGGACGATTTCGCCGGCGCCGCGCTGTTCGACTTCGCGGACCCAGTCGACGGTGCGACGCCCGGTGTGCCGCATCGTTTTGCTACTACCGGTATATTGAAAGACAAACCAATCCCCGTCGATCCACTGGGAGTCGACGCCGACGACGACGCTCTGATTGCCGATGCTGCGCGCAATCTCGCTGATCAACTCCGGACGCTCCAGGGCTCTCGAATTGACCGAGACTTTATCTGCACCCGCAGCGAGGACTGCGCGAGCGCTGTCGACGCTGTGAATGCCCCCGGCGACGCAAAACGGAATATCCAACAGCTCGGCGATGCGGCTGATCCAGCTGCGTTCAACGACACCGCCCACCGTACTGGCTTTGATATCGTAAAAGACGAGTTCGTCGGCACCAGCGTCGCGGTAGCGCTGGGCTAAATCGACAATATCGCCCATGACGACATGACCGGCGAACTTCACCCCTTTGACCACCTGGCCGCCTTGCACATCAAGACAAGGAATCAAGCGTTTGCAAAGCATTGCAGCGCCTCCGCCAAGGTAAACCGTCCGGTGTATAGTGCCTTGCCGACGATGGCGCCGGCTAGGGGCAGACGGCGGATCGCCTGTAGATCAGCCAAGGACGAGACGCCGCCAGATGCGAGGAGCTGTAAGCTAGGATAGCGGTCCAGCATCTGCTGGTAGAGGTCGAGGTTTGGTCCAGACAACACCCCATCGCGGCTGATATCGGTGCATAGAACATGGCGCAGACCGGCCGCCAGATAGGATTCGAGCACCGACCAGGGCGTCACGGCGGCCTCTTCGGTCCAGCCCTGAATCGCCAAGTTATAATCCGTCCCATCGGTCCTCGGCCGCACATCGAGGGCGAGCACCAAGCGCTCGGGACCAAACTGCTTGGCCATGGCCAGCACCGCATCCGGCGACCGCACCGCAAGGCTTCCGACCACGAGGCGACTCACACCGGCAGCGACATAAGTTGCGGCCGTCTCCACGGAGCGGATACCACCGCCGACTTGCACAACCAGACCGGAGGCCTGCACCATGCGTTTGATCAGTTCGGCATGCGGCGTGGCGCCGTCGCGGCTCCCGTCAAGGTCGACGATATGCAGATGGCTAGCACCAGAGCTGCGAAACGACACCGCCATCGCGACGGGATCTTCGCCGTAGACGGTAGCTTGATCGAATTGACCTTGGTGCAAGCGCACACAGCGGCCCTGGTGCAGATCGATAGCCGGGTAGAGATTCATGCTTTATCAAGGCTCATAGTTTGAGGAAATTTTCCAGGATGCGAGCACCGGCCGTCTGGCTCTTTTCAGGATGAAACTGCACGCCGTGCACATGCTGCCAACGCACGACCGCAGGGACCTCGCCACCGTGCTCGGTCCAGGCGGTCACCCACGGGCCATCGGGCGCTCGGTAGCTATGCACGAAGTAGACATAGTCGTCGGCAGTGATTCCTTGCAGCAAGGGATCGTCATGGCGGCGTGTGAGCTGATTCCAACCCATGTGCGGAATGCGCACCGCTTGGTCCGCGGTCAAGCGCGTGACGCGTCCGGGGATAAGTCCCAAGCCCGAGACGTCACCCTCGGCCGAGCTGCTAAACAACAACTGCATCCCTAGGCAGATACCGAGGATGGGCTGGGTGAGACCTTGAAGCACCGGAACTAAATGGGCCTGGTTTAGCTTGGCCATTGTATCAGCCGCAGCGCCAACGCCCGGCAGCAGGACCTTGTCGGCGGCCTTGATCAGCGCTGGGTCCGAGGTCAGGCGCCACTCGGCGCCCAGCCGTGTCAACGCATTCGTGACCGAGCGCAGATTCGCCCCGCCGGTATCGACGACTGCGATATTCATAGGACCCCCTTGGTGGAGGGTACACCGCCGTCGCCGCTTTGCTTGATGGCTTGACGCAGACTGCGCGCCACGCCTTTAAAGATGCCTTCGACCATATGGTGGGCGTTGTCGCCGTGGGCTTCAACGTGCAGGGTCGCACCGAGGGTTTCAGCTAAGGAGCGAAAGAAGTGCGGCACCAACTCGGTCGGCAGGCCGCCGACTTCGGCACGGGGAAAGGCCGCTTTAAACGTCAGATGGGGCCTGCCGCTTAGATCCAAAGCAACGGTGACCAGGGTTTCATCCATCGGCACGACAGAACCATAGCGCTCGATACCGAAGCGGTCGCCGAGTGCTAGGCGCATCGCTTGGCCGAGTGCCAATGCGGTGTCTTCGACGGTGTGGTGTTCGTCGATGTGGAGGTCGCCTTGGACGTCGATCTTAAAGGTCATGCCACCATGCCGGGCGAGTTGCTCGAGCATGTGGTCAAAGAAGCCGATGCCGGTGAGGATTTGACTGGCCTCACCGTGGCTATCCAGCGTCACCGTGATGTTGATCGTCGTCTCCTTGGTGGTGCGACTGACGCGGGCGCTGCGGCGTTGTTCCAGCAGAGTCGAGGCGAGGAGCTGCCAGGCCTGCTCTGCTTGGCCTAGAGCTAGGTGGGGTATACCGAGGTTAGCCGCGAAGATCGGGCCGGCGGCGCCCATACCGATCACCACTGAGCGGATGCGGTCGAGTTCGTCACCGACCAGCCACGGCCTGACTTGAACCAGGTGCGGCGGTAAGCTGCTGGCCCCATCTAGGTCGCCGGGCAAGGCACGAAGAATCTGCACAAAGGGTACGCCCTGCTGCTGCAAAAGCTGCAGGATCGATTCATCCCTGGCGGATGTTTGCGGCTGCACCACCGCGATCAACTCATAACCGGCGGCAGTTAAACGGAGCAGCGACGGTATCAGCAGGGGCTTTGGCACCATGCCAGTCAAGCCGGCGTCCGGCTCGGTATACAAGCTGGAGGCGGCAAAAAACACCAAGCGTTTGAGTCCACCGGACATCAGGCACCTCCTTTGGCTAAAGCCTCGAGCAAGGCGAGGTTTTCTGCGGCCGAGCCAACGCTGATGCGCACGCAATCTTGTAACATCCATTCGCGGCTACGATCGCGCACGACAAAGCCGGCCGCGGAGCAGATCTGCATAAAATGCTTGGCGTCCTTGGTCTTGATCAAGAGAAAGTTGGCATCACTCGGAAACACCCGCAGCACCGAGCCAAGCTTAGCCAGGCCAGCAGCCAAGGCATCACGTTCGCAGGTGACGCGGCTTAACCGCACCTGGAGCACGTCTGTGCTTAGCCGAGCAAGTTCCTTGGCGCCGGCAGCGGCCGCAGGCCGACTGATCGGATAGGGGGCCCTGACCTTGTGCATCAAGGCGATGATGTCAGGATCAGCAACGGCTGCACCCAGGCGCACTCCGGCCAAGCCCCAGGCCTTCGACAAGGTGCGCAGCACCACGAGGTTGGGGACCCGCTGCGCCTCAGCAACCAAGCTGCGCTCAGCCGAAAATTCGATATAGGCCTCGTCAACCACGAGGATGGCTCTACCCTCGAGCGCTTTGGCTAGCTGCAGCACGCGTGTCTGCTGGTAGCTGTTACCGGTCGGATTATTCGGATTGCAGAGAAACACGAGTTTGGTCGACGGCCGCAAGGTGGCCAGGATCTTCGCCTCGGAGAAGTCGAAGGTCTCGGGGCTGAGCGGTGCCGAAAGCACCTCGGCACCTTGAATCGCTGCAGCCACCGCATAGTAACCATAGGTCGGCGGCGTGATTAAAATGCTATCCCGCCTCGCTTCACAAAAGACCCGCACCAGCGCATCGATGGCATCATCGACGCCAGCGCCGAGGAACAAATGCGCCGGTGTCACGCCAAAGCGCGCAGTCAGGTCTTCGACCAACTCACGCGGCTGCGGCTCTGGATAACGACTCAGCTCCGGTGTCGTCGACTCGCCGAGTTCATTGGCATCCATATAAACAAGGTCACTACCAGAGTGGGTATGACTACGCGCCGATTGGTAGGCCTGCATGGTCAGAATAGCTGGGCGGGCCAGCGCCTTGACATCAAAGGGCACGGGCTGCCTCCAAACGTACCTGGACGGCGTTGGCATGGGCGCTTAGCCCTTCCATCTCGGCCAAGGTGGTGACGACCGGGCCGATATCGAGAACGGCCGCGGGAGTTAATTCTTGAATGGTCATCGACTTCATAAAGGACTCCATGGACAAGCCTCCATGACTGCGCGCTTGGCCGTAAGTCGGCAAGACATGATTGGTACCACTCGCGTAATCACCGACGGCTTCGGGCGACCACGGTCCAAGAAAGATCGAGCCGGCGTTGTCGATCTGCGGGACATACTGAGCCGGGTTCTCGAGCTGCACGATCAGGTGCTCAGCAGCATAGGTGTTGGCGATATCGATCGCCTGACCTGGGTCCTTGGCGATGATAAACGCCGCATGCCGCAAGGAGGACGTGGCAATCTCGCGGCGGGGCAACACGGCTAACTGGCGTTGCAGCTCAGCTAAAATGGCTGCCAGCGTGGCGGCGTCCAGCGTCACCAAGACCACATGCGAATCGATGCCGTGCTCCGCCTGCGACAACAGATCGGCCGCAGCAAAACGTGGATTCGCACCTGGCCCAGCGAGCACCATGACCTCGGACGGACCAGCCGGAAGGTCACAGGCCGCTCCGTCTGGGTCCTGAGCCGCAAGGACTTTGGCTTGGGTGACATAGGCATTGCCTGGGCCAAACAACTTATCGACGCGAGGAATCGACTCGGTGCCATAGGCCATCGCGGCGATGGCTTGTGCACCGCCGACTTTGTAGATCGCGGTCACGCCGGCAATTTCAGCCGCAGCGAGGATGCCAGGGTGAATCTGGCCATTGGCACCGACTGGAGTGCAGACGATCCGCTCGCGGCAGCCGGCGATCCGCGCTGGCAGCGCGAGCATCAGCAGGGTCGAGGGCAGCGGCGCAGTGCCGGCTGGAACATACAAACCGACCCGACGCAGCGGTCGCCAGACGCGCTGACAGACCAGGCCAGGCGAGACCTCTAGGCGCAGCGGCTGCGGCATCTCGGCGCTGTGAAAGCGGCTAAGCTGATCGGCCGCGCGCAGGAGTGCATCACGCTGTTGCTGGCCGAGAGCCTTGGCGCCTTGCTGCCACTCCTCGGCCGAGAGTTTGAAGGGCCCACCTGGAAAGCCGTCGAACATGGCGGCATACTCGCGGACGGCGGTGTCACCGCGCGTGCGCACTTCGGTCAAGATGGCCTGAGCGGCCACCGTGACCGCAGCTTGCGCCGTGGCCGCTGGGCGACGCAGGGCTTGTGCTTGCTGTGCTGAGCTGAGGTCAGACCAGCGGTAGGTGCGCTTGGTCCATAGTTCCGCATCCATCTGTTTCACCGCTCCATGCTAATGGCGTTCAGAAGCCTCTAAGGCCACGGCCACCCCAAACCATAAACAATTATCATATTAGTCAAAGATCTTTTCGATCGGCACGACCAAAATCGACGACGCTCCCGCCGCCTTGAGACGCTCCATCGTTTCCCAGAAGATCGGCTCAGGCGCGACGGCGTGAATGGCGACGCGGTTGCGCTGACTATGCAGCGGCATGACGGTGGGTTCTTCGAGTCCAGGGATCAGGCTGCGGATCACGTCAACGGCATCAGCGGGCGCATTCATCATGATGTATTTAGCCTTTTCGGCGCGGACGACACCGGCGAGGCGCGTGGTCAAGCGGTCCAAGGTCACGCTCTGTTCCGGGGTCAATGGCTTACTCGTCTTGGCCAACACCGCTTCGCTACTGTACACCGTCGCGATCTCGATCAAGCCATTAGAGACGAGGGTGCCACCGGTCGACACCAAATCGCAGATCGCATCGGCGACGCCCAAGGTCGGGGCAATCTCGACCGACCCGGCAATCTCGATGATTTCGGCCTCGAGTTGCTGCTCCTGTAAATAGCGCTTCACCGTGTTTGGATAGGAGGTCGCGATACGCTTGCCGCTGAGGTCCCGCGGTGAATGCAGCGGGCCATCCTTCGGTACCGCTATGGATAACCGACAGCGACCAAATTCCAACGGCCGCAGCGTCGTATAGCGCTGCTGCTTGCCGCGGCAATCCAAGCGCTCAACCAGCATATTGGCCCCGACCATTCCGAGGTGGCAGCTGCCGTCGGCGATATACTCCGGAATGTCGTCATCGCGCACCAGCATGACGTCGAGCGGAAAATCCAAAGCTCGGCAATCAAGCCGACCAGAGCGCCACTCAAGCGTGATGCCGGCGCGTTCTAGCAAGTCTTTACTGCGGTCACTGAGGCGGCCTGATTTCTGTATGGCCAAGCGCAGACGGTCATTCATAGGTCCACATCCTTCTCTTTTGCAGCGTTGAGTCGGTCCAATACGGCACGATATCCACCCTCGCCGCGCTCCAAGGAACGCGCGACCCGGGTGACGGTGGCGGTGCTGACGCCGGTCTTGTCGTGAATCTTGCGGTAGGCGACGCCGCGTTCGAGCTGCCTAGCGACGGCCCAGCGATCGGCCAAGGCGGTCAATTCACCTGGGGTGCACAGATCGGTCAAAAATCGCCGGCAGCTATCTGGTGAGTCCAGTAACAGCAAGGCATGACACAACTCACGGATGTGCCTGGCCTCGTTCCTGCTCGCTCCCCTCGCGCCACCTGCCTTGATCGCACTCACTTGGTCCTCCTTTGCTGTCGTACTGTGCTAACGCAGTAGCACAATAGCACAGACTGGATAGCACAACCGCAGTGCGGCGTATAGACCAAACTCAGGAACGTTGCCGCCTACCTGTCAGCGCGGTGTCCAGCCAAAGCCGACGGCTGGCAGCGCGCCAGAGGATGCCCCCTGCGGTTTCTTTGACTTTTTGCTTCCCCCTGTTTTATCCGAACGCTATGATTCGCGCGTCACACGACGACGACCAACACCGCTAGGGAGTTCCCTTATGGCTAAGGCCACGAAGCACAAGAAGAAGACGAAAACCGTGGCCAAGGCCAAGCCGAGCGCGAAGAAGACCCCGAAGGTAGCGGCAAAAAAGGCCTCGCCGAAGGTAAAAAAAGCGCAGGCCAAGGCGAAACCCAAGGCAAAAACCGCGGCGAAAGCCAAAGTAAAAACCGCGGTACCATCCAAACTCAAAGCCAAGGCAAAGGCAAAGCCCGCGGCCAAAGCCAAGCCTGCGAGCAAGCGTCCTGCGGCGGCTAAGGCCAAGCCAAAAGCCAAGGCAGCAGCGTCCGCCAGCGGCAAAAAGAAGGCAAAAAAAGCCGTGATCAAGGTCAAAACCGTCGAAAAGGCCGCAAAAGCGGCCAAAGCAAGCCCCGCACCTAAGTCCGCCACAGCCCGCGGCGAAGTGAAGGTCGCAGCCCCGAAGGCCCCAAGCGTCAAGACGCCAAAGCCAAAGAAGGCAGCCTCAACGCCCAAGGCTGGCGACCAAAGCGACCACACCGCAGCAGCGCTGCCGCAGCCGACCGTGCATTTGGCCGTCGGCGACGAAGCTCCGGACTTCAACCTGCCCACGGACGGCGAGTCGGCGCCGGACATTCGCCTGAGCGCCTACCGCGGTGAAGAGCACGTCATCCTCTATTTCTACCCTAAAGACGACACCAGCGGTTGCACCAAGCAGGCCTGCTCGTTCCAGAACCACCTGGAACAATATCAGGGCCTGGGCGCCAAGGTCATCGGCGTCAGTCCGGACGGCGTCAAGTCGCACGCGAAGTTCCGCGCCAAGTATGATCTGCAGTTCCAGCTGGCTGCAGACGAAGGCGCCGGCGTGGCGCAGGACTACGGCGTGTGGGTGCCAAAGAGCATGTACGGACGCCACTATATGGGCATCCAGCGCACCACCTTCTTGATCGATAAGGCGGGTAAAATCGCTGCGATCTGGCCGAAGGTGACGGTGGACGGCCACAGCGACGAAGTGCTCGCAGCCCTGCGTTCGCTGTAGCAAAAGAAAGGCGGCACCTGGCCGTTTTTCCCTCGACTTTGCAGAGGTGGCGGGTAGTATCGACGCCACCGCTCAGAGGGAGGATATGATGACCACGGCCAAACCTTCGGGGCAGGCTTACCCGCTCCATCCGATCGAATTTGCTTTGACTTATGACGATGTGCTGCTCATGCCACGTCATTCAAAGATCCTCCCGAATGAAACCAATCTAGAAGCGCAGTTCACCCGGCGGATCCGGTTGAAGATGCCTCTGGTCTCGGCAGCGATGGACACCGTGACTGAGTCGCAGGCGGCGATCGTCATGGCCCAAGCGGGCGGTATCGGCATCATCCATAAAAACCTGTCGATCATCGATCAGGCCCGCGAGGTCAAGACGGTCAAGAAGTCGGAGGCTGGCATGGTGCTCGACCCGATCACCGTCACGCCGCAGCAGACCGTCGGCGACATCCTCGCCATCATGCGCAAGCACAACGTCAGCGGCTTTCCCGTCGTCGATCATGGTGCCCTGGTCGGGATCGTCACCGGTCGCGATATCCGCTTTGAAAAGAATGCCGGCCGACCCGTCAGCGAGGTCATGACCGCCAAAGTCATCACCACGCGCAAGGGAGTTAGTCCGGAAGAAGCGCTGGAGACGCTGCACAAGCACCGCATCGAAAAGCTGCCGATCCTCGATGATGACGGCAAGCGCCTGGTCGGCCTGTACACGATCAAAGATATTGAAAAGTCGCGGCGTTTTCCCAATGCGTCCAAAGACGACAAAGGCAGGCTCTTGGTCGGCGCGGCGATCGGTGCTGGCGGTGATTATTTGGAGCGGGCTGAGGCCTTACTTGAGGCCGGAGCCGACGTCATCTGCGTCGATACCGCCCATGGCCACAGCCAAGGCGTGCTCGATGCGGTCGCCACGGTGAAAAAGACCTTTGCGCGGTTCCGCTTTGAAGTCGTCGGCGGCAACGTGGCGACGGCTGAAGGCACCACCGCCTTGATCGAAGCGGGAGCCGACGGCGTCAAGGTCGGTGTCGGACCTGGATCGATCTGCACCACCCGGATCGTCACCGGGGTGGGCGTGCCACAGCTATCGGCCGTCATGGAGTGCGCCGCGGCGGCGCGCGGCACCGGCGTGCCGATCATTGCCGACGGTGGCATCAAGTTCAGCGGCGATATCGTCAAGGCTTTGGCTGGTGGCGCTGACACCGTGATGATCGGCAGCATGTTCGCTGGGACCGATGAATCGCCCGGCGAAATGGTCATCTACCAAGGTAAAAGCTACAAGATGTACCGCGGCATGGGCAGCCTCGGCGCCATGGCCAAGGGCAGCAAGGATCGCTACTTTCAGGGCGAAGTCGATGACGCCGCGAAGTTGGTGCCGGAAGGCATCGAAGGGCGTGTCGCCTATAAAGGGCCTCTGGCCAATTCCCTCTACCAATTGATGGGCGGGATTCGCTCGGCCATGGGCTACATCGGAGCTTCGACCATCGGCGCTCTCCAGGAGCGGGCTCGCTTCCGGCAGATCACCTCGGCGGGGCTGAAGGAAAGCCACGTGCACGATGTCTACATCACCCGCGAAGCACCCAACTACAAACTCGATTAAGTTTAGAACGGCAGCGGCGGCCGCCTCGGTCGCCAGCTGACTATGACCAGGCCGCCTAGCGGTTTTAGGGAGACGACGATGAACCACCATGTAGCACGTCCAGCCCACAGCGGCATCCTGGTCTTGGACTACGGCTCACAATACACGCTGCTGATCACTCGTCGCCTGCGCGAGATCGGCATCTATGCCGAGGTCATCGACGGCAGAGCGGCGCAGGCGCCGGCTGACTTCGAGGTTGCTGGCGTCATCCTCTCGGGCGGCCCCGACTCCGTCTACGAGGTCGGCGCAAGACGCCTGCCGACTTGGGTGCTGCCCTTAAACAAGCCGATCCTCGGCATCTGCTACGGCATGCAGCTCCTGGTCGAGCACTTTGGCGGCGAGCTTCGCGGCGGTAAAGGCCGCGAGTACGGCCGGGCCAAATTGCATCTAAGGCCCGAGGTCTTCGGTCCAAGCGGCGCCTTGTTCTATGGCATGCCGGTGACGCAAACGGTTTGGATGAGCCACGGCGACGATGTGTCGCGACTGCCTGCCGATATGTTGGCCGTGGGACACAGCGACGATGGCGTCGTAGCGGCCATGGTTCACCGGTCGCTGCCGATCGCCGGGCTACAGTTTCATCCCGAGGTCAACCATTCCGAGCATGGCGAAAAGCTGCTCGACAACTTCGTCCGCCAAGTGTGCCGCGCCAAGATCAACTGGGACAGCGGCAGCATGCTGGAGTCCACCTTACGCTATATCCGCGAGTCGGTGGGTAGCGCCAATGTCTTGGTGGCTTGCTCCGGCGGTGTCGACTCGACGGTCGCTGCAGCCCTCCTTGCCAAAGCCCTTGGACCGGAACGCGTGACGGCGGTGTTTTGCGACACCGGCCTGATGCGCAAGGACGAGGTCAGCTGGGTTTCTAATGCTCTTAAAGACCTGGGACTGAACCATGTCGAGGTGCTCCATTCCGAAGCCCTGTTCCTCGGCCAGCTCGCCGGCGTCACCGATCCCGAGACCAAGCGCAAGATCATCGGGCGCCTGTTTATCGAGGAATTTGAACGCTATGCCACTGGACACACAGCCGAGTTTACGCATTTAGGCCAGGGTACCCTGTACCCCGATGTGATTGAATCAGCCGGCCACGGGGCCGGGGCCAAGGTCATCAAAAGCCATCATAATGTCGGCGGTCTCCCGGAGAAGCTGAAGCTGAAACTGTGCGAACCGCTGCGCTACCTGTTTAAAGACGAAGCCCGGCAGCTCGGCGCGCAGCTTGGTCTACCGGCGGAGATGGTCGATCGGCACCCGTTCCCTGGCCCAGGCCTAGCGGTGCGCATCCTCGGCGAGATCACCGCCGAGCGCCTGCATATCCTGCGCGAGGCCGACGCGGTGTTTATCCAAGCGCTGCGCGAGCATGGCCATTATCATGAGATTTGGCAGGCGTTTGCCGTGCTGCTGCCGGTCAAGTCGGTCGGCGTCATGGGCGATAACCGGACTTATCAAATGACCGTGGCGCTTCGCGCCGTGAATAGTACAGATGCTATGACGGCGGGCGTGGGCGACCTACCGATGAGCTTTCTCACCCACGTCGCCGCTGCTATTGTCAAGAAGGTCGATGGGGTGAACCGGGTCGTCTACGACATCACGACCAAACCGCCAGCGACGATCGAGTGGGAGTAAGCCGTTGAGTCAGCCGCAAGGTCAACCTGGGAGCGGGACCACCAGCGGACCCGTTGCCGCCACGGCGGACCTGGTTCACCTGCATGTCCACACCGAGTATTCGCTGCTCGACGGCGCCATCCGCATCCCGGAGCTCCTCAAGCGGGTGCAGAGCCTCGGCCACACGGCCGTCGCCATCACCGATCACGGCGCGCTGTTTGGCGCCGTAGAGCTGTATTTAAAGGCCAAGGACAAAGGCATCAAGGCGATCCTTGGCAGCGAGATCTTTCACCACGGCACCGACGAGAGTGCGGCGCTGGCTAAAGAGTTAGGCCACACACCGCCTCAGGTGCAGGCTTTTCATCTGGTGCTTCTGGCGAAGTCCTTGGCTGGCTATAAAAATCTGATCAAGGCGGTCAGCGACGGCTTTCTCAAAGGGCTAGCTGCGGTGCCGATCGTCCCCGAGGCTTCGCTGGACAGCTACGGCGGTGATCTCATCGCCTTGTCGAGCTGCCTGCGCGGCGAGTTTGGTTACTTGGTCGGCCAACTGCGGCAGATTGCCGGCGACGGCCCCCTCCCCCTGGGTGATTGGCCGGCGGATCACGCCGCGGCTGGAATGATGCGCGCGCTCAAGGCCCATGTCGCGGCGATGCTGCGACGGTTTGGCGTCGGCAATTACTACGTAGAACTCATCAACAACAACATCCCGGAGCAAAAACGCCTCCTGCCAGATCTGGTGGCAGCCGCGCGCTACTTCGACCTACCCTTGGTCGCTTCGGCCGACGCGCATTATGCTGACGCTGATAAGGCCGAAGGCCATGCTGTGCTGATCGGCATCAAGCACGGCCTGACCATGTCCAAGATCCGTGGCCGGCGCAAAGGCACGCGCTTTCACCTCTTCGATAACGACGAGATGCAGCGGTATTATGGCGCCTGGCCGGAAGCACTGAACAACACCAAAAAGATCGCTGATCAGTGCCATGTCGTCTTCGAGTTTGGCAAATACTTCCTGCCAAAGTTTGACACCGGTCGCGCCGAAAGTCCGGAAGACGCAATGATTCGCTTTTCCCGGACCATGCTCGAAGAGCGCTTTGTGCCCCTGCGCAAAGTCTACGGCCCGAGCTTTGATGCGGCACGTGAGCAATTTTACAAAGACCGCCTCGAGTATGAGCTCAAGGTGATCTGCAGCATGGGCTTTGCCTCGTACTTCTTGATCGTGCAGGACTTTATCAACTGGTCTAAGCGCCAAGGCATACCCGTCGGTCCCGGACGCGGCTCGGGAGCTGGCTCGATCGTCGCCTATGCTCTGCGCATCACCGACATCGATCCGATTCCCTATAATTTACTGTTTGAACGCTTTCTCAATCCAGACCGGGTGTCGATGCCCGACTTTGACGTCGACTTTTGCCAAGATCGCCGCGACGAGGTGATCGCCTATGTCGCGCAAAAATACGGCGCTAGTAACGTCGCCCAGATCACCACCTTTGGTAAGATGAACGCCAAGGCGGTGGTCCGCGACGTCGGCCGCGTTTTAGAGCTGGGTTATGGCCGCGTCGATCGCATTGCCAAACTCATTCCCGACGACCTTGGCATGACGCTGACCGACGCCTTGGCCAAAGAGCCCCGACTGAAAGAAGAGGCGGCGCGCGACGACGCCGTCGCTAACCTGTTGCGCCTCGCACTGCAGCTTGAAGGTCTAGCTCGCCACACCTCGGTGCATGCCGCCGGCATCGTCATCTCCGATGGTCCGATGACCGATTTCGTTCCGGTCTACAAAGTGCAGGACCATCCCGGACTGATCACCCAGTTTGAAATGAAGATGGCCGAAAAAGTCGGCCTGGTGAAGTTCGACTTTCTCGGTCTTAAGACCTTGACCGTCATTCAAAAAGCCATCGAGATGATCCGTGTCGTCAAAGCGCCGGACTTTGACATCGAGTTGATCCCGCTCGGCGATAAAAAGGTCTACCAGTTCGTCAGTGCCGGCCACACCGTCGGCATCTTCCAGCTTGAATCCAGTGGCATGCGCAATCTGGTCGTCAAGTTAAAGCCGAGCGTTTTCGAGGATATGATCGCCTTGGTGGCGCTGTTTCGTCCCGGCCCGCTCGGCTCCGGGATGGTCGATGACTTTATCGAATGCAAGCATGGCCGCAAGCAGATCGTCTACCCGGTACCGCAGCTTGAACCCATCCTCAAAGAAACCTACGGCGTCATCCTCTATCAAGAGCAAGTGATGAAAGTCGCGGGCGAACTAGCGAGCTACTCGCTGGGCGAGGCCGACCTCCTACGCCGCGCCATGGGCAAGAAAATTGCCGCAGAGATGGAGCAACAAAAGCACCGCTTCGTCTCGGGTGCCACCGCCAATCAGCACGACCCCGAAAAAGCCTCGGCCATCTTCGATCTGATGGCGGAGTTCGCCAACTACGGCTTTAACAAAAGCCACTCCGCTGCTTACGGCTTGATCGCCTACCAAACGGCCTATCTCAAGACGCACTATCCCGCGGAATTCATGGCCGCGATCATGACCTGCGACCTGGACAACACCAGCAAGGTGGTGCGTTACGTCGATGAATGCCGACGCATGCGCCTAAAGATCCTGCCGCCGGATGTCAATCGCTCGTCGCTAGCCTTTGACGTGCCCAGCGCCTCGACCATCGGCTTTGGCCTGTCGGCAATCAAAGGCATCGGCGCTCAGGCCCTGGAGCCACTACTCGCCGAGCGCCAACGCGGCGGTGCGTTTAAGTCGCTCAGCGACCTGGCCCGCCGCATCAATCTGCAAAAGGTCGGCAAGAAGACCTTGGAGCTACTGACCCAAGCGGGCGCGATGGACGGATTCGGGATCGCCAGACCGAAGCTGTGCACCTTGATCGCCGAAATCGTCAAATTCAGCGAAGCCCATCACGAGGCCCGTAACGTCGGCCAGCGCGGTTTGTTTGACGGCGAGTCAGAAGCAGCGCAAGCAGCACAGGATCTCTCCTGGCCTCTCACCAGCCTCGATAGGCGGCCCGGAGCGCCGGATCCCGAATGGTTGAAAAAAGAAAAGGCCTTGCTCGGCGTCTTCCTCACCGGCCACCCCTTGCAGTTCCACCGCGAGGACAAAAAGGCCTTTAGCCGCTGCAATACCGCCGATCTCGCCAAGGTCGTCGGTAAACGGATCAGCATCCTGGCGGTCCTTGCGGCGGTCAACGAGCGCATCACCAAGAGCAATAAGCGCATGGCCAGCGTCCGCCTCGAAGACGAGGAGGGCGCCATCGAAGCGGTGATGTTCCAAGCGGAGATCCCAGCGGAGTTTCCCGACCTCGGCACAATCGTCGTCGCGTCGGGACAGGTCGGCATGAGCTTCGATGGTACCTCGGTACGGTTTAAACTCGACAAGATCACCCCGGTCGAAGACATGCGCACCGAACACGTCAAGTCGGCGACCCTCTGTCTTGCACCCAGCGGCGGTCCACAGGCGCAACGCTTGGACTATCAAGCCGCGGTCGAGGGCTTAAAGCTGCACCTCGATGCCCATCGCGGCGACACGCCGATGAAACTACTGGTGCGACTTGGCGACGCGGAGTTAACCATCAGCCTGGACGAGCAGGAGGTGGAGCTACGCGATTCGTTTATCCACGGACTCGGCAAATTAGCCTTTGCGGCGCTGGAATTGCGCTTTCAGCTGTATTCTTGATCGGTAAAAAATAGGAGTTTAGGATGCGCTACGTCGCCATGACCGCCCCAGGCGGAGCCGAAGTGCTGCAGATCCAAACCACCGCGACGCCAAGTCCAGGACCCGGAGAGGTCCTGATTCGTGTCGCAGCGTCCGGCGTCAATCGCCCCGACTTAGCCCAACGCGCCGGTCTCTACCCTCCCCCACCCGGGGCCTCGCCTATCTTAGGTCTCGAGGTGGCCGGAATCATCGAAGCAGCGCCTAGTGACTCGGGCTTTCAGCCAGGCGACCGCGTTTGCGCGCTGGTCCCCGGCGGCGGTTATGCCACGCACTGCGTGACGCCGGCGAGCCACTGTCTGCCGATTCCAAAGAATATGGATTTCACGCATGCCGCTGGATTAGCCGAAACCTTTTTTACCGTCTGGGCCAATGTGTTCCAGATCGGCGGGCTAAAGGCGGGCCAGCGCTTTCTGGTCCACGGCGGCACCAGCGGTATCGGCGTTACGGCACTGCAGCTGGCGCGAGCCTTTGGCGCCGAGGCCTACGCGACGGCCGGTAGCGAGCGAAAGGTTGCGGCCTGCGTCGCACTTGGCGCGCGTGCGGCGATCAACTATCGAAGCGAGGATTTTGTCGCGAGGATCGCTGAATTGACTGAGGGTCAGGGCGTGGACGTGATCCTGGATATGGTGGGTGGTGATTACACGGCGAAAAACATCGTGTGTTTAGCGATGAATGGACGGCTAGTGCAGATTGCCACCTTGGGTGGGGCGAAGGTGCAGATCCATCTGCCAACGGTGATGCAAAAGCGGCTGGTCATCACGGGGTCGACGCTGCGACCGCGCAGTGTGGCGGATAAGGCGAGGATTGCGAGTGAGCTGCGGGAGCGGGTGTGGCCGCTACTGGAGTCGGGGCAGGTGAAGGTGGTGGTCGATCAAGTGTTTGAGTTTAGGGATGTGAGGAAGGCGCATGAGTATTTGGAGGCGGGGGAGCATATTGGGAAGGTGATTTTGGTTCATGAGGCGGGGTGAGCTGATCGCTGAACCGTTGGTGGTTTTACCTAAAGGCAAGTATTCGGGATAGGATCATCCAAGGTCGGACTGATAGCGAATAAAGTTCTTAATACGCATGTAGGTAGCGTCGCGATTCAACGAGGTCCTATCGCCATCAATACGGTTAAGGCCGAACCCAGCGTTGCTCCATAACAGACGGCGCTTTAACGGCCCATCGGTTGTAAGAATGCGAATGTGGGCTTAGATCGGCGCCTACAAGTCAACCATTGCAGAAGCGTTTTCTTGCGATTTTTGTGTCAGGAGGCGAGACAGCTGATGTTTGCCGCCGAGCACGTCTTGCAGGCTGTAATCGTCGAGAGTGGCAAGAAATGCCGCAGTGGCCTTGCTGATAGCCGCTTTCAGGCCACACACAGGCACAATTGGGCAGGTATTCGTCTGTTGATCGAGGCATTCGACCACCGTAAAATGTGGCTCCATCGCTCGCACGACTTCTCCAATGTTCAGGTCAGCAGGAGCCCTGGCTAGCTTAATGCCACCGCCGCGACCGCGAGTCGTGGTGACGTATCCTAGTTTGCCGAGATGATGCACCACCTTGACTAAATGGTTTTCGGATATTCCATAGGCTTTAGCCACTGCGGCAATCGACGATTGCTGATCATCTAGAACGGCCAGATAGATGAGAACCCTGCAAGCATAATCAGCGTGGAAAGAAAGTTGCATGGTCTGTTCTCCTAGTCACCGGCTTGACGACGTTCGCGTAAAGATGTATCATGAATATATCTTTATGTCGCGCTGCGCTTGGTGGGGTACACAGCATGAGTTCTTTATATCAAAACCTGGGTGGTCAGGTAGCGGTGGATACGGTTGTTGATACCTTTTACCGTGGGGTCCTCGCCGACGCGAGGATTGCGCACTTTTTCCATGGCATCGACATGGACCGCCAGATCAGCAAACAGAAGGCTTTTTTGACCATGGTTTTTGGCGGTCCAGCACACTACACCGGCAAAAATATGCGCGATGGGCACCGACACCTAGTGAGGCGTGGGCTCAACGATAGTCATGTCGATGCAGTCATCGAGTGCCTCGCGACGGCGATGAGAACGCACGGAATTGGCGATGCTGAGATCGAGCAGGTTGCCGCGATTGCGAATAGTGTACGTGACGACGTCTTAAATCGACCCCATCGGTAGGTCCCTGGGTTTAGGTTTGTCCTAGTCGACGCGAAAAATGAAAAGGCGGCATCCCCGTTATAGATCGGCCCGTTCGAGCAACAGCCCGGCGGCCAGCACCGCGGCGAGGCCGTAGGCAAGGGCGACCCAGGTGGTGAGGGCGAAGGGATCGAAGGCTGCAGAGGCGTTGTGCCAGGTCACCAGGGTGCCGAGGCTGGCGAAGGGTAGATAGGGGACGACTGCGGCCAGCTGTTTGTGCTCGAGGGTGAAGGTCAACACTGGCTCAATCAGCAACGGCCACAGCACCAGCAGCATGATCGCTGGGACCGGACGTCGCAGCAGGACGCCGCTGAGGACGGCGGCGTTGAGGAAGGCCATGCCGTAGATGAGGTAGCCTAGCTCGGCGCGAAGCAAGGACAGCAGCGAGGAGGCGACGCCGACATCGGCCTGTTCGATCGAGGCGTAGCCGAGGACAAGGCCGCATGCGATGGTGGTGATTAGACCACAGGTGACGAGGAGGAGGTTCTGCACGACCCAGCTGAGCACGATCTGCCACCGTTCTAATCCGGCGATAACCTGCGCCCGTACGACCTTTAGCTCAAACTCAGCGCAGACCAGTTGAATGACAAAAAAGGCCGGAATATACAGCAGCCAGCGACTCAGTCCGACGATGGTGCGCCAGACGGCCGGGCGGGCAAAGAGGCCGTGCAAGAAGTCGACGCTGCCTTGGATGTTGAGCGTGAGCTGCGATGCGGCGTAGCTCAAAAGGACGATCAAGCCCAGGTGGAGCAGGGTGAAGCGGTGAAAACTCAGGTAGCTGAACAACTTGGCGGACAGTAAACGGATCATGTCGGATCTCCCTTGCCCATCAAGGCCAGGTATTGGCTCTCTAAGCTGGGCTGGCGTTGGACGAGGTGGTGCAACACGATGCCTGCGTCTAGCAATTGTTTATTTAGTTGGCCGCTGCTAAGGGTGGACTGGTATACACGCAAGATTCCGTCGCTAGGTTCGATGCGGACACGCGCATCGAGTTTGCGTACGGCTTGCTCTAAAGCCGCGAGGTTGACGGCCCCGAGTTCCAGCCAGCCACCGGTCGCGAACACCGACTTGGTCGGTCCGACATGGTGCAAGGATCCGGCCTTGAGGATGGCGACGTGGTCGCACACCTTCTCGACCTCATCCATGATATGGCTGGACAGGATCACCGTGCCGCCGCCTTTGGCGAACTCGCCGATGATGGCCCTAATGTCGTAGATGCCCTGCGCATCGACGCCGTTGGTCGGCTCATCAAGGACGAGCACCTCGGGCTTACCTAGCAAGGCTGCGGCGATGCCGAGCCGCTGCTTCATGCCAAGGGAGTAAGCGTGAAACAGTTGATGCCGGGCCGACCATAGGCCGACCTGTTGCAAGGCGCGTTGAACCCCAACCGCAGGGACCCGCTTGATCGCCGCGATGGTCGCCACATTCGCCTCGCCCGACAGCCATGGGTAGAAGCTCGGCTGTTCGAGCAAAGCCCCAATGCGCAGGCGCTGCCGTGCCGATGCGGCCTGACCAAACCAACGCACGCTGCCACGATCAGGCACGACCGCTCCGAGCAGCATCGCCAAAGTCGTGGTCTTGCCACTGCCGTTCAGACCGAGCAGCCCGAAGACCTGCCCGGCATCGACGGACAACGACAGGCTCGCCACCGCCGCCTTGCCGGCGTATGATTTGCTCAGTTCGTGCGTGGCTAACACTGCGCTCACGGTAGGTCCTTTCGCGAAGGGGGGGCTCCATTTAGTCTTATGGATACGATATGGTATATGCGACCTGTCACGGATATTCCACCGCCGTTCCTTATTAGTTTTAAGGATGCAACATATGCTTCTGCGAGATCTGTTCGGATCATCGTTGCGCCGTCTGCCATGGATCTCGATGCTGACTCTGTCCTTGGCCGGACTTGCCGCTTGCCGGACCAGCAAGGCCGGATCGGACGTCAAGGCGGAACCAGCCAGCGCCATTGCCGGCGCGCTAGTTGCGACCTTTCCAGACAATTTCTTTTTTGGCGTTGCCACCGCGCCAGCGCACGTTGAGGACCACCTCGACGATATGTGGCTTCAGTTTGCCCAAGATCGATCAAAAGATGGGGTCAAGGCCTGGCGCAACGCCGGCTTTCCAGAGCTGCGCCTCAATTTCTGGACCGACTATAAAACCGAAATCGATTTGGCCCACGAACTTGGTAGCAAGGTTTTTCGCATGGGAGTGGACTGGGGGCGCCTGGTTCCAACCCAACCGTCCTTGGATGGTTGTCCCGCTCGGGAGAGCACATGCATGCCGGGCGTCATGGACAAAGCGGCCTTGGCGCACTATCACGAGATCGTTCGCTACGCCCGCAGTCAAAATATGACGGTGATGATGACCCTGTACCATCACTCCCTACCGATTTGGCTGATGAACCTAAAGCGCGACAGCAAGGGCAACAATACCGATGGTGGCTGGACCAATGCCGATACCATTGACTACTTTAGTGCATTTTCCAGAGACGTCGTTACGGAGTTTAAGGCTGATGTCGATATGTGGGTCATATTCAACGAACCGGCGGTGTTCGCCTCGCTGGCCTACGGTGCCGGGATCTGGCCGCCGGCTAAAGGATTCGATATTACTGCAGTATTTAATTCCAACTACTATACCGGGAATGTTTACAAAGCATTTAACAACATGATCGCGGCCCACAACCAGGTCTATGGACTCATCAAGAGCATTGATACCGAATCATCTGCAGATCCTTTG
>Ga0315274_10002162_pt1 | contig 29901 bp, 23 predicted proteins | sample YL17G02_20_MG_FD_203700 | JGI IMG/M metagenome (GOLD analysis project Ga0315274, IMG submission 203700) | Sediment microbial communities from Yellowstone Lake, YNP, Wyoming, USA - YL17G02_20 | ecosystem: Environmental > Aquatic > Freshwater > Lake > Sediment | place: USA: Wyoming | collected...
ATGCTCGCAAGATTCTGGATAACAAGTATCTATTATTCATAGGAATAGCCTATTTATTCGTTAGTCTTCTCGATGTTGTGCATACCCTCGCTTATAAAGGGATGAATATCTTCCGGGGATACGATGCCAATTTACCTACTCAACTATGGATTACAGCACGATTTGTTCAAAGTATTTCTCTCCTTATAGCGCCTCTTTTTCTTCGTCGAAAATTAAATCACAATTTTGTATTCGCTGTGTATTTAGTTATTACCACTTCCTTACTCAGTTCAATTTTTTATTGGAAGATTTTCCCCGATTGTTTTGTTGAAGGAAAAGGATTAACAGAATTTAAGAGGATTGGTGAATACATTATTTCTCTTATTCTCTTACTTTCCTTACTGCTACTGCGTAAGTATCGAAAAGAATTTGATAAGGATATTCATCGCCTCTTGTTATGGTCTATTATCCTGACTATATTGTCTGAATTAACTTTCACTTTTTACATAAGTGTATATGACATTATTAACCTGATGGGACACTATCTAAAAATCATCGCTTTTTTTCTTATTTATAAGGCAATTATCGTTACGGCTTATACTAATCCTTATAGTATCCTTTTCAGAAATTTGAAGCAGAGTGAGGAGGCATTAAGAGAATCCGATACCCGTTATAGAACATTATTCAATAGTGCGAGTGATAGGATTTTTGTTTGTGACTTTAATGGGCGATTTCTCGATGTCAATGAGGTAATTTGCGAGGAATTAAAGTATACACACGAAGAATTGTTGGGAATGAATTATATGGATATAATTGTTCCTGAAAATGTTCCACCTGTATATCAACGAATCAGAGAATTGTCTCAGAAAGGACAGACTTCGTTTGAAACGATGTATCTAACTAAAGATGGAACCACTATTCCCATTGAAGTAAGCAGTCGAGTCATTGATTACAGAGGGGAAAAAGCGGTACTAAGCATTGCTCGGAATATTACTGAGCGTAAAAAGGCTGAGCGAGAATTAACTCTTCTTTCAACAGGAATCAATCAAGCCTACGATTCTGTTATGATTACCGATATCAATGGGAATATTGAATATGTAAATCCCGCATTTGAACAAGTTACGGGATACTCTTATGAAGAATTTATTGGTAAAAATCCGAGAATATTAAAAAGTGGGAGACATTCCAATGAATTTTATCAGGCTATGTGGAACACAATATTAAAAGGTGATGTCTGGTATGGTGAGTTTATAAATAAGAAGAAGGATGGAACTATTTATAATCAAGAAACTATAATTAATCCTGTCAAGAATCGTAATAATGAGATAACAAATTTCGTGGCGATAAAAAGAGATATTACAAGAAAGAAAGAATTAGAAGAAAAAATAAATAGGTTACAGAGAGAATATGAAGCCTTTATGCGACACGAATTGAAAAATATGCTCTCTCCAATTAAAGGTTACATTTATGTTCTTTCCAATATAGATAATGAAGGATTGAATGAGGAACAGAAAGAGATTATAGACCATATGAAAGAAAATTTAGATACGGTCGTTAACTTAATTGACTATCTTAAGAAATTACAAGACTTCGAGACAGGGCATTATGAACTTAATAAAAAAGTCTACGATTTAAAAGTGGTTGTAGACTGGGTCATTAGTGATATGGAGATATTGGCAAATAAAAGCAATGTGAAAATAGAATTGAATACAAACCTTACCAATCCCAATTCAGAATTGGACATTAATTTATTAAAAGGCGTTTTCAGTAATCTCATAAAGAATGCCATTGAGCATATCAGCGACCTAAAAAATGAATCAGAAAAAGTCGTGAAAATAACCCTGACTGATGAAAATGGGAAAATCGTTATTAAAATCAATAATAAAGGTGAACCAATCGCACCAGAACGGTTAAAATTATTCTTTGAGAAGTTTAACTCCGATCGGTTAAAGAAAAAGGATGGAACAGGATTGGGAACAACTTATGCTTATTTGGTGACTAAAGCCCACGGGGGCGACATCTTTGTAGAATCTGATGAAATTTCTGGAACCACCGTAACCCTTGCTTTTAATACTTCTGAGGTAAAAAATGTTGTTGATACTTATGATAATCTTTAAGAATAATATCTTATAAATTCACAATCAAAGTAGCGGTTTGATTTATCAAACTTAAATGTAGCGGTCGCATTTATGCGACGATTATGTTTGATAAATCAAACCGCTACAAGATAAATCTCGCATTATAATTACCGTGTCATTGCGAGGAGGCTTGAGCCGACGAAGTAATCTCATTTTTTAATTTATAAGGATTCAAATTCACATTAAAAGGAGACTGTAATGCGTACGTTAAAACTTGTCGTGCTGTTAGGAATTTTTGTATTAAGTTTAAGTTGTGTTTTGTCCCTTCATCCTCTCTACACTGAGAAGGATTTGGTCTTCGAGCCAAAGCTTGAAGGCACCTGGACTGACAAGGAAGGGAAAGAATTATGGACATTTGAAAAAGCAGGTGAAAAAAGCTATAAGCTAACAATCGTCCAAAAAGAAAAAAGTAGTGAATCAAGCGAAAAATCAGGGGAAGAGGAATCAGTCAAGTTTAATGTGCATCTGGTAAAACTCGGGAATTATATTTTTATGGACCTTTATCCTCAAGAGCCGGAAATTAAAAATGATTTCTACAAATGGCATTTACTTCCCGCCCATTCATTCTCACGAATCTGGATTGAACAAGACATTGTCAAAATCTCGATGCTCAGTATAGATTGGTTCAAGAAAATGATTGAGAAGAAAAAAATCAAAATCGCCTATGAGAAAATCGATGAGAATAGATTTGTTCTGACAGCACCCACTGAGAAGATTCAGAAATTTGTCCTTAAATATGTCGAAGATTCCGAAGCTTTCCCGGAACCAACTGAACTATATCGCCAAAAGATGTAGCGGTCGGATTTCCCCAACAAAATGTAACGCGACATTTATGTCACTTGGTAGGGACAGAATACTGTTCTGTCCCTACTATGAGATAAATCTCGTCTTACAAATGCACAGCTACATTTTTTTCTTAAGGAGAAAATATATGAGAATCCCATCAAGCTTTACAACTAAGCACTTCATATTTTTATTAACGTCATTTTTTATGTCTTTGATGTTTTTTTTCACAGTATTTACTCAAGCAGCGATAATTGTTGTATTTCCTGACCCGAATCTCGAGGCAAAAATACGCGAAGCAATCGGGAAACCAACAGGTGATATTTATGATACTGACCTTGTTGGGACAGGCTTTACTTCTTTGAATGCATCTTCGTCAAGTATCTCTAACCTAACAGGATTAGAATATTGTACTGATTTGCAGAACTTATATCTTGGTAATAACAACATTTCAAATATATCTCAACTCAGTAGCTTGACTAATCTACTAATGCTCACCCTAAATAATAATTCAATATCCAACGTTAATCTTCTCAGCTCTTTGGTTAATTTAGAGTATCTTGAGATGGGATACAACAATATAAGTAGTATTAACAGTCTCAGTACCCTCATAAATCTGCTTACCTTTCGGTTTTCTGGTAATTCTATCAGTGATATTAGTGTATTAATTCATATGCCCAATTTAGTAGACCTTTATTTTGAAGACAATAATGTTAGTAATATTAGCGTGCTTCAACATTTGCCTGACTTAGAGTATTTAGCTATGGGAAATAATCCGATTACTGATATTAGCATTTTGTCTTATTTGACAAATCTGAAGATGTTTTGGTTTCCCAACTCATCGATTGGAGATTTTAGTGTTCTTTCTGGTTTGAATCATCTCGAAATGGTTTATTTAGTCGATTGTAACATTAGTAACATAAACTTTTTATCGGGTAAGAGCACAATTACCTTCTTGAATCTTTTAAATAACCACATCAGCAATATCAGCTCTTTAAGTGCATTGACTAATCTTACCTATCTTGATATCTCTTATAATTCCATTTCAAATATTAATGTGATTGGTGGAATGACACAGTTACAGTCTCTTTTTATTAGTGGCAATCCAATTAGTAGTATTAGCGTGTTGAGTCCTTTAGTCAATCTCAAAAACTTTTATAGTAATGGTAATTCTATCGGTGATATCAGTGTGCTTAGTGGTATGAATAATTTGATACAGCTTTCCCTTCATAATACCTCTATAAACAACATAGATGTGCTTGGCGGTAAATCGACCATTGAATATTTATGGTTGGGCTATAATTCCATAAGTAATGTAACAGCCCTCAAAACCTGTACAGGTCTTACACATATATACATTAATAATAACTGTATTTTAGACATTCAGCCCCTTGTAGAGAATGCCAGCCTTGCAACAGGGGATTACATTGATGTTAGAAGTAATCCACTCGAATGGGATGTTTATGTTAGTGAGATACCCGCCCTAATCGCACGAGGTGTAACTGTCGATTATAATACAAGAACAGCAGTAGAAAATTGGGAGGTATTTGAATGATTTGATGTTTTCAAATATCATATATTTTCTTAACTAAACGCTTTTGAGAAAGAAAAAACATTGACGTAGAAAATAATTGCAAATATAATTTTTTTAGTTTTATAATTTGGTTTAATGAAACAATCGCCTTTGTCAGATTAAAGATGGTGTTAGTTTAACATATCAAAAAAGAAAATATAAGATCTGGAGGTATTTATGAGAAGTTTCACGGCGGTAGTGGAAAGATGTCCTGATACAGGTTTATATATTGGCTACGTGCCCGGGTTCCCTGGTGCTCATACGCAAGCTGAAACACTTGATGAACTACAAAAAAACCTCCGCGAAGTAATCGAAATGTTGCTTGAAGATATGGCATCGGTATAGGCAAATGAAGCCACAAGTATTAAAACTATAATAAAAAGCGAATAGGCATAAGAAATTTTTCCCTTGAAAGTGTACTATCGATGAGTTCTTTAGAACTTTTCTCTTCAATTACAAATGTCTTGATGAACAGATTTATTTGAATATCTTATATGAATAGATAGGATTTTACAATGATGAAAGATGATAAGGTTGCTCAATTCTTTGAGAAAATTAAAAATTTGGGAGAAATTGGAAGAGATATTGAAAGAGATATTAAGCAATTAATTAGAATTAAAAAAGAGACAGGTATTGATGACGAAAACATATTTCTTCAAAACTTTGAGTTATTAGGCAAGTTATGTACACAATTTTTTGAACAAAGAGATCAAATCATATTGGAGATGGCAAAAGAAGAATATACAAATGTAAAAATTAAAGATAATGAAATAAGAAAAATTTTAACTAAAATAAGAGAAGAAGAAAGATTTCTTCCAGATTTATTTAAGGAGAAAGTTGTAGATTTGTTAAATAAATTGAATGAAGAAAAGAAAGAAAAAGTAGAATGTTCAAAAAATTATTTACAAGATACTATTTATGAGCATCTTGATGAATTGAGAGAAGAGTTTGAATCAGGTTTTTGGATAGTTGATTATTATGATAGAAAGTTAAGAGTTGGACCTATATTACGTCGGAAAATGTTCCTAATGATTTAAGAAATTATTTTCCCGAGATTAGAGAGGCTTATGTGTTTGGACTTGATAAATCTTGCATTTCTCTCTGCAGAGACTTACTGGATATGAGCCTGTTTGATAAGTTAATAAAAAACGCTCATTACTCAAAAAAATTGAATGAGCTCAAAACGCAAAAGGAAAGAAGCGAGTTTTGCCTAAAGGATAATATTGATTTTGCCAAAGAATTTATGTTAATTGATAATGAGTTAAATGGCTTGGCACACCAAGTTAGGATACAAGCTAATAAAATTTTACACATTAAAAACAAGAATAAGAATTCGCGTGAAGACAGTACTCTTGATATAATTAAGAATACTATAAAAATAATTGAAAGACTCTATTCTCAATATTAATTTTTTATTGATATGACTTTTATTTTTTAAGATATACTTTATTATAAAAAGTTGAGATTGATTTCATGAGTAGGTTTAGAAAACTACTTCTAAAAATCTTACAAGGCGCATCTGATGCAAATGTTTCGTTCGATGAACTGCGAAGTTTGTTAAATCATTTGAACTTTGATGAGAGGATTCATGGAAGTCACTATATCTTCACTAAAGATAATATTAAAGAAATTTTGAATATTCAACCTAAGGGTGCATTAGCAAAGCCTTATCAAGTCAAGCAAATTCGCAACATAATTCTTAAGTACAAGCTGGGAGAGCAAGAAAATGAGTAAATATGAAATAATAATATATTGGAGTAAAGAAGACCAGGCATACATTGCTGAAGTGCCCGAACTACCTGGTTGTATGGCTGATGGTGAAACATATCAGGAAGCTATTAAGAATGTAGAGATTATTATTCAAGAATGGATTGAAACCGCTAAGGAATTAGGACGAGAGATTCCTGAACCAAAGGGTAGATTGATGTTCGCATAGCCTTTGATTAATGAAGAAATGTAAATTAAAAACAATTGGATAATTCGATTAATAATTACTAATACATTTCCCAATTCAGTACCATAGTTGTTTTAAAGCCGAAGAAATCGAGGACGCGTTTCATAACTTCGTTTCTTGTTGAGGCGCTCATAATTGTTTCGAAGGGAAATCCAATATAAACTAATTTGTATGTCCCGCTATATTGAATTGCAGCCATATCTCCAGTGCCTCCTCCTAACGGAGTGCAAACCGCTTCATCGAAATAGAGATGCCCGGAATTCTGGCTTGTGACCTTGCTTACCTGAATACTGTCCAATTTAACATTGGGACCATCAAGCGTCCCATTCCCAGATGCCCCTTGAACCCAAAGATTTATCGGGTCACTTTGAAGATTCCAGACAATCTGTTGCCAACCTGTGAAATTAATAGGGGTATAATTATTAACAAATAAGTCATTATCAACGTCACGGATACAAATACGAACTTGATGACCCGAATTGTCCCCATAGACCCAGATAGAAAATATCGAGTTGGCAGTAAATTCGGGCAAAGAACTATCATATTCACGGATAAAATTCCCCGTTCCCCAAACGTAGTATAAATCACCAGCCCCAGAACCCTGATGGACCGGTGAACCAACAATAGCAAAAGTACAGGCAACATCAGCATTCGTTTGAGCCGAATAATTCGGGTCTTTCCAGCCACTAATATCTTCAAAGTCATCAATGAGAGTACTCACCGCAGTATATTCCATCGCGGAAATAGAACCACCAACCGGAGCAATTACATCGGGCCAATGAACTTTATATGTAGACCCTGTCCCATCATCGAAATTGATTCCACTCATCCCCTCAAAAATAGAACCTACTAAACCATCAGCACTAAAAGTATCTGCATCATCTTTTACATAATTTGCCTTGAGAACATTATCAACAAAGGTTGTTGTCCCAGAACGGTCAAGGTCCCAGGCAATTTCAGCTCCCGTAATAAATAATTCCCCTCCCCCTGATAAATATGTATTCAGTTTTGTCTGCTGTGATGAGGTAATCGATGTATCTACGGTCGGGTCGTCCGTAAAAACTTCTGCTTGAATACCACCTATCCAGATTACAGTTCTATAGTCAGCCAAATTTACATAGGATAATTCAACAGCTTCATCTTCACAAGAATCAAAGGCTACCGGATAAGAATAATTATCAATCGCTTTAGCGTGTTCAACAATATAATCGTGTGTGTTCATCCTAAACAAAATCTGACGATAAAGTGTGCTTCCACTATAAGGAACCTGAACACGAGTAGATTTATCGATTTTATCGAATCCATTGACTATGAGTAGTTTGGGAGTATTCCCATCGATAGCTAATTTGACAGCTAATTCTTCAGATAGAAAACTTTCCCCACCAGCATTAGTCGCACTTATATAAAAATAATAAGTTGTTCCCGGAGTTAAAGTGCTTATCGTAGTTGATGTGACATTACCAACGGAAGTCCCGGCACCAAAAGCTCTTCCGTGAATGCTTTGATAAACCTTATATCCTGTCGCCGCATCACCCACAATTCCGCCACCATAAAGGGGTGTATCCCAGCTGAGCTGGATGCTTGTAGTGCTGAGTTGTCTACAGCGAAAATTTCGCGGAGGTTCAGGTAGCAATGTAGAAGGAGCTCCCTTTTCATTCGCCCAAAATTTAATGATTCCTTGATAAACAGCACGAGCTAACATCTGTCGAAATTTTGGGTCGTGATACATATTCATATCTAAAGAATCATCATGAAATATCCATTCCCCAAGAAATATTGGCATAAGGTCACTAACATTACCCGGATAATCTTCTCCATAATCACCATATTTCTTTCCCGTGCCGTGATTCACAAAATTGGTACTGTAGCCATTATGCAAATCATTTAGAACTTCGTCATGAACATAGTTTCTGAATCTATCATGCCAGGTTCCATCATACCCTGTAAAAACGAATGTATTTAAACCATGAACTCCTGAACCGTATGCATTTGTATGAGAGCTGACGAAAACAGAATCTTCGGCAGTAGCACCATAAAGTTCAGCTTGTTGTTTGAGCCAACGTCCAAATTTTGGACGCCCCGACCAACCATCCGCTTCATCGTCATTTGTGGGATCTGAGGATTCATAAACAGTTGTTGGAGCCCCCGAAAATTGCAAATTATACCGATTATCTTCCTCAAATCGAGGTTTCCCACTCGTTCCCGATGTCCCACGACTGACAACTCCCATTCCTCCACCAAATCGAACCGCATCGGCTGAAACATAGTGAGAAGCAGAAGTAGAATCATTATATAAAACCACTTTACCTGTACTTGCATTGAATCCTGCTTCAAAATAATAGTTACCAATAAAAATCCAGGTAAATCGTCGCATCCTCTGGTCAAGATAATACTCCGTTTGTCCACCTCCATGATAAATCCGATAATGTGCCTGAGGAGAACGATTTGTGTATGCACTGTGAGAAACATAGATATTATACCAACCAGTCGCAGGGATATTCGGAATCCAGGTGGCAGTAGCAGTTGCACTTCCGATTACACACGTGGCTAAGCGATTTGTCCCAAAACTGAACGGGTCCTGTCCTGTTACATACGGTATATGTCCATTTGCATAACCTGCTAACGAACTATTAATCCAACCACTTCCCGTTTCCACATAGCTCGGAGAACCATCATCATTATCAACTACAATCATATTGGAATTAGGGTCGAGTTCTCTGACACTGAATACATCAGCACCTGCATTATAACAATAAGCAAAAAGATATTGATTAATCCAATCAACATTGGAGAGGTCTTCAATATTATTTATAACAAAACCTCTCTGCCAGTCCCAATAATCACTGTCTCGCCAGACATAACCATGTCCTGGATTCATATATACAGCTTTTCCAGTCAGCCCACCCACAGGTCTACCACTCCCTGTGCGCGGATACAAATTCTCAGGACTAAGCTTATTGATTTCGTATAGTTCATAAGGAGTTGCAGTATCAGGAACAGGTGTAACTTCAGGAGTTGTATCAGGTGGTAAGAATTTATCCAGAGGAAGATAATTATCTGTTTTAGGGTCACGAGCCAATACTTCAAAACTGACAATCGGAAGTTCTTGAAGACTCTTAATTATTGAGCTAGTAATCCAGTCGAAATTAGCCCCAATATTGCTCGGTTCTGAGATAAATGAATCAGGAAAATTTATCAAGAATTTAGCATAAATTTCGCCATTCTTTTCCTCTATAATAACTTCTTCAAGGCTTGTTCCCTCAGGAAAAACTTGCTTAATTCCCTCTGCCTTTTCATTTTCTGTAGGACCGGCGATGACTGCTTCTACTATGGTTGTAGCCTTAGTTTTAATGTCAGCCGATTCTGGAATCAACAATTCAGGTCGTTGAAGTGGGGTGAGACCATATTCACCCCGTAACATTATGGTTTGTCCTATGGGTTTCTCAGGTTCAGGTGTCTGAATTGGTTTACCATTTTCATCGAGACCCAAATCATCTAACTTATCCGCCTGAATAGTAAATGTTATGAACAGAATAGTTAAAAGATATATAACGAATCCATATTTAATACACTTCATTATTTTTCTTTCCTTTAATCAAAAAGAATTGGTTTGTATATAAGCGGAAATTTTTATAATGAAATTTTATCACATCCTGAGAGTCAAGACAATTTTATATGGTAGCGCGAGATTTATCTCGCAAAAAAGTGCGGTATAAATGTCGCGTTATAGCTTCTAAGAAATTTCATATTGAAATCTCTGAAATACTCCAAGTTTGGTAGTCGCAATCTTTAGATTGCGTTTATTTAGCACAGGCTAAAGCCTGTGGCTACCAATTTTATTTCGGCAGGGATGTCGTGTTACAGCTTCTAAGAAATTTCATATTAATAACTTATCTTTCCTAAAACAACAGGTTTTTTGGCTCCTGTGGCGGATGGGACGTTATTGGGAACATTAAGCATTGTCGCATAAGCCAATAAGGCAAATGATAAAGCTTCCTTACCATCACTATTGAATCCTATATCCTCAAGTGTCTTCACATCCATATCCTGCAATTCATTCTTAATCATCTTAACTAAAGTAGGATTATAAGCACCTCCACCTGTTAATAGTACCTCATCTATTAGATATTTGTTCATAATAAAATTTTTGTAAGAATCAATGATTGTAATTGCAGTCAAGGCTGTTATGGTCGCAATGAAATCGCAAAAGTCTTTTTTTGAATACCCTTTTTTGCGAGATAAATCTCGCACCACATATTGTTTGATAATCTTTTCTGTATATTGTTTGCCAAACATCTCTCTGCCTGTGGTTTTGGGAGGTTTCGTTTTGTAATAAGGATGTTTGAGAAGTTCGGATAAGATTGCATTATTGACTTTCCCTTTGCCTGCCAATTCCCCATTTCTATCAAGGTTTTGTTTTCCATTTGTAAAATAGAAGGTCGCATAATCAATAATCATATTCCCCGGACCATTATCGAATGCAATAATGTCCGAAATCTTCCCATTCGCCTTGAGAAAGGTCACATTGGCAACTCCACCAATATTTTGTAAGATACGATTTTTTTTGTGATGTGTTAATAAATGAAAATCGGCAAAGGGAACTAATGGAGCACCGTGCCCGCCAACAGCGATGTCTCTGGTGCGAAAATCCGATACGGTTGGAATCCCAGTTATCTCGGCAATTACAGACCCATCGCCAATCTGAAGAGTCGATGCTACAAGTTTTTTCCCATTCTCTCTTGTTCCTTGGGGGATATGATAAATAGTTTGACCGTGAGAGCCGACAACGAAAATTTTGTTTTTACCAAGTCCTGATTCTTTCAACGTTTTTATCACAGCTTTTGCATAAAGATAAGCAAGCTCAAAATTCAATTGGCAGATGTTTTTTGTAGAAGGTAAAGAATCATTCATTGCATCGAAAATTCTTTTACGAATCATTGAAGGAAAATCATATTTTCGGAATAATAAAAGTTTATGTTTTATAAAACCTTTCACAAGTCTAAATTCCGCAATCACTACATCAATCCCGTCCACAGACGTTCCTGACATTAAGCCCATACAAATTTTAGGTTTCACTATGATTACTCCTTTTTTCAATTAAATGATTTCGATATTGTAGTGCGAGGTTTTTCTCACTTTTGGAGTGCGAAAGCTTGCTTTCGCTTTGTCTTGTGGAAGCTTGCTTCCACTGTAGGGGACAGGCATACTTGTCCCCTAAAAATAGGCGAGACCAAGGTCTCGTTCTAAAGCGGTAGCAAGCTACCGCACTCCACATAAAATTGAACAATAATTTATGAAAATCTATTATCTCGCAAAAGCTTGCCACATAAATATCGCGTTACAAAAGATGTTTGTGGAGACAATTTCAAATCGTTCCCCACATTTTTTTAATATAATCTGTCTGATTTTTAGAAAAAAACTGACTCACTTGCAAGAGATTAAAATCGATAAATATTTGTAGGTGATAGAGTAATATAAAAAGAGAGGATTTATTTGGGGATTTTTGTTATAAAATAAATTAATAAACCGATCACTCCTAATAAAAGGACAAAATCTACAATCAACAAGGAAAAGAAAAGTCGTGAGAAACGATTGATTTTCTCCTTAATAACTTTTTCGGCGTTCATATTGAAATATTTCTGCGTTTCGGTCGTCACACTTTTCTGAATAAGTTCAGGAACTGTTTTTTCAATGTATTTGGTAACCGATGATTTTATGAGGTCAGGCATAATATCTCTCGATATTTTGGGCACAATTTTTTGTGTCACATTTTCTACAATTGTTATAATCTTATTCGATATATCGGGAACAATATTTTCGGCCGCTTTTTGAACCTTTAATGTCACCTCTCTACTAAGAATATTCTCCACATTATCTTTTATCTTCTCTCTGACAATGGTTGGCACAATAATGTCTGCCGCTTTCTTTACCGTCTTATCTGTGCTTTCTTTCAACACATTCTCCATAACTTCAGTCACTTTTCTTTCAGCAAGTTTATCCACCATTGACCTCGCCACTTCATGAACAACTTGCTTAACAAGCTCTTGTTCCCTCTCTTCCGAAAGTGCAGTGACTTTTTCTTCGACTTCTTGCTTTGCCCTTTTATCCACGAGGCTCACAACATTTTGCAGACATTTCTCAACGATAATTTGACTTTTCTGTGCCACAGCTTTCTGAATCTTCGATTCAGCAAGTTCCTCCATAAATTTATCCGCCGCCTGCTGTAAAAATTCTTCGGACTTCTTTTTTATTTCTTCTTCTTCGATGATATTCTTAACCTTTTCTATCAATTGCTCAGGCTTAAACGGTTTATAAATATAATGAAATGCACCCTTTAAATCTTCGCTCTCTCTTTCCTTTGCAATTTCCTCAGAAATCATCATTAATATTGGCACATTAAAACTTTCAGGATCCGTCCTTAACAACTTTATTGTTTCCTCACCTGAAAGAGTGTCAAGTTCCTTATCAATCAATATGACAGAAACACTCTTGATTTCGGGAAAAGACAATGCCGCCAGCCCATTACCTGCTGTAAAAATCCTGTACCCTGCCTCTCCCAAAATCTTTGATGCCATATCCTGGATGGCAGAACTACTATCAATAATAAGTATTTTTGCTCCCTGCATAACTCATCCCTTTTATTGCTGTATTATTTTGTTTACAACTGAGTCCAAGTCGACCTTTGGATTCTCAAACCTAACTTTAATGTCTTGAACCACCGTTTGTATAAACTTATTCATCTGTTTAATACCGACACTATCCGAACCCAATTTATATAACTGCTTAATGCCCTTTATAAGAGCTATTTTAGCCTCTTCAAGACAATTCTGTGTGAATCGTTCGTTATTGATATAATTGATAAATTTCTCAAATCTTTCAACGTATAGATGATTATTAATAGAATAAATTAAATCAACTCGTGGATATTCATTCAATATTCCCTGCCAGAATAGTAGAGACGCAATGCCTTGCGTTTCTACAGTATTCTCATTGAATATTCCTTTTGCCTCTAATTTATCAAAAAGTTGATTATATAAATTGGCAAATATTGTAAGGGCAGACACCTTTTTTTGAACTGTTTCTTTCTCTTTAGCAGGCTGAAAAACCTGTAATAATCTCCCGGTAACACTTTTAGCAACGCTATTCTCCACACTTTGTGGTGTAGAAACAACGTTCAATTTATCTGCTCCAATATAACCCTTTACTCTTGTTTCGAGTTTTCTGTATGCCTCTTCAGGAGGAGTTAAATCAATAACATTCGAAGTAATCAAAAATGCAAGTATCCGATGAATCTCGAAAACACCACTACCACTTTGTTCAATAATCGACTCGACATTCCGATAACCGTTAATTAAAGAAAGAACTTTCCACTCGTAGGTCATCTGTCTCAACGAATCAATAATCTTCGGTGACACTTGTTTTAATGTCGGAACAAGATCAATTGTGGGGATAACAGCCAGGAACTTTTTACAATCTTCGAGTCTTCTCGAACCTTCAATACATAAGGATTCAATATCCACCTCCACCGCTAAAACAGGATTTAATTCGACCGGACCGTGATTAAATTTGAAATTCCCCCCATCCCATAACAGTATTTCCCATACCAGATCCTCAATAAATAACTTCACCAGGTCTTCAAGAATCATCTTATCAAGCTTATTTTCATCTATCAATGACTTTACAAGTACGCTAAATTCTCTCTCAGGATTTTCTCTTAGAAGGATATTTTCGAATCTACTTCTTTGTATTAATTCTTTTTCAATCAGGGCACGACATATCTTCTCACCCATCGTCATCTGGGAAGAATAAACAACTTTGCCCGTCCTGATAAACAAAATTATTTCCTTTAAACCTTTTGACAGGGTTAAAGTTCCTGTAAGTTTCCCAATACTCAGGAACTGAAGAATCTCAAGAAGATTGAAAGATTTTAGGCTGCCCTCTAATTCCATAAATTTGCTTCAACCCTTGAATCGTTATATTTATAGAATGTATATCATTATGTTTCTATATGTCAAGTCAAATAAATTAAACTTTAAACCATAACCTACTTCTAACAATTTCTTTTATTCTATTCGGTAGTCGCAATCTTTAGATTGCGTTTTTTTAACACAGGCTAAAGCCTGTGGCTACCTTTTCGATATTTTATATAGAGTTCTTATAACATTTTCGGCAAAATATGTTTGACACATTAGAATAGACAAAATAATATTTTAAACTCACAGTCAAATTTTATTGATTTAATCCCTATTTTTTAATACAACCTTGTATTATTTAGCAGGAATGAGTGAAAAAATTATGAGTGATAGAAAAGAATTTTGTCAACAATGCGGGGCTTGCCCTAATGCAGGCGATCTTAAAATCTCGAAAAAACCAGATGATCAGATAAAAAATGAAGAGTTAGAACCAATTATCGAAGAGATTACAAAACGTGTTCTCGAAGAAATTCAAAAAGTAAAGTGAGGCATCGTCGTGGATAATCGCAATCTAATTAATGAAATAACTGAACAGATAATAAAAAACCTTCAAGAAAAGAGACTTGAAACTCGAACCTTGAGCCCCAAGCCTCAAGCCTCAAGCCTCAAGCCCCAAGCCACTCGTATCTTTATCCCTGTTGGTATCTCAAATCATCATTTACATCTCGATAAAGAAACACTTTCTAAACTTTTTGGTGATGGATACGAGTTAACAGTCCGAAATCCCCTGAGCCAACCCGGGCAATTTGCCGCTAATGAAACCGTTACCGTTATCGGACCAAAACTCAGAGCCCTGCAAAATGTTCGAATATTAGGACCAGTAAGAAAACAAACTCAGGTTGAAATATCAAAGACCGATGGGATTCAAATCGGAATCGTTCCACCTGTCGTGGCTTCAGGAAATCTCGAAGGCACACCAGGAGTGATTCTGGTGGGACCCAAAGGAGCAGTCAATCTTCCCTATGGTCTCATTCGTGCCAATAGACACATTCATATATCTAAAGATGATGCAGAAAAATACGGAATCAAAGATGAGCAAATTGTTAAGGTGAAATGTTCTGGTGAAAAAGCAACGATACTCGAAAAATGCCAGGTGCGAGTCAGTGAAAATTTCGTTACCGAATTACATCTCGACACTGACGATGGCAATGCTACAGACCTCGTTTGTGGTGATGAAGTAGAAATCATATTATAATTAACCGCAGAGTCCACAAAGACAAAAGATAAACAACTTTCTAATTGTTATTGTAGAGACGTGATATATCACGTCTCTACTAAATCTTTTGCACCTTCTTTGCATCTTTTGCGGTTAATATCATTTTTACTATGAATGATAAACTTAACATAACTAAAGACAAGATTAGAGAAATTGTCGGTAAAGTAGTGAACGAACTGTTTTCCCAAAAACAATCCAAGCTATTATCTGCCAAAAAACTTCTAATACTTTTCACCGGTAGTCTCACCAGTTATGACACTATTATAAATCAATTAAGAAATATTACATCGATAGGTTATGATACAACTCTCGTTCTTTCCGAATCTTTTTTAAATTTGAAATCAATTGATGAAGTCAAAAAGGAACTCAATCCCGATAGAATCTTGACTAAACTTGATAACTATCAAATTGCAGAAGAAGTAAGAACAGCTGACTTAATCCTTATCCCATTTCTTACACGCAATACTGTAGCAAAAGTTTTAAATGCCATCACCGATACTGTTCCGACCAACCTCATCTTCACAGCATTAATGTTAAAAAAGAAAATCATTGCAGTAAGAGACGGTGCTGATCCGGAAATGCTCGATTGTATCCATTGTTACACGCCGAATGCGCCAGCTTTCATTCAACTACTAATGCAAAAAAATCTCGAACTATTGAAACAAGTTGGTGTCGAACTAATTAAATCTGACCAATTAGAAGAAGCGGTAGAAAATTTCTTCCTGAATAAAAAATCCTCAGAGATCGGGGACAGACGTGTATCGTCTGTCCCCCATTTTCTAAAGTTACAAAGAGAAATCATCACAAGCGAAGACATTAAGAAAGCCCTTAAAAATAAAGAAAAATACCTCTACGTTCCACCCAATGCCATAATTACAGACATAGCTAAAGAACTGGCTAACAAGGAAGGAATCGAAATAATAAGAATCTAAACTGACAATGAAAAACGGACAATTAATTGAAAATATAACCGCAAAGCTCGCGAAGAAGGCGCAAAGGACGCAAAAGAGCCATATTTAGTTTGTCATAATATATTTCTGCGGTTCTTTGCGACTACTTTGCGTTCTTTGCGGTTACATACAGTTTTAATACTCGTTTTACTTCTTAATTTTCCTTTAATTAATGATATATGAACAACTTAATCGATATAATAAAAGACTCTGGTATCGTTGGCTTTGGTGGAGCAGGATTCCCGACTCATATTAAATTGAATGCTCAATATAAAAATATTATAATCAATGCTGCCGAGTGCGAACCGCTTCTCGAAGTCGATAAAAAACTCCTCTCTCATAAAGCGGACACTCTTTATTTCGCCATAAATCAATTGCTCCAGAATACACCTGCTGAAAAAGTCATAATCGGAATAAAAAAGAAAAATGTTGAGTATATTAAACCACTTAAAAATCTCATTAAAAAAACCGACAATATCGAAATCACTCACCTTGATGACACTTACCCCGCAGGTGATGAACACATTCTTGTCTACGAAATACTCGGGAAAGTCATAACAGAAGGCTCTATTCCTCTCGAATTAGGAGCGGTTGTAATAAACGTTGAGACACTCTACAATATTGCACGAGCTATAGAAGGAGAAAAAGTTACTGATACATATCTAAGCGTTGTGGGAGAGGTGGAAAATCCAAAAACAATGCGAGTTCCGATTGGCACATCAATTCTGGATGTAATAAAACTCTGCAAAGTAAAAAATCCTGAGAAGATACAAGTAATCGAAGGCGGTGTAATGATGGGAATTCTCAGAAATGACCTTTCCTATCCTGTAACAAAAACAACAAAAGGGCTCATTGTTCTTCCTGAAAATCATAAAGTGATAAACCGATACAAAGCAACAAATAATAACATAAAAAAAGAAGCCAATGCGGTATGTTGCCATTGTAGAATGTGTACAGATACCTGCCCGAGATATTTGCTTGGACATTCAATTGAACCACATAAAATTATGAGAACATTATTTCATGGAACTCCAATTGATAATCCCACTTATAGAAACGCAATGTATTGTTGTGAGTGTGGTGTATGCGAACTTATCGCCTGTCCATTATTTCTTTCACCACGCAGAGTTATCATAATGATTAAAAGGGAATTTCAACAAGCAGGAATAAAATTTAAAACGGACAAAACATCTTTTAAACCCAGAAAGACACGACCCTTTAGTCGCATACCAACAACAAGAATCGAACATAGATTAGAGCTTGACAGATATAGAAAAATTACGGACTTTACAGAAAATGATATTCATCCCGACTCTGTCAAAATACTTTTAAAGCAACATTTTGGTGTCTCATCAATTCCGATTGTCAAAGAAGGTGATAAAGTTAAAAAGGGAGACCTGATTGCCAGAATTCCTGATGGTAAATTAGGAGCAAACATCCATGCAAGTATTGATGGCAAAGTAACCGAAGTAATAGATGATTATATGATACTTTCAACTTTTTAATAATTTAGTAAATTTTACCACTACGACACAACGAACACTAAGAAATTCTATTTTTAATTCCTGGTGGTGTTCGTAGTGTCGTTGTGGTAAAAAACTGGAGGATTAGATATAAATGGCTGATAGAGATGAAAAAGCAATCGGTGTTCTTGAACTGAGAAGTGTCGCAGCAGGAATTGAATGTGTCGATACAATGCTTGATACCGCTGATATATTTATGTTAGCAGCAACACCAATTTGTCCTGGTAAATACATCGCCGTTATTGGTGGAGATGTCGCCTCTGTCACCGCGGCTATGGATGCTGGAAGAGACAAAGGAAAAGAAATGGTTACAGACTATGTAATTATTCCAAACGTTCATCAGGATGTATTATCGGCAATCAACTCAACGACCGAAGTAAAAGAAATAGAAGCAGTTGGAGTTATTGAAACGTTCTCAGCCGCATCCGCAGTAATCGCTGCAGACTTAGCCGCAAAGGCAGCAAACGTAAAACTCATTGAAGTCAGATTGGCACGTGGATTAGGTGGGAAGGCTTATGTGATACTCACTGGAGAAGTTGCCGAAGTCGAAAGCGCCACACTCAAAGGAGTCGAATACCCCAAAGAACAAGGACTCCTTGTCAAATATGTCGTCATTCCATCAGCCAATGCGGGATTGATAGATTTTCTTTTATAATTCAACATTAATTATTATAGATATATTGTCTATCTAACATTTTTTCTCTAATAAAAACATAATACTTATAATCTCCCGCTTCAAATTCCTTCTTGATTTTATAATCAATCCCAAACCAGCTTTTATCTTTAACAAGAGAATAAAAATAATCGCTCTTGCTTACTACAAAATAATCGGGTTTAAACTCACTGACAATTTCTTGTGGTGTTCCTTTCTCCCAGAAAGGCAAAACCTCTGGTGAGACTAATCCCATAAAATCCAAAATTTTTCTATCTGAATAATATCCTATGTAACCAATATCTCCCACACATACTATTGAATCCTCATCGGTATTCTCCTTTAACCATTCTCCAATCGCTTTATGACAGGCTTGCAGACTCTCAGAGTGAATTTTCAGATTCGTATATAATTTGTATATCGAAACCATTGATAGAACTATTATTACAACAATCAAAATATTGAGAAAAATAGGGATCGATGTGAATTGTCCATTCCCGTTTTTCTCAAGCTGGTCTCCCGTTTTTATTCGCCATTTAGAAGAAATTTTCTCTAATTCCAAAATTATTAATTCTATCCCCTTTGATGCAACGATGTAATAAAATGGCAATAATGGTGCAAAATACCAGGGAAAGAGGTGAACGTGGGAGGTCGCCATTAAAAGAAGTGAAAAAAGAAAATAAGCTGAAACAATTCTATGACATCTGTTCGTTTTACTTCCCACAATTCCGATTAGAAAAAATATTGTAAGAATAAGTTTTGGTCCAGGAGAAACAAAATATAGAATGGGGTCAAAAAAACCACTTCCTTCAGGCGTACCAGGATAAGTTACAAATTTCGCTTTGATAGAATTAGGAAGAATTGAACCATATCTTGTATAACAGAATATCAGCCAGGGAAGAATTACAATTAAAAATAATAATAATGTTACAATTGCATATTTGTGTAGTTGAAATAAACCTGAAAGGGTTTTTGATAAACTATTTTTCTTCCCAATAACTGGTTTAAGAATATCAAATAGCAAATAATCAAGAAACAAAATAAAAAGTAATTGCCCCCCATCGGGTCGAATCAGGAAAAGAATCCCCGCAGAAATACCTAACAATATAAACTTCTTATCAAGATAACAATAAAGACTCAAAAATAAAAACAAAATATAAAATGAAGTTTCCATCCCTGATGCAGACCACCCAATATTGGGTGGTGAGACAACGAAGAGCAATGATGGCAGAACCCAAATTTTTATTCCTCCCCATTTACGCACAATCATCAATATCAATAAAACCGAAATCCCATCGGATAAAATATTAAATATTTTCCCAAATGAAATAAAATTTAAACCCAATTTACCAAAAATAATTAATAGTAATGCATATAATCCATTTGTTATTCCTAATACATTTTCACCGAGATTATAAACCAGTCCCTTCCCATCAAGAAAATTTTTCACATATCGGAATGTAATAAAGGCATCATCTTCCGTATAAAAAAAGAAAAGAATTCTCAAAAAAATCGCTACCAATATCAGCGATGAAATTAATAATAGCTCTTTTTTTTCTCTTATACTCATAAGGAAAATTCGGTTGTAGTTATCTTAAAATAATGATATAATTTAATTAATATCAATCCTATGAGAAGTAGGGAACGGTTTCAAACCGTTCCCTACTTATAGAACAACATCAGTGAAAGTAACCATTTACATTTTTTTATTGACATTTCAATCAATAATTTAACAATCTCTAATTAAAATTCGTCTAAAAATTTTTTATTTAATCTATAGAACACCAAATTAATTTAAAGGTATATGAAAATGAAAAAACTTATTCCCCTATTTGTTCTTCTACTGTGCTTATCCTTTATGGCAAGTGCAGAAATGATTATCGTTGAAGCTGGTACCACAGGTATTAATAGTCAGTGGTATCAAGAACTTGGTGGAATCTGGGGTAATAGCGTTTCTAAAAGTTCTGCTTTAGGAACCACTCCAGGAATATACACAAGATATTCAGATGTTACAGTTAGTCGAGAGGCGGCGGCAAAATTCACCCCTGAATTTAAGGAAGGTGGACTAATGGAAGTCTTTGTAACCTGGGGACAATCCGCTAATGCCGACCATGTAAAATTTACCATTTATCATAGAGATGGAAAAACTGATAGATATCTGAGAATGGATGGTTGGGGAAAAACAGGTCCGGCTAATATGAATACCTGGATTTCTCTTGGTCAATACTATTTTAATTCTGGATCGGGAGGGGCTGTGGAAGTCATAGCTAAGGAAATAACAGGTCTTCCTGACCCAGCCAACTTTCCACGTATTTACGCTGATACCGTAAAATTCGTATCAGTCACACCAGGAACTACAACTGTTACTCCACCACCCGTTTATACTCCTGCACCAATCTTTACACCTTACCCAACTCCAGCTCCAACCCCAATCGCCACTATTGCCAAAACCCCCGTTTATACTACCTCTGCAACACCAACACCTGCTCCCGTTTCTATTACCACACCTGTCCCTGTATCCACCCCTACAGCTACTATAATATCTTCAGCTTCTGAGATTAAATGGCTCTCAGACTATCAAACTGCAAAAGTTTCAGCATCCAGAGAAAATAAAGGACTCATTCTATATTTCAGAACCAGTAAAAGTAAGGACTCACAGAAATATGAAGAGCAAGTTTTTACTAATCCCGAAATTATTCAAGCAATGTCAAATTTGATATGCGTGAAACTCGACCTTATGATAGCCCAGGATATAGCCTTCGAAAAAGACGTTTATCGCGCACCAACAATCATCCTGTTCAAAAGTACTGGTGAAGAAATAAATAGAACTTCGAATTTTCTTGACGTTAATGAATTCAAAAATTTCCTTAAAGGATTCTAAAATAGATTGCCAATTATGTTGGTAGAATAATAAGTCGGATTGAATATAAAATTTTGCAGATAATATTCCTTTTCCCTTTTCTCACTCAATATCAATATCTATCTATAGTTAATTTACGCAAAATGTAAGTTCTTATATTCTAACTACTCGATTCTTTCAAATTTCCTAAATTTTCTATTTTTTTCTTGCTATCTGATAATTCAATGAATAAATTAACCAACTATAAATTTTTTTTAAAGAGAGAAAGGAGGTGTAAAAATATGTTTTCTAAAAAAGGATTTACTTTAATTGAACTATTAATCGTCGTTGCAATTATTGCCATTCTTGCAGCAATTGCTGTCCCAAACTTCTTGGAGGCACAAGTCCGCTCAAAAGTCTCACGTGTTAAAGCTGATATGCGTTCCTGTGCTACGGCTCTGGAGGCATATTGTATTGACCACAATGCTTATATCCCAGACGGATACCAGAACATACCGGTAGGTGCAGGTTGGTGGACGCTTAATTATATGTTAACGACACCTATTGCTTATATTTCCAGTTTATCTGCCGCCAATGACCCATTTAAAGTCGTTGATATCCCTGCGGCGAGATTATTCCGTTATACAAACTTTAAGTTCACCTATCTTGACCGATTGAATAATCCAAGTGCCTACAATTCTTATAGCAATATCGTAGGTGTATGGATGATGATGTCTTGGGGTCCGGATAAACTATTTGGTCCTGATGGTAGTGTGGAAGGGCGTGCCTATGCATTAGTGGTTATCTACGATTCAACAAATGGAACCGTGAGTGCGGGTGATATTGTCAGATGTCAAAAATATTCTGAGACAATTAAATATCAGTGAAATTCGGGGTCAAACCTCAAAATTTCAATGACGCCTTACTTGTGCTGGGCCTGACCGATGGTTCTGGAACAGAAATTTCTCTGGCGATATTTGAGGAGGCTGGGCTGTTAAAGTTTATGAACCCACTAATGGCACGGTAAGTATAGGTGACATCTTTCGTTCACAAAAAGAAGGTGATAATATTCGCCGTCCGCTTCAAGTTTATCCACAAACTCCGTAGTGTCCAACGAATGTAACTATTAGCATTGGCGATATTATACGCACCCAAAAGTATTCTGACCCAACTAAATTTGAATAAAGTAATTCTTTGTCAGTTGGTTTAATAAAATAAAATATGGGAGGAGTTACCTCCCATATTTTATTTCTGAGCCATATTATATCTTCTAAATTTTTTTCTTGCCATTTAATAAATTCCTTTATATATATCGCTTAATTTAAAAAAATAGTGGGTAGGTGTAAATTACACTTGTCAAAAAAGGATTTACTTTAATTAAATTATTTATGGTATAATGATTGATTTCAAATAAGATAAATTGAATTTTCTCCTAATTTTGCCAATCATTATTTATTTCTTGCATTTTAAAAACATCTTATGTATAAATTACTTAATAAAAAAAAAGGTGGTGAGTTTATGTTTACAAAAAAAGGTTTTACTCTTATTGAACTTTTAATTGTTGTGGCTATTATTGCTATATTAGCCGCCATTGCGGTTCCGAACTTTTTGGAAGCACAAACACGTTCCAAAGTCTCCCGTTGCCTGGCTGATATGCGTTCTATGTCAACAGCCATTGAGTGTTATGCAGTTCAGTACAATGCCTATCCTATGATAGTTGCACCCAATAGTCAATGCGCTGCAAGTCCTCCTCCCCACTCAGGTCTTATAATCGGTCTGAGTGTTTACAACACAGGATTGAATGGGGTCAGCTCAAGATTTATCTGGGTAACGACACCCATTGCCTTTATTACAACTGTTCAAAAAGACCCATTCCAGGCTATCGATATTGCTCATGGACCTCCAGGCGATATTGCTCAGGAATATGACACTTACGATTATGTGGATGCAAAATCTGTTTGGATCGGAGGAATTCTGGGAGGGACAAGAGGTTCTTCTATATCTTCAGGTGCAGGATGGAGAATGTCAGGCTGTGGACCCGACCACATCCAAGCCTATGGTGGTGGTCCATTATCTTATGGTGAAGTGTCCAACAGACTCGGTTGTGACTATGACCCAACCAATGGCACTGTTAGTGCTGGCGATGTAGTCAGAATTGGTGGAGGTTCTGCCCCCTATGGTGGAGGGCAAAACATTCCTGCTTACGACCGTATACAAAACAGGCAGAATTTCTAATCTGCTTTTTGTGTAATATCTCTAATAACATCGATTAAAAGGGAAAGTTCAAAACTTTCCCTTTTCTATCAATACAAATAAGGAGGTGGAAATTATGTTTACAAAAAAAGGATTTACTTTAATTGAGCTATTAATCGTCGTTGCAATTATTGCCATATTAGCCGCTATTGCTGTGCCAAACTTCCTTGAGGCACAAACACGTTCTAAAATCTCTCGTTGCCTCGCTGATATGAGAACATTGACAACCGCTATTGAGGCTTATGCAGTGGATAATAAGTGCTATCCTCCGATAGTTGCACCAAACAGTCCTACTGCAGGTGATACTTCTGGAACAGGAAGCGGGATTAATGGATTAAGTCCTTTAGGGACTGGATTACCAGGTGTTAGTTCAAGATTTATCTGGTTAACAACACCTATAGCTTATGTAACAACAATTTTCAGAGATCCATTCCAGGCTATTGATATAGCCAGAGGTCCAAGTACTACAGCTCCCAACGTCCAAAATTATGATTCCTATGACTACGCAGATGCAAAATCTGTATGGACAGGTGGAATTCTTGGGGGTCTAAGAGGTTCCGGAATATCATCCGGATCAGCTTGGAGAGTTTCTGGATGTGGACCTGACCATGTTCAGGCTTATGGAGGCGGAATGGTAAGTGACACAGACGCACGCGAGAAAGGTTGTGATTATGATTCAACTAATGGCACCGTTAGTGCCGGTGATATTGTGAGAATCGGTGGCGGTGCAGCTCCTAATGGAGGTGGAAGTTATCTCCCGGCTTGGGACCGAATTCAAAACACAAAGAATTATTAATTGATTTATCTGAGTTAATCTAACATTTACAAAATGGGGGGAATACGTCTAAAAACGTATTCCCCTATTTTTCTCTAAAACTAAGGTTTGATTTCCCTGATTGAGATCTATGAAATACTTCAAAAGCAAGATCATTTTATCTGTCATGCTGAACTCGTTTCAGCATCTCAATTGAGATTCCGAAACAAGTTCGGAATGACATAGTATAGTTTGTCAGTATTTCAGAGGTCTCTGATTAACTTTAACATTCCCCTTCCAAAATTTTACTTGAACCATCTAAGGTTCTTATGAGTAAAATAAGTGTATCTTTCAAAAACCTAATATAATATGAGACTAATAAAAAACTAAAAATTACGGTTGTGTCATTCCCACGAAAGTGGGAATCCAGAGTTTATGTGGTAAGATTTAATATGATTCTGGATTCCCGTTTACACGGGAATGACAGGATAGCCAGTTTTTCAGAGATTTAAATATAAGACAACATATGCAAATGGAAATACTTGTCGCCACATCAAATAAAAATAAACTTGATGAAATCAAAGATATTGTTAAGCTTACGAATTTCAATATTCTTGGCTTATCTGATGTTGGGAGTGAAATAGAAGTTAATGAAAACGCCCAAAGATTCGAACAAAATGCACTTATTAAGGCAAAAGCCTATTGCGATTTTTATAAAATTCCCACCATTGCCGATGATTCTGGACTGGTCGTAAAGGCATTGAATGGTGAACCCGGCGTTATGTCCTCAAGATATGCACCCACAGATGCTGAACGGATAAAAAAAGTTCTTGAGAAGATGAAGACCGTTCCCGATGAATATAGAGAGGCATACTTTGAATGTGCAATGGTACTTGTTCTTCCTGATGGTCGGTATATTGTAAGGCTTGGATTTTGCTTTGGTAAAATTATATACCAACCACGTGGAACAAACGGTTTTGGATACGACCCGATATTTCAAATCAAAGGAACGGATAAAACCTTAGCCGAACTAACAATGGAACAGAAAAATAAGATGAGTCACAGATTTCAAGCCCTGAAGCAGATTTATGGCGATATTAAAAAAGTATTTGACAAGAAATGACTTTCTGCTAATTTCTCAACCTGATTTATAAAATATTATATTTTCGTAACCACGAATTACACGAATTCTCGCTAATTTAAATTAACAAGGATATACAAGATGTTCAGAATAAAAATTAGAATTAAAGACCTCTGAAAAACTGGCTATCCTGTCATTCCCGTGTAAACGGGGATCCAGAATTATATCAATTTTGTCTCTGGATTCCCACTTTCGTGGGAATGACATAGCATCAATTGTTAGTATTTCAGAGATATCAATGAGAAATCCTATTAATCCTGTCCATCCTTGTTTAAATTATCTTTTGTTTTTTTGTGATTTTTCGTGTAATTTCGTGGCTACTTAATTCTTTTGAATTATTAGTGAAGATTCGTGTGATTCGTGGTTATATATTGCTTTTTCTCTTTGTGGATTGTAATTGGTTTTTACTTTACTGAAATTTATTGACATCGAGAAACGAAATTTCATAGATTAGATGCAAAAGTCGGGGTGTAGCGCAGTTGGTTTAGCGCGCCGGTTTTGGGAACCGGAAGTCGGAGGTTCAAATCCTCTCACCCCGACCAGTATAAATTTAACACGGACAATTAACGACTGACAACCGATAAATTAAAGAAAATATTTTGACAGGATACACAGGATAATAAGGATTAACAGGATAATTTAAAAATCCCTTTTTATATTATTAATATCTTGTTTATCTTGTTCATCCTGTCTAATAATTATGTTTTCCGTTTTTCATTTTACATTTTCCTTTGTGTGCCTGTAGCTCAGTTGGATAGAGCAACTGACTTCTAATCAGTAGGTCGAAGGTTCGAGTCCTTTCAGGCACGCCATAATATATTTAACAAGGATAGACAGGATTAACAGGATAAAAATCAATTCAAAATGTAAAACCGACAACTGACAACCGACAATTTAGAATCTCTTATAATTTTTATTGTCAGTTTTAAATTGTCGGTTTCTAATTTTAAATTTTCTTTTATAAAAAGATTGCGGTGAGAGTAGCTCAGTTGGTTAGAGCATCTGGTTGTGGCCCAGAAGGCCGTGGGTTCAACTCCCATCTCTCACCCCAATAATATAAGTTTTAGTGAAATGTAGCGGTGCGATTCATCGCACAAGCATACAAGTCGGATAAATCCGACCGCTACAATTTATTATATGTGTGCCTGTAGCTCAGTTGGATAGAGCAGCGGATTCCGGTTCCGTGTGCGGGGGTTCGAGTCCTCTCAGGCACGCCATATAATATCAATTTAAAATTTGAAGCTGACAACGGACAACTGAAAACAAAGAGAATTTTTTAATTACAAATTGTCGGTTGTCCGTTTTACGTTTTAAATCGAGACTTCTGAAATACTAAGAGATTCTTCGCTCCGCCCAGAATGACATTGTAGGGGCGTATCGCGATACGCCCCTACAAATTCTAATATTTCAGCGGTCTCAAATGTTAGGGGCCATTAGCTCAAGTGGTAGAGCAACTGACTCTTAATCAGGAGGTTGAAGGTTCGATTCCTTCATGGCCCACAGAAATATAAAAAATAATGAAACCACGAAGGTCACGAAAAAAGACATAAATCTAATAGGGATAGATAAGATATTATTTAAACTGACAATTTAAAACTGATAACGGACAATAAAAAACGGGATTCTTCGCTGCTCCTTCGTTTCACTCAGGACTGCGGCTCAGAATGACACAATGAAAATTTAAAATGTAAAACTGATAATTTAAAACCGACTAATATTCAGTTGTCAGTTTATAAATATAAATTGGTAATGTGTCATTGCGAGAGAATGAAATGAGCAGAGTAATCTCATCCTTATGAGAAAAATTTTGAGTTTTTAAACAAACACGGGGTCTCAATTTTTCAATTGTCGGTTGTCCGTTGTCCGTTTTACATTTTAAATTGATTTTTTTATCTGCGAGAGTGGCGGAACTGGCAGACGCGCCAGACTTAGGATCTGGTGTTGAATAAACGTAGGGGTTCAACTCCCCTCTCTCGCACTATTTTAAATCATCAAAAAATCATAAGGCGACATTTATGTCACCATTTTGTGCGAGATAAATCTCGCACCACACCATTGTATTGAATTAATTTGTAGGGGACAGGCATGCCTGTCCCCTACAATTGAATAATATTTTAGAAAGCTCAAATCTTTTACCCACAGGAGAAATGAAATTGGAACTATTAGAAGCTAAAAATGAACCGGGCTCTAAGATTAGCCTGAAAATTAGTATCACTCAAGAAGAAATCTCTATTAAGGAGAACCAACTTCTGAAAGAATATAAGCCTGAAATCGCAATTAAAGGCTTTAGAAAAGGAGCTGTCCCTGACAATATCCTCAGAAATTATCTGGGAAAAGAACTCAGGAGCGAGGCTATCTCAAAATTACTTCCTGAAGTATTACAAAAAATCATCAAGGAGAAAAATTATTCAATCGTCGCTGACCCAGTTATTGATAAAATTGATGAGGATGAAAAAACACTTGTTTTTAACGCAACAATTGAAGTCAGACCTGAGATCCAACTCTGTAATTATAAAGAAATTCCTATCGAATTACCCAAATATGAAGTGACCACATCCGAAGTGGAAAAGGAAATTGAGCTATTAAAAGAGAATAATGCAAGCTGGGTTTTAAAAGAAGGAAATGCAGAAAATGGCGATGGGGTTGTCATCGATGCTAAGGCTTTTGACGAAAACAATAAGTTTGTTGAAAATAGTGAGAAGAAAAATCAATTGTATGAAATCGGATTAAAAAGTAACATTAAAGAGGTTGACGAATCGCTAATTGGGAAAAGGTCAGGAGATAAAGTCGAAGTTATGGTGACAATGCCTGACGATTATTTTATACAAGAATTCAAAGGCAAAAAGGTTAAATTTGAGATGGAGGTTAAGGAAGTTAAGTATAAAAAGCATCCTGAAATAAACGACGATTTCGCTAAAGAGTTTGGCGAGTTCCAGAATTTAGAAGAGTTGAAAAATAGAATTCATGAAAATATCGGAAAAGTTAAGGAGAACAACTACAAAAGAGATCAGTATAGAAAGATTGAGGATTATCTGATTGAGAAAATCAAAATGGAAATTCCCGAAAGTCTAATCAAATCACAATCGGATTTTCTCAAAGAAGAGCAGAAAAATTATCTTGAATATTATGGTATAAAAGATACAGATGAACATTTAAATAGTGAAGAAAGCATCAAATCAAGGAGTGAAACTGCGGAAAAACAAGTCAAAATGTTGTTTATTTTAGATGAAATTACCAAGAAAGAGAACATTATGGCAACCGAAGAAGATGTCGATAAAGAAATTGAGAGAATTGCTCAAACATATAATAAGAAACCGTTGGCTATCAAAGCACGATTAGAAGCAAACAAAACCCTTGACGGACTTAAAAGAGAGATTATACGGAGTAAAGCGATGAACTTCCTCTTTGAAAATGCAAAGAGAGGTTGATGTTGTATAATTTTTGATACCTGAAATATTGATTCGTTGGTTGAATTAAAATGCGGGGCGAACACACAGGTTCGCCCCTACAAAAAATAATTACAGTGTCATTCTGAGTCGCAGTCCTGAGTGAAACGAAGGAGCAGCGAAGAATCTCGTAGTTAGTTCTTCTGAGGTCTCAATTTGAAATCTATGAAAAACTTCAAAAACGAGATTGATTCGTCTGTCATGCTGAACTTGTTTCAGCATCCCAATTAAGATTCCAAAACAAGTTCGGAATGACACAGCGTCGGTTGTTAGTATTTCAGAGGTCTCAATTTGCAATTTGCAATTTCCAATCTCAAATATATTTGGAGGTATTTATGCAAGGCTACTTCCCCTACATAACAGTCATTGAAACAACGGAAAGAGGCGATAGGGCTTATGATATATATTCTCGTCTATTAAAAGACAGAATAATTTTCATTGGTGCGGATATATCGGATGAACTTGCAAATTCGGTAATTGCCCAGATGTTATTTTTACAGGCTGAAGACCCTGATAAGGATATTAATATCTATATAAATACCCCCGGTGGTTCTGTAACAGCAGGAATGGCTATTTATGATACAATGCAGTTTGTTAAATCTGATATTTGCACGACTTGTATCGGTCAGGCAACAAGTATGGGTGCTTTATTATTAGCAGCAGGCAAAGAAGGGAAACGGTTTGCTTTACCCAATTCAAGAATTATGATTCATCAACCATTGGGAGG